>OJBY01000459.1_pt1 | contig 21819 bp, 28 predicted proteins | sample 1591731 | NCBI WGS metagenome assembly OJBY01 (sample SAMN05416837, study PRJEB24817) | seawater metagenome | isolation source: Sea water | place: Canada:Atlantic | collected 2013-07
AAGATTGGATAAACATGGTACTGATGGTAAGTGTGAGTTAATTCGTTAGTCAAAATATAACAAGTAATTAAACAGGGACAAAAAACAGCGGGCTGTTCGCTCCGCTCAAGTTTAGCCCACAATTTTTAGCCCGTTAATATGGGCGTTATATTTACGGAAAAATATGAGTATTGAATTTGAGGTAGAAGCAATAATTGATGGTGAAACAGTAGCTCTTATTGCTCGTCAACTTAGCTCAATTGATTTTAAACTTAATGATAAATCAACTCTAAATGGTTACGAAATCAAAAGTACTTTTACCCAACCTCGAGCATTAAAGTCTGATGGTAATCCAGACTTAGAAGTTTTCTGCTTCTATTTGGCTAACGCAAAGGATAAAGATAAGTTTATTGTTGGTAATAAAACCGTACTATTGTAGCCTTGTAAATATAACAAGCTGTTCAAGCGTGACAAATAACAGTTGACTGGTTCCGCTTCGCTTCACATTTTAGCCAACTACAATTTGCCCTTAACAGGGCGTTAGCTTTCTTGGAGAATCAATTGAAGTTTTGCATTTTTTTTGTACTTATATTTTACTAAGCTACTCTGCAACTGTTCAAAAGATACAGTTAGGATATTAGGAGTAGGGGAAACATTGCGGAAAATGAAACGTTCTAGAAGTGAAATTGAAGATGTTCCTATAATCTATAAATCAAAGGATTATTATTTAAAAAGGCATGCGTGTAGAGAGTACAATTAAGCACCGCAATGCTAACAAAGCCCTTAAACTGCATAAAACAGTTTGTTAGGTTGCGCTTCGTTTTACATTATAGCAACCATAATTTTCTCCTTAACAAGGCGCTAATTATATCTAATGCTAGGAGGGTATTTGAATAAGTTAACCTTTAATCTATATTGGATTTTTTCTTCTATTACTATGATTTTAATTATATTGTTTTTGCCAATCCAAATAACCCTATTGGTTCTGGTGATTGGTTTTAATATAAATTTCGACAATTATGGTACTTTTCTTATTGTTTATACATGTTTACAAGCAGCTTTCTTTTTCAGTTGGATTTTAAACGGGATATTTTTTAAATGCCCACATTGTCACCGAAGATCGCATCCCAGAAGTTATTTTAGCGCCAAGAGAGTGAAGTTAACTAAACGTTATGGCACTTTACGATATTTAATTCCTGGAGAGGTTTTAGCGCAAGAAAGCTTTTGCATTAATTGCGAGAAAAAAATTGAGGTAAGGGCTGTATACAACTAACAGGTCATCCGAGTAGAACATATAACATTGGCTGTTTGCTTCTGTCTCACTTATTTTAGCTAACATATTATTTACCCTTAGTGAGGCGTATACACAAAACTAATTTAGTCCACTTACGTAGTTGTAAATTCGTAATTCAAAGTTTAGAGGTCTTCCCCCGTTTTTTGCCAATAATATTCAGAAGTCGGAGAAATTTTGGACATTCGAAATGGCTTGGAGCAGTGCAAGCAGCTGCATGTCTTAAGCCATCTCGCATTGAAACTAGTTCATTAATTTTTTTATCCAGTTCATCTGCTTTAGCTGCAAGTAGTTCTCTATCAATATCAGGCCCCTTAGCCGTAAACATATTGTTAATATCATCTAGAGATAGTCCAGCATTTCGCCCTAACAATATTAACTTTAAATGTTCTATTACACTCGGATTAAAAACCCGTCGTAGGCCATCACGACCAATTGAATGTATAAGTCCTTTTTCTTCATAAAACCTTAAGGTTGAGGTCGGTAAACCAGAAATTTTTGACACTTTTGAAATATCCATAAATTTTTCTATTGACTTCAAGTCGACTTGAACTTGTATGATAGCTTCCAATATGTTGCTGAGCAATTTAATAATAGGAGAATCAAATGTGGGATGAACGATATAGTGTGAAAGAATATGTATATGGCACAAAACCTAATGAGTTTTTAGAAACCAATGCCAGCTCTATTCCAAAGGGTAAAGTGTTGAGTTTGGCCGAAGGTGAAGGTCGTAATGCCGTATTTCTTGCAAAACAGGGCTACTCAGTTACTGCCGTAGATGCATCGCTAGTTGGCTTAGAGAAGGCTAAAAAACTGGCTGATGATCATGGCGTTAGTGTTGAGTTTATTCATGCTGATTTGAGAGATTATGATTTCGGTAAAAATCAATGGGACGGAATTGTATCTATCTTTTGTCCTATACCGAGTTCATTTAGAAAACAGCTGTATAAAAAACTAGAATCTGGCTTAAAGAAAAATGGTGTGTTTTTACTTGAAGCATATACTCCTGAACAGTTGAAACATGGAACTGGTGGCGGAAATTCAATAGATTTAATGCAGTCTAAGGGATCATTAAGTCGTGAATTAGCTGGCTTAACTTTTAAACATTTAGTCGAACTTGAGCGTGAGGTTATAGAAGGTGTTTATCATACGGGTACCGGTGCGGTGGTTCAGGCTATAGCATCAAAACAAATATAAATAATATAGCCTACGCATATATGTCTTTGTTGCTTAGCTTCATTTTGAAAACATTTCAACATTTAGCTCGACAAACTTGGAAAATCACGGCCATATTGGCACCGTATTTAATAGGAAACAACATGATCTCTAAAAAGTATTCACCTTACGTATTTTCATTTTTCATGGCATTAATAATGTCATGTTTGATGTCTTTAATAATTAGCATATTTAATATCGGGCTTGTCAGTGGGCTTTTGATAATTTGGTTAAAAGCATGGCTTTTTGCCTTTATGGTTGCTTTTCCAATAGTAACCATTGTTTCTCCAGTGGTAAAGAAATTGGTAAACCATGTCGTTGAAGACAATGAGCAAAATATATAATAAGGAATTTAAATTTAACTAAAACTGTGTGATATTTTCTTATAATGTTTTGCCAATTAACGCGTGTGTTTGGGAACTAAACTGGCTCTTGAAATTTCTATCATCTTCTTTATTCTAATACCGCAACTGTTTGTGGAAAATATAGCTTTGTTATATAGGAATAGACCCTAAAGCTTCAATTATTTTGGCTTCAAACACATTGTTTGTATCTTGCTTGTGTATCCCAGATGCATTTGATGGTAGTTTTGTGCATAAATTTTTAGTTGGAAGCTGCTTTGTAATGTCGTTTCAAATAGTTAGTTTGCTACTAGTAACATGACTCAATTAAAAACTAAGTAAATATTATATGAAGGGATGCTTTTATGGGCATTCGGGAACTTGAAATATAAAATTTATACAGTTAAAAACACAATATTAATGACTACTATAAAAAATTACGGTTATTTCCGCATATTAATAAACACCATTAAAAGTACGTTGTATGCATTAGTGCCATTAATAATATTAATGTTTTTAATTGAAATTGGTTTTGCATTTAATGAAGGTGGATCAGTAAAATCATTTTTTACCTATGAATTTCTCATTTACTTTATATTTCATGACTTAATGTACATCCTATATTTTACTATTTTTATATTAGTATTATTTATTCGTATATTAATGGTGAAAAAACAGAAATAGCTATTGATCAACATAGATGAGAATACCTGTATTTTATATTTTGCCAAAGTTGGCATTCTAGCGAGCGAACTCGAGTTGAATTAACTCTCACTTATCCGGCAATTGATTGACGCTAAGCAATCACAGGCACATTTTACTAACTTAACCTTTCTAAGTACGCTAAAATACGGGGCTATTATCATAGCTTTGAGCCCTTTATATTAATGAGCATTGCCACAATACCTGCCAACTTTTCAGAACTTGGCCTTATTCCACCTTTATTAGCTCGATTAACTGAGTTGGAATACCAACAGCCAACGCCAATTCAAGCGCAAGCTATTCCTAGTGTATTAGCAGGGTGTGACTTAATTGCAGGGGCAAATACTGGTTCAGGTAAAACCGCAACGTTTGCATTGCCACTATTACAGCAATTGCACGCTGAAAAGTCATCAACGAGCAATAGCGCTAGCAAAGGAAACTATGTTACCGGGTTGATTTTAGTGCCAACTCGTGAACTTGCTAAGCAAGTTGCAGACAGTATTAAATCTTATGCTGTGCATTTTAATGGCGCGATTAAAACCGTTGCTGTTTTTGGTGGTGTGTCAGCCAACACGCAAATGTTAGCTTTGCGTGGTGGCACCGATATATTGGTGGCAACACCAGGTCGCTTGCTCGACTTGATTTCAAGTAATGCTATTAAGTTAGATAGAGTTAGTACTTTAGTACTCGACGAAGCAGATAGAATGTTAAGCCTAGGTTTTACTGAAGAATTATCTGAGCTGTTGGCATTAACGCCGAAGAAAAAACAAACCTTATTATTTTCTGCAACATTTCCAGAGCAAGTAAAAGCGTTAACGCAAGAATTGCTCAATAATCCAATTGAAATACAAGTGCAAAGTAGCGACACTAGTACCTTAGTACAACGTGTTTTTACCGTGAACAAAGGTCAGAAAACTGCGCTATTGGCATTTTTAATAAAACAGCATCAATGGCGACAAGCACTTATTTTTGTAAATGCAAAAAACAGCTGTGAGCACTTAGCTACAAAGCTTTCAAAACGCGGCATTACTGCAGAAGTATTTCATGGTGATAAAGGTCAGGGCGCTCGTAGCCGAGTGTTAGAAGAGTTTAAAGCAGGTGAAATTGATGTGCTAATTGCCACTGATATCGCCGCCCGTGGTCTTGATATTGAAAAACTGCCAGTAGTAATCAATTTTGACTTACCAAGAAGTCCAGCAGATTATATGCATCGTATTGGCCGAAGCGGCCGTGCTGGTGAAGTAGGTTTAGCGTTGTCACTTATCGATTATGAAGATTATCATCACTTTAAAATAATCGAAAAGAAAAACAAAGTACGACTTGAGCGTGAACAGGTCGAAGGCTTTGAGGTTGATGAAGAACTTAATGAACGATTAATAGCTGATAAACCGATGGCAAAGCCAGAGGGTACAGGTAAGAAAAAGCGTAAGAATAAAACCTCAGTCAATGCAGATATTTGGTTGAGAAACTCTTAAATAGAATAAGAACTAAATTTTCAAAAAATAAAGCAAGATAGTGGGTAATATGTACTATCGCGCTTTATTTTAAATCAACAGTTATTAGTCTTTATCTTACGCATCACAATACCATTAACCTAATTGTTTCACTGTTCGGTACACGTTAATTATTAAAGAATAAATGCTAGTTAAGTATCTGTTTTAAAGTTATTATTTTCTTGTTATTTAATTTGGTTTAATTGATACTGAAATTTAGTCAAAGCAAATTAACGCTAACAGTTTTAATTTTCATACATACTACTGTTAGCTACATTTTATCGCGGGTTACAAGACATTAGGAGTTACCTATGCCAACAAATAAACACAAACGAAAAGCTACTGCTCATGCGAAAACTAAAACAACACAATCCGTTGGTTTGATCGCATCACATGCAAAAATGTTTACCTACATTGGTTTGTTTTTAATGGCAATAAGTATCTACCTTTTTGCTTTTGAGTCTCAGCGTAATGCGATGTTTGGTCTTGCCATGCTTTCCCTAATTTCTGGTGTTGCGTTAACTTTTTTTGCCAAGATATCTGCTACCACTAAAAGTAAAAATTAGTTTTATGTCAAATTCAATGTCATTAGAGAAAATATTTATCATTATCGCCATTATTTTGGGGGTCGGCTCAGCGGTTGATTTAGTTAACTCCTTGGCAAGTTTAACTTTTGAACTTAGTGAAATATTACGTTGTGTTTTAAATATCTTTATTGCCGTTTTTTTATATCTATATTTTAACAAAAAACGTAAAGCGAAGCTGGAAACTGAAAGTACATAAGTGAATTTTCAGCATCAAAAGTATACTAGGCTAGATTACTTTTCTAATATTTAGTTGTAGGTAACACAGATAAAAATCCGAATGTCTAATTTTTAAAGAACGGCCACTTGAACCAATAATGCTCAATAAATGTATGGTTATTGAACACTATTCTCCAATCTCAGCTAACGACGATAATTGTTACATAATTATTGTTAATAATTGTTACATAATTATTGTTAATAATTGCGCTTAACAGTAGCATTCTGCCTCACTTTAGATTAAATTTGCCGCCTTAAATTTACAGTTAACCAGAGCGCCTTATGTTAGAAAATACTCTCCCTCATCTCGAAAAACTGATTGAAGACATTATTGAAAAAAACAACCTACTAAAAAGCAAAGTAGTAGAGCTAGAGCAGGAAAAGTCTGCACTTAAAGATGAAAACGAAACGTTGCAACTTGAAATACTTGAAGGTGAAGAAAAACAAACGCAAACCAACACTGTTTTAACCAGCCTACTAGGGAAATTACAAAGCGTAGATGAGGTAAATTAATGTTTGCTGAAGACTCTAAAGGCATCAGCATTCAAATTATGGGCAAGCAACACCAGTTTACTTGCTCAAATGAAGATGTAGATGATTTAAAGCAAGCAGCTCGCAAACTCGCCGTTATGTGTGATGACATTAAAAAAAATACAGGTGTAGCTAGTAGCGAGCGTGCTTTGTTGGTGGCATCACTTAATTTGAGCTATTCGCTGTTGATGGCGAATAATAAAATTGAGCATTATCAACACGGACAAGATGCGTTGATTTCTACGTTAAAAGACGCGTTGTAAAAAATTTAACTTTTTCTGTATACGTCACTATCACTCAATTGCGCTAGTGACTATACCTGCAATTTTATGCCTAGCGCACTAAATTGTTATATTTGGGAAAATATTCCTTATGGCTGATGCCAGTATTGAATTTAAAGGGTCAAGCTTTACCCTCTCTGTTTTACATTTGAATACGTCAATATTAGCTGATATGCGCGCTGACTTAGCGAAAAAAGTCGCTCAAGCTCCTGATTTTTTTTATTTAGTTCCAGTTGTCGTTAGCATTGAAAAATTAGATTGTGCAATTGATTATCAAGCGATTAAAACGTTAATTGAAGAGTTTAAATTTACTTTTGTTGGTTTTACGGGCTCAGTTGCTAAAGAGCAGCGCCAGCTTATTCGCGAATTAGGCTTTTCATTCGTTAATACGGCGAAAGTAAATACCTCAGCAAAAGCTGTTATTACAAAAGAGTCAACTGCTAATAAAACTACTGCAGTAGCTGCCGAACCTGCGTCTGATTTATATACCGATAAAGTACATCGCGGCCAAATTCGTTCTGGCCAGCAAATTTATGCTAAAGGTCAAAATTTAGTGATTATTGGCTCGGTTTCTGCGGGTGCAGAAGTTATTGCCGACGGGAATATTCATGTTTATGGCTCGTTACGAGGTCGGGCGATTGCTGGTGCAAAAGGCCATCATAAAGCGCAAATATATTGCCAAAACCTAGAGGCTGAATTGGTGTCAATTAATGGCAACTATTGGTTGAGTGACTCAATGGAGCAAGATTGGGGTTCACCTGCGTTTATACAGTTGACTGACAGCGAATTAACGTCATCAAAACTTATTTAACTTATAACATTTAACTCAAAAAGGATATTCGGTCTATGGCACGAATAATAGTTGTTACATCAGGCAAGGGTGGTGTAGGTAAAACAACATCAAGTGCTGCAATTGGTCTTGGTTTAGCGTTGAAAGGCCATAAAGTGGTTTTAATCGACTTTGATATTGGCTTACGTAATCTTGATTTGATTATGGGTTGTGAACGTCGTGTTGTTTATGATTTCGTTAATGTTATTAATGGTGAAGCAACACTGAACCAAGCGTTAATAAAAGATAAACGCGTTAGTAGTTTATCAATATTACCAGCTTCTCAAACACGTGATAAAGACGCGTTAAATAAAGAGAATGTTGGCAAGGTATTAGAAGAGCTTGGTGAAACGTATGATTATATCATTTGTGATTCACCTGCCGGTATTGAAGCAGGTGCAATGATGGCGCTTTACTATGCAGACGAAGCCATTGTTACAACTAACCCTGAAGTATCATCTGTTCGTGACTCTGATCGCATATTAGGCATGTTAGCTAGCCGTTCACGTCGTGCTGAACTTGGTTTAGAGCCAATAAAAGAGCATTTATTGTTAACTCGCTATTCTCCTAAGCGTGTTGAAGAAGGTGAGATGCTGAGTGTAGAAGACGTTGAAGATATTCTTTCTATACCATTGTTAGGTGTTATACCTGAGTCGCAAGCGGTACTTAAAGCGTCTAATGCTGGTGAGCCAGTAATTTTAGATACCGAAAGTGATGCCGGTAAAGCGTACCAGGACGTGATTGACCGTCTGTTAGGTGAAACAGTAGAGTTTAGATTTTTAGTTGCCGAGAAAAAAGGCATTTTCAGTCGTATGTTTGGAGGATAACATGGCATTATTGGATTATTTTTTACGTAAAAAAGAAAAACAAGTAACAACGGCTTCAAAGGCAAAAGAGCGCCTGCAGATCATCGTTGCTCACGAGCGTAATAATCGCAATAAACAACCTGATTATTTACCGCAACTTACTGAAGATATACTTGCCGTATTGCGTAAATATATTCATGTTTCTGATGAAAGTTTTTCGATAAATCTTGATAACAAAGATGGCGATTTAAATGTGTTAGAGCTAAACATTGAATTGCATGATGAACAAAAAGCTGACTAATTAACACGTTATTTTAGTTACTTTAGCTACTTTGTTAATGGCAAGTCATTTTAGCTGATTGATTATATAAGTTATAAATAGCGCCACCATAGGCGCTATTTTTTTACGTAAAATGTGCTGGTCGGCTATCTTGCATCAATATATCGAGTTTTACTTGTGCTTGTTTAGGTTTTGACAAATCACTGACTTCTATCATTTCACACTCGTCTCTTACCATTTCAGCAATTAGACTAGGGTAATGACGACAATCTTCAGGCCGGTCTAAGTAGATACTGCAAGTGTACTTATCTTTTTCGTCAGGTTTGGTTTTGGGGGCTATGTCGAGAAATGGGCATCTGTTGAGCCTGACACCTGATTTAGGGTCGAACCATATTTCGTTATTTTTAACGTAGTCGAATATCTCAGGATTAAATATTTCCCAAAGATCAATTTCCTCTTGGGTAGCAGAAAGATCGCCGTCGCCATACTTAATGCAACATTTCCCACATTGATTACAATCTTTCATATTCTGCTACTTAGCGTTTAACTTAACTATTAGCATAATCACACAAGAACAGTACTTTTGCTAACAGGTGTTTATAAATTAAGGCTGTAAATTGCGATTAAAAAATTCTACAACGCTGCTCTCTGCCTTGTTTTTATTTAATTGCCAAAGTCGAGTATGCGCGCCTCCTTCGGCTTGCCAGAACTGCTTTGGTTCTTTTGCCGCTGCGAATAAACGCTCACCATGGCTAAAATCAACAGTGGTATCAGCTGTACCATGCATTATGTAGATAGGGCGAGGAGAAATTTGTGCTATATAGTTTTCTGGGTCAGTTTCTTCGCTGGTTAAGTCACCACGCCATTCAAAGAACAATTCAACTAGTGGCATTAACGGGTAACGTGGTAAACCATAAATAATTGCTGCTTGCTCTGATAATACATCCATCGAATTTGCATAGCCGCCACTAAATACTCCAGCCTTTATGCGTTGGTCTTTCGCCATAACTATCATGCTAGTTGCTGCGCCCATAGAAAAGCCCATAACACCAATTGACTCAAAACCTTTTACTGTTTCCAAATAATCAAGGGCAGCTACAACGTCTTTCTTTTCGTGAAAACCCATAGTCGATAATATTGCAGGGTCTTGACGTGGATGGCGTAGATCAATGGCTAATACGCTGTACCCTGCATTTATAAGCGATTTGGCGTATCGCATACCTTCATGGCGACTTGCGGTTCTGCCGTGTACTAGCAATACAGCATGTTTGGCATTGCTGGTTGGCATATACCAAGCGGGTATCGTAAAACCATCAACTGTTTCAAAACTTACATCTTCAAAGGCAATTGCTTGAGTACTTGGGTCACCACAAAACACAAAGTGCTCTACATCACATTCGGTAATGCCTAATTCGAGTATTTTAGAAGAAAAAAACCAAGCGCTGCCGACATAAGCAAACGTTATGAGCACAACGATTGATATTATTATTTTTTTAATCATTATGTTGACCTTTAATGGTGAGTTTTTGTTGGCAGTGTTGAGTGTTTACAAGAAAGTTTTGATACTTCCTGATAAACACTCAAGCGGTTTAAAGCATGGTACTTACACGTTGGCATATGCGACTAGCTGTTATAGAGAAATAATGCTGTCTTTGTCGATTTCAATCGCTTCATCTAATGAAGCTAAAATAGCAGCACGTTCTTTTAACTTTGTGCCATGATGTGCTGTCATATTAAGCGTTTGCATTTGCTTAGCAACTGCTTGTGCGGTTTCCATTAATTGTTCTTCTTCAACAACAACGTCAAGGAAGCCAGCTACCGTGGCCGCTTCTGGTGAGAATAACTCAGCGTTAATTACCGAGCGAGTTAGGTAATTGCTCGGTAAACGGTTACGGGCAATTTCAATACCGGCATTGTGCATAGTCATTCCAATAGCGACTTCGTTTAAGCCAATTTTAAAGTTACCCGCACAACCAATACGATAGTCACAGCTAAGCAATAAAAAAGCACCTTTTGCGATGGCATGACCATTACAAACACCAATAATTGGTGTTGGGAAAGCTAACATTCGACGAGATAATTTTGAACCTTTAGTGACAAGTGCAATAGCTGATTCAGGGCCCGCTTTCATGGTTTTAAGATCGAAGCCACCTGAAAATATTCCGGCTTGGCCAGTTAAAATAACAATCGCTTTTTCTTGCTCTGCGTGATCTAAAGCACTATTCATTTCGTCGATAACTTGCGGCGATATTGCGTTAACTTTGCCGTTATTTAACGTAATTACATGCACATTGTTTTCAATTGCTACATTGATCATTTCCATTTTATTACCTTTGAGTCATTCATTATTTATTGTTGTTTATACAGGGGTTTAGTCAAAATTCCAAACGGATTTTATCCGTAATTGTTGGCTAACTGGTAGGCCACTCTGTCCTGTATAACGCCGAGATAGCGCTTAATGTTTAATTTATCGTCAATCAAACTTAAACTGTCTGCAATTTCTAGCATGATGGTCATCATAATATCAGCGGCGCTAAAGCTACTTCCAGCAAAATAGCTGTTTTTTGCCAAGGTGGCATCAATATAAGAAAAATCTACGGCAATTTCTTTAGCTATGTAATTATCTAAAGGTGCAGTACCTTCTCGTTTTTCCATTGTCATTAATAATTTCGTAATTACCGGTAATGCTAAAGAGCCTTCGGCAAAGTGCAGCCATTCAAGGTATTGATAATATGTAGCGCTATTTGCTTCAGGCCGTAACTTAAGCGCAGACTCTACAGAGTCACTTTGATTCAAAATATACTCCATTACTGCGCCAGACTCACAAAGCGTGATGCTATCGTCAACAATGATAGGCGCTTTAGCGAGAGGATGAATCAATTTCAAACTCTCAGGAGCTAAATTCGAGCTAGGATCACGTTGGTGATGAACCAGTGTGTAGGGCATGTCGAGTTCTTCGAGTAACCAAATAACTCGTTTTGAACGCGATTTATTTAAATGATGAACGGTGATCATAAATTTGTTTCCTGATAATTATTCTTTAGTTTGTTCAACGCCTAGTCCAGCAACTGATTGCTCTTTTGGTGTTGAATGAAATCTTAAATGGATTACTTTTACCAATATACCGGCGGTAAAAAGCATAATGAGTGTGTAAATAGCGGGCGTAAATGACATTTTATAATTAGCCAGTAAAGTTAATGCCATAAACATTGATAACGTACTATTTTGTAAGCCTACTTCAATAGTAATTGATGTTCTTTGTGCAGTTGTTAGTTTTAGCCATTTACTGGAGTAATAACCTAACGCCATTGTTGATATGTTTAATATTAGTGAAACAGGACCTGCGGCAATAAGGGCGGGAATAACGATATCTTGTTGAATATAAGTTAAAAATATAATCAATAAGGTTAAAAATAAAATGCCAAATTTTGCGACGTAAACCTGTGAACTTGCTGCTAATTTGGGTAGCAAAGCTTTAATCAACATACCAATAGTAATCGGTACTATGGTGAGTTTCATTAAACTGATCATGGTGGCTAGAATAGGTAACTGAAATTCATTCCCTTGACCCATAAAATGATTCAACGAAAAGTTTAATATCACGGGAATAGTAAATACGGTAATTAAGCTAGCGACTGCTGTCATGGTAACTGAGAGGGCAACATCGCCTTTTGCTAGGTGTGTGAACATATTTGAGGTTGTGCCACCAGGACAAACAACTAATAACATCACACCAACTGCATATTCTGGCTCTAGCGGCATAACGGTTGCTAAGGTAAAGCCAATAATGGGTAATAATATCAACTGATTCACTAGACCAATTGAAACGGCTTTAGGTGATTTAGCAACGCGCTTAAAATCATTCGGTACTAGTGATAATCCCATCCCCATCATAATTAAAAAGATGCATATGGGAATAATCTGTGTATTTACAAACGTAACTAATTCAGTACCTTCCATAACTACCTCGTGTAGACGTTGATATTTATAATTTGACGTTAGTGGTATTTACAATGAAATAATTTTTCCTATTGCAGCATCAGCTTTGCCTGAAAGTACGTCTTGATAGGCGTTGCAGATACCTCTTGCACCGGATGAGTGTTCGATAGTGATGATGCTGCTACAAAATTCAATGTAGCTTTGTAGTGACTGACTAATTTTACTCATGGTTTCGATTGCCCCCCAATCGCCTGTGCGTTTTTTCAACTGTGTTGGCGCAAAAAAGAAAGTAGGAGCAACACCGGGTAAAGGGCTTTTAGTGCTTAACTCGTTTGGTACTAGGTCATTATGGTGGGTTACACCGACGCGGCAAGAATAACGAAGTTGTTCAGCAAAGTGTGTGTGTATTGCTGTTAAAGTTTTTTGGCTACCAGCCATATCGACTAAAATACTGGGTGAATTAGTGTTAAGACTGTCAATTTCATCATAACTGACAACCTTGCCATAACAGCCAAGGCTTTCAACAAACTTTCGATTACTATTGGACGTTATGCCAACTGCAGCAAGTTCGCCTCTAGCTTTAATGGCAAAGGCTAGGGCGATACTCGTTTTGCTTGATGCGCTGGTGACTAGATATTGTTCAGCACCAAAGTAACGTTGATCAAACATAAAATCTTCAATCAACCAAGACGTAGTGAATAAGCCGCGCACGAGCATGTCAAAGTCTTCGTTGGCTTGTTTATAGAAAGGGTTTTGTTTTACTCGTTCGAATGAGGCATAAACAGGTGATAAACCTGCACGATGTTCACTGATATCATAAAAGCTCGATTCACTGACGTTACCCGCAAGTACTTTTACATGACTTGCCATCGGCACAAAGCCCCAAATTCGTTCACCAACCGCAATTTGCTCGCAATTAGATAATACAACTTCGGAATACCCCATAGCGGGAATACGACCCCAACCTGCATCAGTAGGAAAAAAGTTCCAATAGTGCAATGTGTCACCAGCTATCGCATAACTAATGTTATTAGCCGTTAGGGCAAATTTATCAATTTTTAGTACCACTTCATTTTTTTTAAGCTGAGTATCAATGTTAATGATGATATGACGGCTGTTTTGTAAGTTATGTTTATCTACTTCGAATACTGTTGCGTTAATAGCGCTCATCAGGTTTCCTTGATTACCTTGTTAGAACTAATTAAAAAAAGTGACGGCGTTGTCGAGCGCTTCGCGATCTGTTCTGGTGTTATTGACTGCTGCGTTTTCATCGGCGTAACCAAAAGACATACCAAATAAAATGCCGCGATCATCAGGTAGGTTTAATGTTTCTCTGACAGGGTCTGGAAATTGTCCTAACGCTCCTTGCATACAATTTGAAATGCCATGCTCTGCCATGATTAATGAAAGCGTTTGAGCATAAATACCCAAATCAACCGCGCCCATAATGTCTAAATATTTGTCCATGGTGAAAAATATCGCATGTGGCGCATCAAAAAACTGCCAGTTGCGTACCATCGCCATTTGCCGCGCGTTTTTGTCTTCTCTAGTAATACCCACAGAGCTATAAAGTGCGTTAGCTGAGCCAAACTGACGTTCTCGATGAATGCCGCTATATTGCGCAGCCCAATTAAAGTCGGGATTTGGTGCTGCACCACTCATCAATGCTTCAATGAACTTGGCTTTAAGGTTGTCTTTTGTTTGTCCCGAAACGATACACGTTTGCCAAGGTTGTACGTTACAGTTTGAAGGTGAAAGCTGAGCACTTTCAAAAATGCTATTTAATGTTTGTGTAGGTACTGGTTTATCAAGAAATGCTCGAACAGAATGGCGTGCTTTCAAGATTGATTCAATAGACATATTTCCAGCTCTTAAGTTAGTAAAATGAAAAATAAATTGTTTATAAGCCAAAACCTTAGCGTAAATGTAGTGCTTATATTTTGTTAGGTGTGTTGACGGTAATAAAACATTGATATGAGTTGTAGTTAACGCATGTTTATTCACGCTAACTACAACCTGGTAATGCTATTACTTAAAACTCATACGAAAGGGTGGCACCAAACGTACGAGGCTGATTTGGATAGCCATTAAAACTACCAGCCTGAATTGGTGGTGGGAATGAAGATAAAAAGTACTCGTCATTATTCAAATTACGAACCCAAATTTGCACCGCGAGTCCATTATTGAAATGTAAACCTGCACTGGCGTTTAAGGTTCCAACTTCACGGGTAATAGAGTCAGGTACATTTTCTACAATGTGAACTTCGCTTTCATAGAGGTAATCAGTTCGGACATAACCATATGCCCCACTGGCAAGTTCAAAGTTGTAAGTAATACCAGCAGTAATACTACGTTCATGAATACCTGCGGGTTTTTCGCCAGACAAATCTACCGGACCGTTTAGCCCTGATGCACCTTTAAATGAGTCATAAACAGGATCAAGGAAGGTACCTGCTAAAGTAAGTGACCAGTTTTCTGTAGGATTATAAACCGAGTCAAATTCAATACCTTTAGTACTTTGTTTACCTGCATTTGCTAGCACAAAACCCGTTCCGATGAATATTGATGATTGAAAACCATCGATAGTTTGATCGAAAATAGTCACGTTAAATGCACCTTTATCAAAGCGCGCTTTCATACCAAGTTCATAAACCGTTGATTCTTCGGGGGACGCAAATCGGCCGCCATAGTTTTGGTTTGCTAATGCTAGCCCTGCATTTTCTAGCGCTGCTTGATCGTTTGCTGATGGGCTTGAGTAACGAGATAAATTCCATGAAGTTGCTTTAAAGCCTGTAGCAGCAGACGCAAATAAATTAATGTTGTCATTAAGTTCGTAAGCTAAACGCATTGACCATGTGGTTTTACTGTCGTCAGATTTATTATCTTCTACTGCATTTGGCAGCCCAAGCATAGGCGGTAAAAATTGTAGGCCTTTTATTGTCGGCACAGCAGGAGCTAATTGTGGAATTAAGCCAATAGGAACACCAAATAGCGTGAGTTGTGTATCTAAATCAATTCCAGAAAGAACGTCAGTATTATTTTGGGTAATGGTGATTTCTTTTTCGTCTTTGGTGTAGCTAACACCGAAGATGGCGGTTAAATCATCTGAAATGTGGTAATCAAAGTTAGCAAATAGTGAATATGCGTCGTTGTCTTGATTAAATTCAGAGTTTACTGCCGATTGATTTGACAAAAATGTACCTGGACCTAGGCCATATGCCCCTTCAACACCAGCTAGTAAGCCCGCGGCACCACCGGCTGCTAATAAAACATCAAAGTAGTTTCTGATATCATTACCGTAATTTAATGTATCGCCAGTGTCGACTTCTTCTTTGAAGATATAAGCACCAACCATCCATTCTAACGCTTGTTTGGAGGTTGAGGTTAAGCGAAACTCTTGCGTGAAGGTATCAATATCTGTGTGACCATCTTCAGTTAAAATATCTAAAGAGGTGTAGTCAACATCGTTGTTAAAGTTTGATTTGTTATTGCGAAATGACGTGATTGAAGTGAAGGCGTAAGTATCAAAATCAACATCAACTTGTACTGAAACACCACCGTCTTCAACGCTGTTAATAGGATCTATATTTAGGGCTGACTCATAGCTGAACGGGTTTGAATCATCAAGCACGATTCCGCCTAATGCTCTAACAGCCCCAGTTGTAGGGCCATTAATAATATCTGCAACGCTACAACAGGCCTCATCAATTTCACTATAATCAGCAATAACTCTTACTGTTACGTCTTCGGTTGGCTCATAAAGTGCTTGGCCACGAATATTCCAGCGGTCACGATCATTTATTTCATTTAAACCTACGACACTGTCAGTAAAACCGTCACGGGTGTTAAACCCGCCAGATAAGCTTAAGGCTAAGGTGTCTGAAACACCGTTAGTAACATAGCCTTTGACGGTGCGTTGATTAAAGTTGCCAATGCCAAATTCAATTTTGCTTTCAAGATCATGCGACGGTGCTAGTGTACGTACGTTAATGACACCAGCGGAGGCGTTTTTACCAAATAAGGTACTTTGTGGGCCACTTAGCACTTCTATTTGCTGTAGTCTTGGTAAATCACCAATTTGCGCAGCAGCTCGTGAGCGATAAACACCATCAATAAACACACCAACAGATGGTTCAATACCAGTATTGTTGGTGCCATTACCAAAACCCCGAATGGCAAAGTTAGTATTGACTGAGCGTTGTAATGGCGTAACACGCAAAGTAGGAACAAGGGTTTGCAAATCGTTCATGTCCATTACTTTGGTTTGTTCAATTGCTTTACCACTAATAACGGTAACGGCGATAGGAGATTCCTGTAAACCTTGTAGGCGTTTAGATGCCGTTACGTAAATTCTTTCAATATTTTCGTCATCTTTTTCTATACTGTTATTTTCTTCTTGGGCGTTCGCTGTTGAGCTTATTGCTGCTACAACTGCAAATGCGAGTAAGGAGTGCTTAAAAAATTTTGGTTTATTATTATTCATTTACTTCCCCAATACTGACTAATAGTTATTAAATAACCTTGTTAACACATTGTTTTATATAAAATATGTATGACGCTTAAGCGCTCTTATTTGTAACCTGTAAATATATAACTTTGTAAAATTAACGTTGTTCAATAACAGCAAGGGCATGACACAGAAGCTTATTATTTCTTCTGAAAATAACTATCTACCACTTATGTTGAACATTTAATCGCCAAATCATGCTAAGTGCAGCGATTAAATTAAACCAATCAATTGTTTTAATAGATAACTATTCATAAAAGGAATAATACGTGATAAATGTCACGTTTCTTTGTGAGTAAACGGTGATATATCGTCTTTTAGCTTCTGAGTTTAATTTTTAAATGATGAATTACAAAGCAAAAGTAAAGACTAACAACACTTATTTATAAACCTGTTGAATATAAGGTTATAAGTATTATTCATTTGGATAATACTTATGAGTAACTTAGCATGTGTAAAAGACAATGCTATTTGTGTGAATGAATTCACTTAAGTAATCATCTAGCCATTGTCATTTAATCTAGCAATATAAAGATAATTATTTGGAGAGCAACATGCCGGAATACAAAGCGCCCATTCGTGATGTTAAATTTGTTATGCAAGAACTATTGAATTGTGAAAATCACTATCAACACTTGGGGTACGAGGATGCAAGTGTCGATATGGTTGACGCCATTATTGCTGAGGCTGCCAAATTAACCGAACAAGTTGTTGCTCCGTTAAACCAAATTGGTGATCAACAAGGCTGTACATGGACTGACGGTGTTGTAACTACGCCAGATGGTTTTAAAGAAGCTTATCAACAATATGTTGAAGGCGGTTGGCCTACGTTGTCTCAGTCAGAAGAATTCGGTGGCCAAGGTTTACCACATTCATTGAATATTAGTATTGCGGAGCTATTCTCAAGTGCCAACCATAGTTTTGCTATGTACCCAGGGTTAAGTCACGGCGCATTAGCTACAATAGAAGCACATGGTACCGCAATTCAAAAGCAGCAATTTATGCCAAAGCTAGTCGAAGGTAATTGGACTGGCACCATGTGTTTAACCGAGCCTCATTGTGGTACCGACTTAGGCATGTTGCGTACAAAGGCTGAGCTTAATAGTGATGGAAGTTATTCATTAACGGGTACTAAAATATTTATTTCGGCGGGAGAACACGATTTATCTGACAACATTGTTCATATTGTTATTGCCCGTATACCTGGAGCCCCAGAAGGAAATAAAGGAATATCGTTATTCATAGTACCCAAATTTAATGTCAATGATGATGGCACCATTGCTGATAGAAATGGCGTAAATTGTGGCTCTATAGAACACAAAATGGGTATCAACGGTAATGCAACGTGTGTTATTAATTTTGATAGCGCTAAGGGACACTTAATTGGTGAACCAAATCGTGGTCTTAAATGTATGTTCACTTTTATGAATGCTGCTCGTATAGGTGTAGCAAGTGAAGGTGTTTCTGCGGCGGAAGCTTCTTTTCAAGGTGCATTGGCTTATGCAAAAGACCGCCTACAAATGCGGTCAATTAGCGGCATAAAAAATCCTGGTGGCCCAGCAGATCCAATTATTGTTCATCCAGATGTTCGTAGAATGTTGTTAACACAAAAGTCTATCGCGGAGGGTGGGCGAGCACTAGTTTCTTACTTAGCGCAACTTGTTGATATCGGTCACGCCGAAAAAGATGATGCAATTAAAGCCGATGCTGAAACAAAGTTAGCGCTATTAACGCCCATCGCAAAAGCATTTCTTTCAGAGCTAGGCTTTGAATGTACCAGCCATGGTGTGCAAATATTTGGCGGTCACGGCTTTATAAAAGAGTGGGGCATGGAACAGTTAATGCGCGATACCAAAATTAGCTGTTTGTATGAGGGCACGACAGGTATTCAAGCATTAGACTTACTAGCACGTAAAGTTATAGGTTCAAAAGGCGAAGTGTTAAAACCATTTTCGAAGGACGTTACCGCATTTTGCCAAGAAAATATGGATAACCTAGCCATGGCAGAGTTTATTCAGCCAATTATGGCTTACGCTAAAGAATGGCATGACATAACAATGACTATTGGCGCGAAAGCAATGAATAATCCAGATGAAATTGGTGGCGCATCTGTCGACTATTTAATGTTCTCAGGTTATGTCACCTTAGCGTATTTTTGGGCTAAAATGGCAAAAGTAGCACAAGATAAAATCTCACAGGGCACTGATGATAATGCTTTTTATCAAGCTAAAATTAAAACCGCCCAATTTTTCATTCAACGTATGCTGCCTAGAGCAAAAGGCCATGCGGCCTGTATCAATAATGGTGTTGATTCGATGATGTCATTAGATAGTGAAGATTTTGTATTTTAATTTATGTCATTTGATGAGTTAATTTGGTCGAACACCCCCTGAAACGTGTAAATATATTTCAGGGTAAATTGAGAAAATCTTAAAAGTCACTACTTGATCACGTAGTGACTTTTTTATGCGCAGCTTTAGCTTGAAAATAACTAACTTCAAGTTAGTGGCATGCCTATGGTTTAGAGATATAAACCAAATCCAAAGCTTAAAATTTATTTGTAGCTATTTATGAGTGTAATTTTTTCTTAGTTTAATTAATTAAAAAAACACTTTTATCACTGTGTTTATATACAGCCCGGTGTGAAATCCGTATTTATTGTGAAAAGACAGATATAATCGGCCTTTCTCCTACCTACAAATAAGTATAAGAAAGTAACTTATTGAGCTTAAAAGTAAATGTAGATATATTACTATGAATAAATATACATTAGGTGGGCGTGCTTTCTTGTGGAAAGTAGGATCTAATCTGTCTAATAAGCTGTTATGTGGCAAGGTTAAACGGATGTTCAGTGTTCTTAAAAAAGTAAGAATTGATGATGTTAAAACTGATGTTTTTAATTTAATAATCGATGACCTTATCAAACAGGGATGGTGTGCAAACAACACCTATAATGAGTTCAATTCTTGGATCGATTATGGTCAAGTTGTTCTTACTAAAAACTCGGTTAAATTAGTCTTTGAATGGGATAATTGGACGGAAGGTGTTATCAAAGGACCTAAAGACCTAGTGTCAAAAATTGGTAGAGCATATGAACTCAATAAGCCAGAATTCGTGCTACTTTAGTAAAAAGCCACATAACAAGGCAATTAAGCAGGACAAAAAACAGTTGGTTTTGCTCCTGCGTCGCTAATTTTAACCAACTATTTTTTGCCTCTTATTGAGGCGTTATACGTTTTTAAAGGTTAGGAATATGGAAATTAAAGTAGATGTATATTCGAATAAAATGGTTCTTTCATCAGAAGGCCGCACATTAACGGCGCAACCGGATGAAACGTTTTCTACAGCAAGACTTTTAATTGGTAATCTGTCGGTCGCTGAAAAGTGTTTAGAGAAAGCTATCCAAGATTTCGGTGCAATTAGTTTTCTTAAAGTATCACCAACCATTATTATTCAGCCCCATGATTTTATTGAAGATGGTTTGTCTGAAGTTGAAGAGTCCCTATTAAGTAAAATAGCTTACTACGCAGGTGCTAAAGAAGTAAGAGTTGTAGCAGCATAAACGTATAACAAGCCATTCAAGCAGGACAAATAACAGCTGGCTATTTGCTCCTTCGTCGCTTATTTTAGCCAACTATTATTTGCCTCTTAATGGGGCGTTAGGTTTATTTCAGGCATTATGCCTATATTTATAAAGGAGTATAAAAATGAAAAAAGTGTATGTTTTAATTTTAACTACGTTGTTGATGTTTAATGTGAATGCCACAGAAGTAGCTTCAAAGAAATCTGTTGAGGAATTAATGGAATTGACTGAAGTATCTAAAATGATGGACGCGATGCAAGGGCAAATTGGAAATATGTTTAATGGAATGTCAAAGCAAATGAACATTTCAGAAAAAGAAAAACCAGCCTTTGACAAATATATGAAAAAGATTGGCGATTTGTTAGCAAAAGATATGAATTGGGAAGCCATTAAGGAACCAATGATAGAAATCTATTCAAAGCATTTCACAGAAGAAGAAGTTCAAGGGTTAATAAATTTTTACCAATCGAATTTGGGAAAAAGTATGACTAAAAAGATGCCTTTGATAATGCAGGATTCAATGCTCATTTCACAAGAGTTAATGAAGGAGTTTATGCCTAAAATCCAAGCTCTAGCAATTGAAATGAAAAATGAGATTCAATTATCCCGTCAATAGGCAAGTGAAGAATAAACCTAACAAGTTGCTTAAACGGAAAAATAACAGTTGGCCATCGCTTCGCGATTATAGCCAACCATTATTTTCCGCTTAGCAAGGCGTTATGTTTCTAGGGATGGTTAGTGCCAGATTATAAGTTTTGTGTTTCATTAAATATTTCTCATCCGAATATGGAAGTGAATTCTATTAATGAACAGTTATCATTTGAACCAAGCTCGTCTCATGATGTTGGTGATCTCCGAGTTACAAAACACGGCAGAATACTTGATGGAACGTATGAAGACATGCGGTGGAGTTTGGATTTATGCAACGGCAATAAACTTGACGCTGAAGAAGTATTATTTGAGGATTTCATTTCATTAAAAAATGCAGATTTAGAAAAACATAAATCATTTTTTAATGAGATACGTTCTTCAGGTGGCACAATTGAATACTTTGTTGGTTGGTTCAGTGTTGATAGCATAAATATGAATATTTACTTAGAACCATCGTTACTAAAAAGTACTTCGGATTTAGCTATATCTATTGTTTTGTGTGCGTATCCTGAGAACTAAGAAACATAACAAGTAATTAAACAAGGACTAAAAACAGCGGGCTGTTCGCTTCGCTCCATTTTAGCCCAC
>OJBY01000460.1_pt1 | contig 21810 bp, 22 predicted proteins | sample 1591731 | NCBI WGS metagenome assembly OJBY01 (sample SAMN05416837, study PRJEB24817) | seawater metagenome | isolation source: Sea water | place: Canada:Atlantic | collected 2013-07
ATTCCGTTTGTTCGCACCACCGGTGAGGCGGCACGCGTCATCGAGCTGCTTGAGGAAAATGGCCTTAAGCGCGGTGAAAACGGTCTCGAGGTCATCATGATGTGCGAGCTACCGACCAACGCCCTCTTGGCACCGCAGTTCCTTGAGCACTTCGACGGTTTTTCAATCGGCTCTAACGATTTAACTCAGCTAACTCTTGGTCTGGATCGCGATTCAGGCATCATCTCGCACCTGTTCGATGAGCGCGATGAAGCAGTTAAGATGCTGCTGTCGATGGCGATCAAAGCCTGCAACGAAGCGGGTAAGTACATCGGGATCTGCGGTCAGGGCCCATCGGACCACCCAGATCTGGCTATGTGGCTGATGGAACAAGGGATTGACTCAGTGTCACTGAACCCTGACTCAGTGCTTGAGACTTGGTTCTTTTTGGCCGGTGACGACACCTATGCTAAGTAAGCGTTAAGTGAGCACCAATTAAGCCCGAAGTCAGTCATTAGTCGGTTGGGGCACATCGGATGAGTTGATTAAAAAGCCAGATCACAAAGATCTGGCCAAATCAACCAATCTCACACAGTCCTACCCTTAACCTTTTCTTAAAACCTCGGTAGCATACGCTCACCGAGGTTTTAAACTTTTAGCGGATCACACGTTTTTATGCAGATATATTTAGGTCGCGGCGGAAAGCAAGCCGGCCCCTACACCCAAGATGAACTTAATCAGATGCTTCGCGATGAGCAGGTCGAACTTACCGATCTTTTCTGGTCACAAGGCATGCCTGAGTGGCGCCCATTAAGCGAAGTTACCGGAGGCTCTCACTACTGGGACGGCATCAATCGCACCTTGGCGCCTGCCATGTCTGGCCAGTCATCGGGTGCTCTGCTTGAAGATCGCCCAGTTGAAGTTAAGGACCTATCCCCCTTCGATAACAGCGAACCCGCCAAAACTGACGCTCCTGCTCATACGGCTACCGAGCCCAAAGTCAGCTCAGGCCTCAAAACAGAGTCAACCGAACCTAAACTGGCCGCACCGATTAAGCGCATCTTGGCTTATCTGATCAACCAGATACTGCTGCTGCTGTGCTTGTTGCCGCTGGTTCCTTTCGCTGACATGGAGAAACTTGAGGCGCTGACCAACAACACCGACATGACTCAGGCGATGCAGCTCTCCGAGCAGTTTGTACAAAGTATCCCGCCTTGGGCTGCTGGCCTAAGCTTGCTGCTCATCGCGTCGCTTGTGGTGATACAAACTGTGCTGCTGCTGCGCACTGGTCAAAGTGTGGGCAAGAAACTGGTCGGCGTGCAGATTGTTGAGGCAGACTCTTTAAAAGTGCCCGGATTTGGCAAATTGATCGGGCTGCGCAGCGTGCTCACCATGATCGTCTACAGCATCCCCGCTCCGATCGGACTCACCGCCGCCTTCGTCGATGCCACCCTCATGGTGTTCCGCGCTGACCGCAAAAGTGGTCACGACCTGGTAGCGGGCACCCGCGTGATCGACAAACCCAAAAAGGCAACTGAGACGGTTTGATAAAGCTTTTACCGCGCTCAACACGTTAACTCTACCAAATGCCCGCCATGGTGGGCATTTGGCTGAAACTGATTGACCCGCAACGTTTGAGTTTTATCGCTATCTGGCGTAGACTACGCCGCTTGCTGCGAAACCTTCGCAGTGGACTCCTTGCTGCTCAAAGCATGAGTAGCTGCCTAATCCATAAGGAGACGTTATGCGTCATTATGAAATCGTACTAATCGTGCACCCTGATCAATCTGATCAAGTGGTCGGCATGGTTGAGAAGTACATCAACATCGTTAAAGAAGCCGAAGGCAACATCAACCGTTTGGAAGATTGGGGCCGTCGTCAACTGGCATACCCCATCAACAAGATCCACAAAGCACATTACGTCATGATGAACGTCGAGTGTGGTCTTGAAACACTGGCTGAACTTGAAGAATTGTTCAAGTACAACGACGCGATCATCCGTTCGCTCGTCATCCGCCGTGATGAAGCCATCACTGAAGAGTCGCTCTTAGCAAAATCTGCTGAAGAAAAGCGTGAGCGTAAAGCTCAGCGCCGCGCCACTCAAACCGACAACGCATAAGGAACTTATCATGGCTCGTTTTTTCCGCCGCCGTAAGTACTGCCGCTTCACCGCAGAAAACTTTACGTACATTGATTACAAAGATCTTGAAACTCTAAAAGCCAACGTGGGCGAGAACGGCAAGATCGTTCCTAGCCGCATCACGGGGACTTCTGCTAAGTACCAACGTCAGCTGGCTAAAGCCATTAAACAGGCTCGCTACTTGGCACTGATCCCTTACACCGACAACCACAACTAGGAGTCTGTCCATGAACGTAATCCTACTTGAGCGCATTGGTAATCTGGGAAAATTGGGCGAAACCGTACAGGTTAAGTCTGGTTATGGCCGCAACTTCCTGATCCCTCAGGGCAAAGCGGTTGTCGCTAACCCAAAAAACACCGCGAAGTTTGAAGAGCGCCGCGCTGAACTTGAGAAAGTTGAAGCTGCTAACCTGTCTGCCGCCAAAGAGCGTGCAGCTCAGCTTGACGACATTAAAGTCATCATCCGCTCTAAATCAGGCGACGAAGGTAAACTCTTCGGTTCTATCGGTACTCGTGACATCGCTGATGCGCTGTCAGCTTCAGGTATCGAAGTGGATCGCTCTGAAGTTAACCTGCCTGACGGCGTCATCCGCTCTTTGGGTGACTACGACATTGCCATCCAGGTACACCACGACGTAACCTCAACGATTCACTTATCTGTTATCGATGAAAATGTCGACGATAGCTATGTCAGCGAAGAGGAAGAAGAAGGCGAAGACGCTTAAGTCTTAACCTTTTTAAAACCGGCTCATCTGAGCCGGTTTTTTTATGTTGTGATTTAGGGCATCGGGCAAATGTCGTCCCAAAAACCGGCACGCTTGCCTTATAATTTGCCCTTCAACTCGAGGCACCTCATGGCAGATCCAGCAATCACTAACTTCTCAGCAACACCGCAGCTCGGCAGTAAGCAGCCGCACTCGCTGGAGCTAGAAAAGGCGCTGCTGGCCGCCCTCATGACCATCGCGGAGTCCTATGAGCGCATCGAAGATCTGCTCGATGAGTCCCAGCTTTACGCCCAGCGCCACCGTCAAATCTATAAAGCCATCGTTAGCTTAGCGCGCTCTGGTATGCCCTATGACGTAGTGCTGGTGCGTGATTGGTTAGAGAAACAACAAAAACTAGATGAGATTGGCGGCGAAGCGTACCTCACCCAGCTGATCAACGAGTCGCCAGCGACACTGTATAACCTAGTCGGCTATGCACAAAAAGTCACCGAGCTCTCCACCCTGCGTGAGCTACAAAAAGCGGGCATCAATCTGATTGATCGGGTGTCATCTCCTGACTCAGGGGATCTGTCTGAAGTCTTAGCACAAACCGAGGGCGAGATCGCACGGATCTCAGAGTCTCACTCGCGGACATTTTCCAAGCAAGGCCCAAGAGAGCTCAGCGAAGTACTACCCGATGTGATCAACTCCTTGCAGCAGATGGCAGGACAAGACGGCGGAATCATCGGGGTGCCGACCGGGTTTACGGAGCTGGACAACAAAACCCTAGGGCTGCAAAAAGGCGACATGGTGGTCGTGGCCGCACGTCCTTCCATGGGTAAAACCACTTTTGCGATGAACTTGGTGGAAGCAGCGCTCTATCAGTCCTTGCCGGTGGTGGTGTTCTCCCTTGAGATGCCGGCTGAGCAGATCGCGATGCGGATGATCGCCTCTTTTGGCGGGATCGACATGAGTAAGTTGCGCTCAGGGCGTCTGGATGAGGACGGCTGGTCACGAGTCACCAACGCGGTCGCGCACCTCGCTGAAAAACCGCTCTACATCGATGACTCGCGCGGTGTCCCGCCCACCGAGATGCGCGCTCGCTGCCGGCGGATTGCTAAAAACCACGGTGGTAAACTCGGCTTAGTGGTCATCGATTACTTGCAGCTCATGACGGTGCCAGGGCTTGACCCCAACAACCGCGTGGGGATCATCTCGGAGATTTCCCGCTCACTCAAGGTGCTGGCGCAGGAGATGGACTGCCCAGTGGTTGCCCTCTCCCAGCTCAACCGCAGTTTGGAAAACCGCCCTGACAAACGCCCAATCATGAGTGACTTACGTGAGTCGGGGGCGATTGAGCAGGATGCCGATGTGATCATGTTCATCTACCGAGATGAGGTCTACAAAAAAGAAGAATCCAAGGAAAAAGGCATCGCGCGGATCATCATCGGTAAACAGCGTAACGGCCCGATCGGCACGGTGTTTTTGGGTTTCGAGCCGCAGCACCTGCGCTTTGCCGATCTGGCGCCCGGTCACGACTTTGGCGATGACGAATAAGTGAGCCTGAACCACTCGCGCCACTGCGTTATCCGCACGCACGCAAGCGCCATAAAACACAACTTAGCTCAGGTTAAGCAAAATGCCCCCACTAGCCGGGTCCTCGCCATGGTTAAGGCAGGAGCCTACGGCCACGGGGTGGACGCGGCCGCGTCTGCACTTGGGCAGGCCGATGCCTTTGGCGTGGCTTGCCTGAGTGAAGCACTGCAAATTCAACCGCTAATTCAAACTCACCAGTCCATCGTGCTCATGGAGGGTGCTTTTAGTCAGGCTGAGTGGGTTGATCTGGGCGCACTGCCTTTTGAGGCAGTGATCCACTCACAGGATCAATTGGATTGGGCTATACAATCAGCGCTTAGCAACCCGATCAGTCATAAAACTTCAGCATCACAGCCCAAGATTTGGCTCAAGGTCAACACTGGTATGAACCGCCTGGGGTTCATACCAGAGACCGCTTTTACTGCCTATGATCAACTAATCAAAGCAGGTTATGACGTCGCGCTCATGACTCACTTTGCCTGCGCTGATGAGCCAGATCACCCGCAAAACTTAGAGCAGATGCTTAGCTTTGAAGCGCTGATTAAGCAGATTGGTCAGCCAGTCGTCTGCTCGCTGGGTAACTCGGCAGCGCTGCTCAGCAACACCCTGACCCACACTGACTGGGTTAGGCCCGGACTCATGCTGTATGGCGCGTCGCCATTTGACTACCAATCAGCAAGCGATCTGAACCTTGAAGCCGCGATGACTTTTGAGGCGGCCGTGATCGCCATTCAACGCGTGCAGGCTGGAGACTCAGTGGGATACGGAGCGGGTTTTGTAGCAACTAAGCCGAGCAGCATCGCTGTGGTCAGCGCGGGCTACGGCGACGGCTACCCGCGCGTGGTTGCAGGTGCACAGGTAGTTGCAGCGGGTCAACGATGCTCGGTGGTTGGCCGCGTTAGCATGGACATGCTGTGTATCGACATAACCGGACTGGAGAGTCAGGTTTGTGTCGGCACCCCGGTTGAGCTTTGGGGCAAGTCCATGCCAATTGATCAAGTGGCGGCAGCGGCAGGCACCATCGCCTATGAGCTGCTGTGTCGTCTGTCCAACCGGCCTACGCGGGTAACAGAAGCCTAAATTTGCTTGGATTTGGGTGATAAACCTGCCCAACAGACACTCAGATACACCCCCCCACACCTCTTAATCGGTTGTATCAGCTAGAGTTACGTGTGCTCATGGGCTATAATTTTCCGCTGAACCTGAGGGTGATTCAAACCAGCTATCCCGCATCGGCCACTCAGGCCAGATAGCCCTGCCCTCTCGACCGATTGATGCTTAGGAGCACCGCCGCCCCATGATCAAGATCAAAAAGGGACTGGATCTTCCCATCAGTGGAGAGCCACCCGCTACCCTTAGCCAGCAAAATGTCCGCGTTGATACCGTTGCCGTGCTGGGCTCAGACTATATTGGTCTTAAGCCCACCATGATGGTTGAAGTCGGCGACACAGTGACTCCCGGTCAGCCACTGTTTACCGACAAAAAAACCCATGGCGTGCAGATTTGTGCGCCTGCTGGCGGCAAGGTGATCGCCATCAATCGCGGTGCGCGGCGCTTCCTTGAGTCGGTGGTGATTGCGATAGACCCTGAGCTGGACGCACAAACTCACCAGACTTATGAGCCGATGAGTGCGCAGCAGATTGAACTGCTGAGCGATGAGCAAGTGGTTGATGGGCTTAGCAGTTCAGGATTTTGGAGTGCGTTTCGCACCCGCCCCTTCAGCAAGGTGCCTGCCACCAACAACCGTCCGGTTGCGATCTTTGTTAACACCATGGACACCAACCCCCTAGCCGCTGACCCGATGCTCTTCATCGGCGCGCATAAAGCTGACTTTGAAGCTGGGCTTAAAGTGTTAACGCGCCTTGGTGCACCAGTTCACCTCTGCGGCGATACCAAACTCAGTGATCCACTGATTGGCGGAGTACAAACTCACCAATTTGAGGGCAAACACCCCGCCGGTAACGCCGGAACCCACATACACTTTGTGAGACCGGCTGCCAGACAACAAGTCGTTTGGACCATCGCTGGTAGTGATGTGGTGTCGATCGGCAAATTGTTTACCAAAGGCGAGCTGTTCTTTGAGCGTTACATCAGTGTCGCAGGCCCTAAAGCTAAGCAACCACAGATCGTGAAGTCACGCATGGGTGCAAGCTTGGATGCACTGACATTTGAGCAAGACGTAGCAAACGAAACCCGCGTGATCTCAGGCTCAATCTGGAACGGCCGGATCAAAGTACCGATGCGTGAGCACTTAGGCCGCTACAACAACCAAGTCACCCTGATCCACGAAGGAGTGGAGCGTGAGTACTTAGGTTGGATCAACATGGGCAAACGCAAGTTCTCCGTGCTGCAGGTTACTCTGGGTAGCTTGATTAAATCCAAGCGCGAGTTCACCACCACCACCAACGGATCAGAGCGCGCCATGGTGCCGATCGGCCAGTATGAAAAGGTCATGCCGCTCGATATCCTGCCAACGCAGCTGCTCAGATCACTGATTGTTGGTGATATCGTGCAAGCGATGGAGCTGGGGTGTCTTGAGCTAAGTGAAGAGGATTTGGCGCTGTGCACCTTTGTGTGCTCCGGCAAATACGAGTACGGCCCTATCCTCAGGGACAATCTTTCGCGCATCGAAAAAGAGACTTAAGTTATGGGCATCAAAAAGATCCTAGATAACGCTGCCCCTAATTTTGAGCCAGGCGGTAAGTACGAGAAGTTTTATGCACTGTTTGAAGCGGTCGATACGATCTTTCAGACACCTGCAACGGTCACCACCTCAACCACGCATGTTCGCGATGTGATCGACCTAAAGCGCATCATGATCATGGTGTGGCTGTGCACCTTCCCCGCAGTGCTGCTGGGTTTATACAACGTTGGCTTGCAAGCCAACACTGCCATGGCCTCGATGGGTATCGCAGAAGCCCCCGGTCTGCGCGGTATGGTGATCGGCGCCCTCGCGGGCTATGACGCATCGAGCGTTTGGGCAAACTTAGTTCATGGGGCAACCTACTGGCTACCGATTTATGCGGTGACCTTTGTGGTGGGCGGTTTCTGGGAAGTGCTGTTTGCCATGAAGCGTGGGCACGAGATCAACGAAGGCTTCTTTGTGACCTCGATCTTGTTCTCCTTGATCCTCGCGCCGACCGTGCCGCTGTGGCAGGTGGCTTTGGGCATCAGCTTCGGTGTGGTCGTCGGCAAAGAGGTGTTTGGCGGAACTGGTAAAAACTTCTTAAACCCAGCGTTAACCGCACGGGCATTTTTGTACTTTGCCTACCCCGCCCAGCACTCAGGCGATGCGATCTGGACCGCAGTTGACGGCTTCTCTGGCGCCACCCCGCTAGGCCTTGCAGCTTACGGCGGGGTCGATGCGATCTTGGCGCAAAACATCACGTGGTTTGATGCCTTCTTTGGCTTCATACAGGGCACCGTGGGCGGCACTTCAGCGCTCGCCATATTGATTGGCGGTAGCATCATCATGCTGGCGGGGATTGCCTCGTGGCGCATCATCGCCGGCGTCGCAGTCGGGGTGATTGCTACCTCGACCCTGTTTAACCTGATCGGTTCTGACACCAACCCCATGTTCGCGATGCCCTTTTGGTGGCACTTCGTACTCGGCGGCTTGGCCTTTGGTATGTTCTACATGGCGACCGACCCAGTCTCAGCTGCCATGACCAACAAGGGGCGATTCTGGTACGGGGTGCTGATTGGCCTCATGACCATCATGATCCGCGTGGTCAACCCAGCCTTCCCTGAGGGGATCATGCTGGCGATCCTCTTCGGTAACCTATTCGCACCGCTGATCGATCACTTTGTGGTTCAAGCCAACATCAAACGGAGGCTCGCCCGTGTCCAATAAAGACTCCATCGGCCGCACCATCACGGTTGCGCTGATCCTATGTATCGTCTGCTCGGTCGTGGTCTCAACCGCTGCGGTTTTGCTTCGCCCCATGCAGATCGAAAACAAAGAGCTGGATCGTAAACTCAACATCTTGGCGGTTGCTGACATTCAAACTGACGGCAGCAGTGCGTCTATCGATGCGGCTTTCAGTCAGATCCAGACTCGTCTGGTCGACCTTTCAACCGGCCAGTTTGTCGATGATGTCGATCCAGATATCTTTGATGCCCGTAAAGCGGTCAGCGAAGAAGGTAAATCGGTTGAACTGGATCCACTCGATGACACGGCCAGTATTCGCCGGATACCCAAACTGCAAAAGGTTTACCTGATTGAGCAAAATGGCAACCTTGACAAAGTTATCGTCCCGGTTTCAGGTTATGGACTCTGGTCAACGATGTTTGGCTATATCGCGCTTGAGGGCGACTTAAACACCATCGCCGGTTTGACCTTTTACGAGCACGCTGAAACACCCGGTTTGGGCGGCGAGATCTCAAACCCCAAGTGGAAAGCGAAGTGGGTAGGCAAGCAAATTTATGATCAGGTCGGCAGTACTCCTGAGATTGAAGTCATAAAAGGTGAAGTCACCTCTACCACGCCTAACGCTCAGTTTAAGGTTGACGGACTATCTGGAGCGACCTTAACCAGCAACGGGGTCACCAACCTGATGCAATTTTGGTTCGGCGATCTGGGCTTTGCTCCGATGCTGAGCGAACTTAAGAAACAGGAGGCTTGATCGTGGCTACTTTTAAACAAGTCGTTGTCGACCCAATTGTCAAAAACAACCCGATTGCGCTGCAAATCTTGGGGATCTGCTCAGCACTTGCGGTTACCTCAAAACTGCTACCTGCCGTGGTTATGGCGATCGCAGTGATCTTGGTGACTGCGTTTTCTAACTTTTTTGTCTCCTTGATCCGCAACCAGATCCCAAGCAGCATCCGCATCATCGTGCAGATGACGATCATCGCGTCCTTGGTTATCTTGGTTGATCAGGTGTTAAAGGCGGTTGCTTTTGAATTATCTAAAGAGCTGTCAGTGTTTGTCGGCTTGATCATCACCAACTGTATCGTCATGGGCCGTGCTGAAGCTTTTGCGATGAAAAACCCACCGCTGATCTCGTTCATGGATGGGATAGGCAACGGAATCGGCTATGGGTTGATTCTGGTTTTGGTTGGTTTTATCCGCGAGCTGTTTGGCTCTGGCAGCCTGTTTGGCTACCCGATCATCCCGCTGGTGAGCTCAGGCGGCTGGTACCAAGCTAACGGCATGCTGCTGTTGCCACCGAGTGCATTTTTCATCATCGGCTTCTTGATCTGGATCATCCGCAGAGTCGATCGATCACAAGTTGAGGCGCCAGATTTTGTGATCTGCCCCAACACCAAAGCCTCTAAAGGACACTGATCATGGAACACTATATCAGCCTGCTGGTTAAGGCGATCTTTGTTGAAAACATGGCCTTGGCCTTCTTCCTCGGTATGTGTACCTTTTTGGCGATCTCTAAAAAGGTATCAACCGCGATTGGCCTCGGCATCGCGGTGGTGGTGGTACTTGCGATCACCACACCGGTCAACAATCTGCTGTTCAACTACCTGCTCAAAGACGGTGCGCTGGCTTGGGCAGGCTATCCTGAAGTTGACTTGAGCTTTCTGGGTTACATCGCCTATATCGGCGTTATCGCGGCGATGGTGCAGATCCTTGAGATGTTTCTGGATAAGTTTGTGCCCTCTCTCTACAACGCGCTGGGAGTTTTCCTACCACTGATCACCGTGAACTGCGCGATCTTGGGTGCCTCACTATTTATGGTTGAGCGTGATTACAACTTCACTGAAAGCGTGGTCTACGGCACAGGGGCTGGCCTCGGTTGGGCGCTTGCGATCACCGCGCTGGCTGGTATCCGCGAGAAACTCAAGTACTCAGACGTCCCTGCTGGACTCCAAGGTCTTGGCATCACCTTTATCACCGTCGGCCTCATGTCACTTGGCTTCATGTCCTTCTCGGGCGTGCAGTTATAAGGAAGCACTATGAATACTGAAATCCTGCTTGGCGTTGGCATGTTCACCGCGTTGGTTTTGGCGCTGGTGGGCATGATCCTGATCGCGCGCTCACGCCTAGTGAGTAGTGGTCAAGTCACCATCAGCATCAACCACGACCCAGACAAGTCGATCACTGTACCGGCTGGCTCCAAGCTGCTCAGCACTTTGGCTGAAGCAGGTATCTTTGTGCCGTCAGCTTGTGGCGGCGGCGGCACCTGTGCTCAGTGCAAGTGCATCATCGAGGAAGGCGGCGGCTCCATGCTGCCCACCGAAGAGTCACACTTCAACCTACGTGAAGCCAAAGAAGGCTGGCGCTTGTCCTGCCAGGTCACTGTTAAAAATGACATGGAAATCGAGTTAGAGGACGACGTCTTTGGGGTCGAGAAGTTTGAGTGCACGGTCGAGTCAAATGACAACGTAGCAACCTTCATCAAGGAGTTGGTGCTCACGCTTCCTGAAGGCGCTGACGTGCGCTTTAAAGCTGGCGGTTACGTACAGCTAGAGGCGCCCGCTCACACCGTTGACTACAAAACTTTTGATATCGGTGAGGAGTACCGCGGCGATTGGGACCGCTTTAAGGTTTGGGAAAACGTCTCAACTGTTAAAGAGCCGATCATCCGCGCCTACTCCATGGCCAACTACCCCGAAGAAAAAGGCGTCGTTAAATTTAACATCCGTATCGCCTCACCGCCGCCGGGCACCGATGTCCCGCCCGGACAGATGTCCTCTTGGGTGTTTGGCTTAAAACCTGGTGACAAGGTCACGGTTTACGGCCCCTTTGGCGACTTCTACGCGCAAGAAACCGAAAAAGAGATGGTGTTCATCGGCGGCGGCGCGGGCATGGCACCGATGCGCTCGCACATCTTTGATCAGCTCAAGCGCATCCACTCTGATCGTAAGATCAGCTTCTGGTACGGCGCGCGCTCGCTACGTGAGGCATTTTACACCGAAGAGTTTGACGAGCTTGACGAGCAAAATGACAACTTTAGCTGGCACTTAGCACTCTCAGATCCACTGCCTGAAGACAACTGGAAAGGCAAAACCGGCTTCATCCACAACGTGCTGCTGGAAAACTACCTAAAAGACCACCCTGCTCCAGAAGACTGTGAGTTTTACATGTGTGGTCCACCGATGATGAACCAATCAGCGATCGACATGTTGCTGGAGCTGGGTGTTGAGCGTGAAAACATCTACCTAGATGACTTTGGCGGCTAACCTTAACTCCATGAACTTCCCTACCCGGCTTGCCAGCCCCACAGCTGGTAAGCCTATGGCTAGATGGTCTGACCTCTACCAATCTGAGTACAAAGCTCCCGCACCCACAGCATGGGTAACACTGCTCATGCGAGCGGTTTTTATCACTACCGCCCTGCTTTTCTTTTTGTTGGTGGCGGGCTGCTCTACCCCCGAAACTAAGGAGCAAGTTCAAACGCTTCAGGGCAACACCATGGGCACCACTTACCAAGTGCTCTGGGTTGACCCTGCTGATCAAGCCATCGAACCGGCAGCGCTGCAAAAACAAGTCGACGCTCGGCTGGCCGAGATAAATGCCGCCATGTCCACCTACGATCCCACCTCAGAGATCTCTCGCTTGAACCAGCAAACTGAGGTCTCTAGGGTTGGAATCTCCGCTGACTTTTATCAGACGCTTCAGATCTCAAAGCGAGTGTTTGATCAGTCTGGTGGTTACTTTGATCCTACGGTTGGCCCCTTGGTCGATCTTTGGGGTTTTGGTCCCGAGGGTCGAATCTTGCAGCGCCCAACCGCCGCTCAAGTTAAACAGGTGATGACCCAGGTCGGCTTTGATCAGATCGATCTCTCAGTGAACAACCAAGTGTTGAAACCCGACGGTGTTCACCTCGATTTGTCGGCGGTCGCTAAAGGTTACGGGGTTGATCAAGTTGCTGGTTTGCTCGCCGCCCAAGGCATCAACAACTACTTTGTTGAGATCGGCGGTGAAGTGCAGACCCGCGGCCTCAAACCAGACGGCAGCAAGTGGATCGTGGGGCTAGAAGCACCCGTCGTGGGTGAGGTCAGTATTGAATCTGCGCTTGCGCTAACCGATCAGGCGCTTGCCACCTCGGGCAATTACCGCAACTTTTATGAGGTTGATGGGCAGACATTTGCCCATACGATCAATCCGCTGACGGGCAGTCCTGCTAAAAACCGCCTGCTGTCGGTCAGCGTGATCGCCGATCAGTGCGCCGTGGCCGATGCGTGGGCGACCGCACTCATGAGCATGGGTGAAGACAAAGCACTCAAAGTGGCACAGGACAACCAACTAACCACACAGATGTTGGTTGCTGACGGTGATAAGATTGAAACTCGTGTGACGGGGAAGTTTGAGCAATACCGCTACACCGTCAATTAACGGAGCACTTTATGGCGACTTTTATCTTTGCATTTATCGGACTATTGCTGATCATGATGGGCATGGCGATAGGCCTAGCGTTTGGTCAAAAACCCATCGCAGGTTCTTGCGGGGGCATGTCAGCTGCCGGCATGAAAAAAGCCTGCGATATGTGCGGTAAAGACCCTAAAGACTGCGACAAGCGAACTGCTGAGGCCTGATTCACACAACGCGTTTAGTTAAGACTCAGGGTTACTCCATTGAGGTCCGCCTGATAAGCAGTCTCCAGCACCTTAATCAAACTCTCCTCACGTAAGTAGTGTTCCGCCTGTTGTTGCACTAAGCGCTTGCGCTTGTTTTGCTCGGTCTCAGGAGTCGGGCCGCTCAAGGCGCCAAACTCATACACCACCTCAATCCCGCTCAAGCTCTCTTCAAGCGCAGTTTTGAGCTTGTAACCAAATGCCTCAACCATGATCTTGCTGGACACCGCGAAGCTCAGCTGACTGCGACCGGCGATGGAGCCTTGCATCAAACCCTTTTTAGCCAGTGACGCCACACTCGGTTCAAGCCCGGCCTGAGCAATCCAGTAACACCACTTACTTAAGTCCCAGTCGCCGCTGAGCGATATCTGTTCAGGCTTTAAGAGCTCAATCAGTTTTTGCTTTTGCTCGCTTGCCTGAGCTGGTTCTGCCGCTTGAGACGCCTCGGTCAATTCAGCTTGCTCATCTAGTTGATCGGACTGTGCTGAAACTTCCAGCCCACCACCCGCCTCAACAAGCGGCTGAGCTAAGTGCTCAACAGGTTGTGACACGCTAACAGCTGAATCAGCTTGCTTATCAAGACTGGACTTTTTTAACAGGCCCGACAGATCAGTTCCACTTACCGAGTCGGGGGAAACCCCAAAATTTTGCGCAGCTTGAGACTTTGACGAGCCTACATCCGCGCTGTCTTTCAACGTCTCAAGCCCTGAGTTCGAAACTTCAAGTTCAGCTTCAGTTGTACTGCGAGACTGCTGATTCAGTTCAGGCTCTTCAGCTGTTGAAGCCGAGTCCTCAGAAACCACTGACTCAGAAACTACCACCTCAGCATCACCTGCAACCCTTGAGGCAGAAGCAAACTCAGGCGCCCTATTCAGTTCAGGCGCTGATTCACCGCTTAAGCGCTGCGACTCATTGAAACCTGAGTGATCGGGCTGAGCAGCTTTCGCACCCTCAGCTCCAGAACCAGATACCGAGGCATCAAATTCAGCCCGCGCAACCGACCGACCAGCATCACTGCTGGCATGACCCTGCACTGAATCTGAAGATAAACTAGAACTTAGACCAGCTGCCTGAGTGTCCTCACTCAGGCTTACGTCTTTTTTACAGGCTCTTGAGCCTCCGCGTTAGCCGGAGCATCCAAAGGTGCATTTGAAGCCGCAACCGAAGCCGCATTCACAGCCGCTTCCAAGGGCACCTCAAGCGGCCTAAAACTCAGCATACGCAGCAGCGTCATCTCAAGCGCTTGCTGCGGACTGGCTGACATTTTCATCTCGCTACTTCCCTGCAGCGCGATCTGGTAGTACAGCTGCAGATCAGCAGGGTCTATGAGCTTAGCCACACGCTGCATCGCCTCAAACTGCTCGTTACTTAACGAGGGCACCAAATCCGGCAGCTCCTGCATAAGCGACAACTCAAAGATCAACTCGATCATCTGCTCAAGCACGGCCCCCGCATCGATCAACTGCTCGCGCAGCTGGGTGATGAGTGCGGCAAATGTCTGCTTTTGCTGGCCGTGGATCGCTTCTAGCATCTTCAAAGTATCGACAGGGCTCAAAAGCCCGAGCATATCCTTGATACTGGCCTCGGTGATCTGCCCGCCGCTGTAGGCGATCGCCTGATCAGTCAAGGAGAGTGAGTCACGAACCGACCCCTGCGCGGCCGCCGCCAAACCCCACAGCGCCGCCTCATCGAACCCAACTGATTCTTGGGTCAATACTTCACTCAAGTGATCGACGATCTGCTTTTGCGCCAGCGGCCGAAGCACAAACTGCAAACACCGCGATATGATCGTGATCGGCAGCTTTTGCGGGTCGGTTGTCGCCAACAAAAACTTCACGTGCGAGGGCGGCTCCTCCAGCGTCTTGAGCAGCGCGTTGAAGCTGTGGGTTGAGAGCATGTGCACTTCATCGATCAGGTAAACCTTGTAGCGCCCCTGCGCCGCATACGACACCTTATCCAGCAGCTCACGCGTGTCCTCAACCTTGGTACGCGACGCCGCATCGATCTCGATCAGATCGGTGTAACTGCCCTGATCTATCGCCCGGCACGTCGAGCACACCTGACAGGGATTGGCCGACACGCCGGTCTCACAGTTCAAACACTTAGCCAGCAGCCGCGCGATCGTGGTTTTCCCCACCCCACGCGTCCCGGTAAACAGGTACGCGTGGTGCATCCGATCCGCCTCAAGCGATCCCATGAGCGCGCGGGCAACATGCTCCTGCCCAACCAACTCATCGAAACTTTTAGGGCGATACTTTCGGGCTAACACCTGGTGCATAGAGTTCTCTCAAAATGCCAACGTGAAACAGATCAGCCCAAAGTATAACAACTCTACCGGCGCTCATGGCTTGATCAGCAGCAAGCAGGTACGATCTGATCAGCAACCGTAAAGGTTAATTATCTGGGAACTAACAAGCGGTTAAACAGCTCCTGCTTGAGGCTGTCTACCCCGTGTTTTTGCGCCAGCTCCACGCACTTATCGATGCGCCGACCGCGCAGCCAGCCGAGTCGCAGGGCGAGACTGCTGGCGATCAATTGTGGGTCGTCGCCCGTGATTAGCACTTTTGAGTGAGCGATATAGCGCCGAAGCAGCTCATCGAGTCGCATAACGTTAAGCTGACTCAAGTCGTCAATCTCAGTGATGGATAGCTCATAGGTGTGCAGCTCAGCTGACTCGCTGCGCGTAACCTCTGGGATTTTATAATTTGCTGGGTCGCAGTCGGTAAGCTTGATTACCGCAGACAAACCTGCTTCCGCTACAGCTTCGGTGCTGGGCAACTTATCGCTCAGCACCCAGTAGATGTTTTGAGAAAACTCTATGAGGCCGACTGAGTCGGCTGACACTTGAGTATTCTCCGGTGCGCTTGGCTCGGTGGTGTCTGGCTCGTGGTTCAGGTTGGTTTGAGTCAAGCGAACTTACCTTTATGTACGGGACACTCCATGATACCAAGTTGAAGCATTTTTTAAGTCCAAAAACCCAAAAATCTAGGAGGAGCTCATGCAGTGAGTATTTAAGTATCTAAAAAAAGGGGTGCGAAAAGATGAAGCGAACCCAAAAAGTAAGGTTGAGTGGACAGACCTTGGGTAGAGTAATTTTTGATATAGCAGAAAGCCTACGGGGCGGATTGTTTTAAATACTACTTTTACCACCAAAGTGAATCGCCGCTAAAGTGTAGATACACATACCAACTACCCCGCCAGTTATAACCCCTAGTGAGCTATGAACAGCAAACTCCTCCAGGTTGTTCGAGCCGTGAACCCAATTCGCCAACACGATAAAAACCAATACACTCAAGGTATGAACAAGCAAACCCAGAGTGAAGCGCCCTTGATAAGATTTAGTACGCTCACGTAAGAGCGTATGAAGATACCATGCGACCAAACCCAATAAGCCGAAGGCACCGCTCAGGTACTGGTTCCATTTGTATATAGGTAATCCATATAAAATTGTGTTCCAGAAATCACTTCCCAGCACAAACACTCCGCTAGCGTGGCTTGTGGCATCCCAGATCACATGACTATAGGCACCCACCAACACACCTATCAATATCGGGAACACTCCGCATGAAACAACTCTAGCTTGCAAGCCAAGCAAGCTGAGTATCGGGCGCTCGACCCAAAGATACCAGACACCCAGCACGGCAAGCGACGGAACAAGGCAATATACAAGCACACCGATAAAAGAGTGACCTGGTGCTTGTGCAGGGGTCAGAGCAAGAAGGTAAGGAAAATCCGGTGACACGCTACCAACCGCCAGTGCGGCTAGCGGTAGCCTGCCTTTTGACAGCCTGAAAGCAGGAAGGGAGACGATGGCGTGTGACAGCGTATAGGGCATAGTTTTATCTAATCCCCGCTAACCAAATTAGACTCATACTTTGAACATCCCACATCAGGTTATGAACGATAAGCTCACAGGCCAGATTTTCTCTTCCTGAATGGCTAACGCATCAATTAACCGACGCGTTAGCGTTCGACTGCATTGATTTGTTAAATGCCGGTTCTACAGTATGAAGTTGAACCAACCTACCCTCCGGATCTATTCTTAGGTGATAGTGGTCATCATTGTATACAACCGCCATTTTTCCATGCCTTGTAAAATCGGTAGTTGGGCTTGAGGCAAAGTAAACTTCGATTTCAGGCTCGATCCTACATAGAACCTTCTCTATTAGGTACTTTAAATCAGTCGATTTATAAGGAAAAGGCGTTTTTTTCTTAAAATTTCCAAGCTGATAGTCTTTTAAATGGCGAAGAGCTAAGTGAATATATGAATCAACATCCCAATATACTTGATTTTTACCATGCAAAATAATTGATGATGAAAATTTATCAACAGCCTCGAATATACTCTTAAAGACCAATTTATCTGAAAGATCGATATCATTTTTTATTCCAACATGACTCAATTCTTTTAAGACCTTATTAAATTTCTCCATTGCCAAAATACTTTTGATCTCAAAAAAGTTAGTTTTTTCAAAATCAGTTAGTAGGCCTCTTCTTTCTTTAAATTTATAGAGGTTAAGCCAGATATTAAGATTGGTTTTAAGTTCTTCTTCATTTAATCCAAACTCTAAAAGAATTCTGGAATCAATGATCCCGTTATTGATGGCCAAAATTATACCAATCAATTGTTCTTTTTCAAAACGTATAAGTTTTACTCCTGAATTATGTTTTGAGATAAGGTAATTTTGATTGATAATATCAGTATCAAGGTCACTTAATTCTATTTCAACTGTAATAATATTAGGAACTTTTTTCTCACCCGTATCATACTTTTTTGATTCTTCCGCATAAGGTAAATATGATATAGATTCAATATCTGCGACATTAATTCCCCGATACTTGAGGTCACCTTTCTTTATATGAGTCAACTCTCGATTCGAACAATCAATGCGTATTCTTTCCTTCGATATCTCTTGTCCTGTATAAAAAGAGGTGACAAGAGAATCAAGCGCTTTCCTATCATAAAATATAACACCAAATAATGAGCGCCCAAATTCACTATGTGACAGAGTCCCTGCTCTCAGCTCAAAGGCAGTCATAAATTGTTTTTTTCCAACTATTTCATAAAGATCTTGATAGTGGAATGCAGTACCTAAAACCTCCACACTTGGCAGACCAAGATCTCGATAGTCGGTGATTTTATAATTGTTTCTCATAGCAGATTTAGCACTGAACGCCTCCTATTGCCCATTCACCGCGAATAATCGACGATATACATATGCGCCGTTCGCGACTCGGCGTGTATCGAGCTGTTAACGGATTGAGTCTTCGTCCGTTCTAAGCAAACGCAAAAGGAGTTTTTCAATATCAGTCGACTGGCTCGCCCCAACACGCATTTGTGTTATCAAATCGTCCATTATTGCTACAGCCCGTCGTCGTGCTAGGTTAAATACTGTAGTTGTTCGAGGCATGTCCGTTAAGGTTTGCCTAAATTCAATCAAATCTTTAGATGATGACTCAAATGCCGCTCGATAAGCCTGCATGCTATCAAGAGCACTCTGCACATCGTCTGTATCTTCATAAGAATCTTTTTCTGAAATCATCGCTACTTTACTAAAAGACTGCGTGAAAATGGTGTTCTGCTTGTATAACTCAGGGATCTCGATTGACATGCGCTCTACGAAAATATTTAGATCGTTCGCCGCACTATTCACGACACGTTTTATTAATTTACGATCAGCTTGGGATCCACCAGCAGTTATTGCATCAATCTCTTCCGATCGCTGAACGAACTTTTGTCCCAAATCATTAGTCGACTCTCCCATGCGGTTTACGATCTGTACGACCTCATCCATTGCATCGGTTCCACGATCAACTAAGTCATATACACCTTCTTCAGCATCGCAGTTATCGAGCGCAGCCAGGTTGGATAGAGGGTTGTGGTCGTTGGTCTCTGTTTCAAGGATCTTTGAAACTGTTTTGGCCTCAATTGAGCCAGAATTCGATTCAAGCCAATCTTGGACTACCTTGCTGAGATGTATCCTTGTTTTTGTTTGAAAATCCTCGATGGTTTCAAACTGAGAATAGAGAGCACCGTAATCATTAGAGATTTTATTCTTAAACGCCTGCACCTTCATGATCTGTTCGACGTCCATTTGACTTGGCGAAATCCCCGCATCCTTAAAATAGAACATGATCTGAACTTTATCACCATCGCGCAGTCGCTGATACGCACGGGTAAATTCCTCTTCTGTTCCGGATTCAGCGCGAGCTGTCGAGACGCCAAACCGTCCCCACATGATGCCAAGAAAAATATCGTAACTGTCACCAAGCTGTTTGTTGATAACATCTTGACCATCTTTGCCGAACGAAGGGTGAGAATGCGTCTCCCATCTCAACAGTTCGAGACGGACTCTGTGCTTGTCGCCCCAAGTCAAATTAAATTCGGAAACGACGTCTTCTAGCACGGTTCGCTCTGGATCGACATCGCTGGGCGAAGCAATGAAGACTTCTAAGATCGTGTGTGTTTTTGCCAAAGCAGCATGCTCAATAATTATAACTATACTTATATAGCACAACATGCCACATAGGTCTTTTCTGATTGCCATATGAGCTTACTTCAGGTTTAAGCCCGTCTTTTAAACCTAGCTTATAAATTTTTACTAATCTTTTTATTAACAACGGCTCTTCTCTCCTTTTATAGTTGTTTACCATTTACACCTAATAAAAACAGATCAAACACGGTCTTTACTTCTTATCAGCTGTAAAACCACATCGCATCCCCTTACCCATTCACATTAGCGTGATTCACTAGGCATAAGAGACATACTCGTGGCCGCAACGCTCAGGATTCTCTATCCGCTTTAAGTTCCACAGGCACCACCCCATGATCGCAGAGTTTACAGTTAAGCTCAGCGCCCAGTTTCTCAGCTCTTCCCTCAGCCGTCATCACCCACGGTCGATTAGTCCAGGGTGGGTTGTGCCGCACATGCTGGTTGTGACCGCACTCAAGCTGCGCCACCCAGTCACCCTCTTCGTCTTTGTGATAACCCACTATGCATCGGTTCATGTTTGAGCTGCTCCGCTTTAACTTCTGCTGTCACAAGTAGCTAGGCTAGCAGTCGTCAGTTACCCATATATTGAGTGGTCAGCAGCACTCGCCTTAGCCCTTTAAATTTGAGATTCATCACCTTTATAGCTCATCAAACAAAACGCTAGAAGCAAGGTCGCAAGGACGCCTGACCCGCCAGCAACAGCGGAGGGCATGAACGCATCGCGCCCAAACACGATTAAAGCTGCGTTAGAACAGATAGCAACCACACCAACCACTGCAGTTAATACCCCAAGCGCCTTGGCACCTTCGGAAATCTTAGCCATACCAAAGACAAGCGCAGCCAAACCAAGCAAGAGTTTTGCCGCGTAGTAAATCATAAAAGAAAGCGCTACGACTGCGCCAGCTAAAGGCGCGAGTGCTTCGAGTTGACTAGAGGCTTCACCAAATGGACCAAATAGGGTGAGCCCGATACTGACCTGCACGACGTTAAGCACCCCGCAAAATGCGATAGCAGACCAGCCTAACTGTTGGCTTTTAGCCTGTACAAGCGCTGCCCCCGCAAACGCAATGAGCGTGGTAAAAAGCAGACACTCAAGCCCCCATAAAAGTTGCCGTGGAACCTCGATACCGCCCGTTTTGAGTAGGGTATAGAGCAACTGTGTGCCCGCTACTGCAAGTAGCAGGTAGGCTGTTATTTTGGTATTTCGCATAAAAGTGAAATTCATGTTTGCAGTTCCTGAGTTTTTTGGATCAAGTTTGCTGTTAGCCAAACATGAGTAGTTGAATTAGTGCCGCCACTAGCTTTTTACCGAAGGCATAGATGAGTCAACAAGTCTCTGAAATATAGACCACATACAACCTCGCGTCATATAAGCACAGCACTTCTGCTATATATAGGTGCTCCAAGTAAGTTGATATAATCCAACCAAGCGCAAAATAAACTTTGCGAAAAATTATGATTTAAGACTCAATTTATATTTTTTGAAAATTTTGAATTAAAAAAAACCCGCTTACGCGGGTTTTTTTAAAACTACTAACTCAAGTTAGCCAATCAAAGCTCTTTGAGCACACCAGCTAAGTGCGGCTTATCGCTCTTCGCATCGTACAGCGTGAACTCAGTGACTTTTTTGCCATCAACTTGCTCGGCATGAGCGATCAGCTCAACTTGAGCAGGCAGGAAAATTGGCAATTTGAAGTTAACCGTCACTTCAAAAGCGTCTGGAAACTCACCCAGCTCAGCAAGCACACGGGCTTTAGACCACATACCGTGCACGATCGCCGCTTTAAAGCCAAAGGCCTTGGCAAGAAGCGGGTGCAAGTGGATAAAGTTGTAGTCACCGCCAGCTTTAGCGTAAACCCGACCCTGATCCGCTGGCACATGCCACACACCGTGGATATCGTCTGGCCTCGGCGCTGGTTTTGACTGCTTCACGCTAGGCTTAGCATCGCCGCTTAAGCTCGACTTGCCGCGGATCAAGTAGGTGTTAAAAGCCTCATACACCAGCTCGCCCTGCTCATCGATCGCCTTGGTGATAAAGTCAAACTGGTGACCTTTTTCATGCGGCTCAAGCGTGCCGTACTCACAAGACAACTTCATAGTCTCGTACTGAGCAACTGGACGGTGCTGCACGATCTTGTTGGCGATATGCACGGTGCCAAGCGTTGGGTACGGATACGGCTCTTGAGTGAGCATATCCATCTGCAGGCGCTGAGCGATCACACCGAGGTAGGTTGGTGGCAAGAAGCCATTGTCCTTGAAACCGCACACTTGATTGTAAAAACTCAGGTGCTCAGCGTCGGCGGTGAACTTCTCGACCACGTAGCTGTCTCTTATACACATCTGACGCTGCCGACGAAGAGGATAG
>OJBY01000464.1_pt1 | contig 21673 bp, 21 predicted proteins | sample 1591731 | NCBI WGS metagenome assembly OJBY01 (sample SAMN05416837, study PRJEB24817) | seawater metagenome | isolation source: Sea water | place: Canada:Atlantic | collected 2013-07
CGAACCCGCATAACCAGCTTGGAAGGCTGGGGCTTTACCACTAAGCTATACCCGCCCGCTCACAGTTGGCCGATTGCCACCGCTACGGGTCTTTCGTCAAGCGTCCTGATCGCTCTCGGCAATTTCCGGCTCCGTATCAAGGCCATCCCCGGCGGGCGGGACGATACGGATTTCCACGCGGCGATTGGTTCGACGGCCCTTTTCGTTGGGAGAACCATCGGGCAGCGCATTGGGCGCGATGGGGTTCTGTTCACCGAAGGCGATAACCTCGATCCTGTCATCGTCGACCCCGCGCTCCACCAGCCAAGCGGCCACGGCTTCGGCGCGGGCACGCGATGCACGCATGTTTGCCTGGTCGTTGCCGACCGAATCGGTGTGCCCGGCAAGGACAACCGGCCAATCCTCATCGATTGCACGATGGTTCAACAGGCCGACCAGGCGGCGCTCCACAGCGGCCGTGAGTGTGGAGCCATCCGGAAACGGCAGCGTCATTTCTACCGGCTGGACCGGCAGTTCGACATCCTCTGTCTCGGGTGCGGCATCGTCACGGATGATGGACGCCACGGGTGGCGCCGACTGGCTGGGTATCGGTGATGGCGAGGCCGTTGGGGTGGGATCGAGGGGGTCGTTCTGCTCGTTCGGCGCTGGTTCCTCTTCCGTTTCGTCCTTGCGCAATTCGCAAGCTGACAACGCGAGGACTAGCGTCGTCATGGCGGCAACTGTGAAAACTGGTCTCATATCCTGCATCCTCATGCGGGTTGCGGCTTCTGGCCGCCTTTCCCATTACGCTTTGCAGCCTTTTCCTCTGCCGTATTCGCACGCGGCGGTGAATAGGAGATTATCGTATCGCCAGGCTCCGGCTCGGGCGCGGCGGCGTGGGTAAAGAAGCGCAAGTCCCCGTCAGGTTCCACCAGCAGCAACATGCTGGCAGCTTCGGGCAGGGTTTCCCGAGCATCTTCCACGGTGAACTTTTCCGACAGTTTGGTGCGGCGAAACTCCCACCCTTCCATCTGGCGCTGCTGTACATCATCCACGCCGAAGCCGGAGTGGAACAACGAACGCCCGCGCAGGCTGGAGGGGATGGCGCGATGATCATCATGCTCGGCACCTTGGCCGAGTTGATAGACCCTGTCGGTGCCGATTTCAGGCGCGAATTCGGAACAGACAAGCGTGTTGTATGCCTCGTTATCGGTGGCCGCGATCAGCACCTGGTAGGGCGTCATGTCCAGATTATGTTCGGTCGCCTCGTTGAGAATTTCGCCGTGATATGTGGGAAGGCCTGCAGCGCGCGCCGGTTTGAGTTTCTGCCAGCTTGAATCCACCAGCATCACCGGCGTGCCAATATCGTGCATCTGGCGCGCCAGCGCGATTGTCCACTGCGTCGCTCCGACTATCACGATCCCCGGCTGGGTTGCACCTTTTACCTTCAGCAACTTGGCAACCAGATCGATCGTGAAGCCATGCGCCACAATCGTCGTCACCACAACGGCGAAGCTTAATCCGATCAGGATAGTGCCGTCGGCATAGCCGAGCTCCTCCAGGCGAAGGGCGAACAGGCCGCAAATAGCCACCAGCACGATACCGCGCGGCGCAATCCAGGCCAGGAACAGCCGTTCGTTCCAGGGCACATCCGAAAACAGCAGACTGATCAGCACGGTCGCCGGACGAACGACGAACAGCAGCGCAAGCAGGAACAGCCCGAATTGCCATTCGAACTGGCGAAGCTGTCCCAGATCCAGGCTGGCCGAAAGGAGAATGAATATCCCCGACACCAGCAGCACGGCTATATTCTGCTTGAACGGATGGATGCTACGCAGGCTGGAAACGTGCATGTTGGCAAGCGCGATGCCCATGACAGTTACCGCGAGAAGCCCAGCTTCGTGCTCGATCTTGTTACAGAGCACGAATGTGCCGATGACGGCCACCAGCAGCACGGGCACCTTCAGATATTCGGGCACGAACCCGCGCGGGAAGCTCCAGGCGATAATCCATGCAGCAGCGAAACCGATAAGGCCGGATATGCCAGCAGCGATGGCGATTTCAGGAATGACGTCATAGGCCGTGCCGCCCGTAGCAGCGGTGCTGCGGAAATATTCGTAAGCGATGACTGCGCACAGCGCCCCGAAGGGATCGTTTACGATGGCTTCCCATTTCAGCAGAGCCGCAGGTCTCTGCTGTACGGCGCTTTGCCGCAACAACGGGATGACCACGGTTGGCCCGGTAACCACCAGGATACCCGCGAACAGGATCGCCACAGGCCATACCAGTCCGGCAACGTAATATCCGGCCAGCGACCCGAACAGCCAACCCAGCGGCACACCGAAAATAACGAGGCGCCACACGCCGCCGCCGTATTTCTTGAATTCGCGGAAATCGAGACTGAGCCCACCTTCGAACAGGATCAGCGCAACGCCGATGGAGATCATCGGCTCGAGCATGTCGCCAAACGCTGCCTCGGGATCCATGACGCCGAGAACTGGCCCGGCAAGGAAACCTGCCGCCAGCATCAGCACGATAGCGGGCCAGCCGGTGCGCCAGGCAACCCATTGCGCGCCGATGCCAAGGACACCGACCAGCGCGATCACTAGCGCCTGTTCTTCCATCCGTCTGCAGCCTTCATGAAACCCCGTAACTGCAACCTTAATGCCCGAAGTCTCAATACTTTCCCACAGAGACCTTTGTCCTGCGTGCGCCGATCATCAGTGACCGCCGAATTCCATCAACGCATGGGTGCGTATTTGCGCATCGGCCAGCGCCCTGGCGCCAGCCAGGTCTGGCAGGTCGATTACGAAAAGCGCGTCGGAAACAGTGGCACCGGCCCGGCGCAGCAACCGCGCCGCGGCAACAGCTGTGCCGCCGGTAGCAAGCAGGTCGTCGACAAGCAGAACGATGTCCCCGGACGTGACAACGGATGGGTCAAGCTCCACACGCGCCTCGCCATATTCCAAAGCATAGTCTTCGCCGATGCATGCAACCGGCAGCTTGCCGGCCTTGCGTATCGGCACGAAACCGACGCCAAGGCGCAAGGCGAGGGCCGTGCCGAAGATGAAGCCACGCGCTTCGACACCGGCAACCTTGGTGGCCCCCAGGTCGGCGGCGATGGCGGCAAGCATGTCGATGGAAGAAGCCAGCCCCTCGCCATCGGCAAGCAGCGTGGTGATATCGCGAAACTGGATACCGGAAGACGGAAAATCCGGAACTGTGCGGATGAGCTTCTTCAACTCATCCCGCGACAGTCCCGGATCTTGATCCGACAACTTGTGATCAGTCCTTGCGGCGCTTGGGCTTGGCGTCGGACCAGATCTGCTTCTTGGCAAACCATGCCAGGATAGTCGCGAACAGCAGGAAGCCCAGTACCGGCCAACCGGTCTGCTTACGCTTGATCAGCGTGGGCTCTGCAGTCCAGGTAAGGAAGGCTGCAACGTCGGTCGACATTTGCGAGATCGTTGCCTCGGTACCGTCGGCGTAGGTCACCTGCCCATCGGAGGTGATGGGGGGCGCCATCGCGAGGTTGAGGTTGGCGAAGTAGGGGTTGTAGTAGAGGCCCGGCCCCGGCGCTGCGTCGGGGAATTCCTCCAGCAGTTCGGCAGGCGGCTCCCGATAGCCCGTCAGCAGCGAATAGATATAGTCGCTGCCGTGGTGCCGTGCCTTTGCCATCAGCGAAAGGTCAGGCGGAATCGCGTTGTTGTTGGCGGCAGCCGCTGCCACGTCGTTGGCATAAGGCGACGGGAAGTAGTCGGTCGGCAAGGCCTGACGCATTTCCGTCTCGCCGGTGTCGGGATTGATGCCGGGCACCTGCCATGTTGCAGCTTCGGCTTTCACCTGCGCTTCGGAATAACCAAGCTGGCCGAGATCGCGAAGGGCGACGAAGTTCAGCGAGTGACAGGCGGAACACACTTCCTTGTAGACCTGATAGCCGCGTTGCAGCTGGGCATAATTCCAGGTGCCGAAGACACCATCGAAAGAATAGCCTGCTTCGGGGCCGTGGGCCTCTTCATGGAAGGCGTGTTCGGCGGTTTCGGCCACGTCCTCAGTCGCGGCGGTATAAGCGCCGGTGACGAAGGCAAGCAGCACCACAAAGGTGAAGCCGAGACCGATAAGGATACCAACAAGGCGGATCATTTTTTCGTCTTTCCCTTAATCTCGGCTCGTCAGGTGGCCACCGGCTCGGCGTTTTCGCCCAGCACGGCTTTCTTGTCGGATCCCAGCACCGCCTCGGTGATCGAGAACGGCAGCGGATCTGGCCGTTCGATCGAGGAGATGATTGGCAGGATCACCAGGAAGTGGAGGAAGTAGTATGCGGTGAATATCTGGCTGAACATGACGTAGGGCTCTTCCGCCGGCGCACCGCCCAGGTAGAAGAGCGCCGCCATCGTCGGGATCAGGCCGAACCAGAAGAACTTGCGGAACAGCGGGCGATAATGGCCGCTGCGTACCGGCCCCTTGTCCAGCCAGGGCAAGAAGAACCACACCAGGATGGCGCTGAACATGGCCAGCACGCCCCACAGCTTCGCCGGCAGAATGAAGTCGAAGGTGAAGGCGCGCAGGATCGCGTAGAACGGGTAGAAATACCATTCAGGCACGATGTGCGCAGGCGTGGAGAGCGGGTTCGCCTCGATATAGTTATCAGGATGGCCCAACGCATTCGGCAGGAAGAACACGAACGCCATGAACACCAGCAGCGCAATACCGAGGCCAAAGCCGTCCTTCGCGGTGTAGTAGGGGTGGAACGGCAGCGTATCGCTTTCACCCTTCACTTCCACGCCGGTCGGGTTGCTGGAGCCAGGAATATGCAGCGCCCAGATATGCAGGATAACCGCGCCTGCAATCACGAAAGGCAGCAGGAAGTGCAGGCTGAAGAAGCGGTTAAGCGCGGCATTGTCAGGTGCAAAACCACCCAGCAGCCAGGTCTTCAGCGGCGGGCCGACCAGCGGGATCGCCTCGAACAGGCCGGTGATGACCTGCGCGCCCCAGAAGCTCATCTGGCCCCAGGGCAATACGTAGCCCATGAATGCGGTCGCCATCATAAGCAGGAAGATGACCACGCCGATCAACCAGATCATCTCGCGCGGGGGCTTGTACGATGCGTAGAACAGCCCGCGGAAGATGTGGATGTAGATGACGACGAAGAAGAAGCTGGCGCCGTTGGCATGCGTATAACGCATCAACCAGCCCCAGTTTACGTCGCGCATGATATGCTCGACCGAGGCGAAGGCGACCTGCGTGTTCGATGCGTAATGCATCGCCAGAACGACACCGGTGACGATCTGTAATACCAGGAAGAACCCGGCCAGCACGCCGAAATTCCAGAAATAGGAAAGGTTGCGCGGCACCGGATAGCCGGCGCCCACCGCGTTATAGACGAGGCGCGGAAGCGGCAGTTTCTCGTCGAGAAACTTCGTCAATCCGTTTTGCGGGGTATATTCCTTGGCCCAGGGGAAGCTCATGGTTCTCTCTCGCCTCAGCCGATCACGAGGGTCGTGTCGGACGTGAATTCATAGTCGGGGACGGCCAGATTGGACGGCGCCGGACCTTTGCGGATACGCGCGGCAGTGTCGTAGTGCGAACCGTGGCAGGGGCAGAAATATCCCCCGAATTCGCCCTTGTTCTCGCCCTCCTGCGCACCCAGTGGCACACAGCCAAGATGGGTGCAGACGCCCATCACGACGAGCACGTCGCCGTGGCCGGGTTTGGTAATCTCGTCCAGCGTGGCGGGATCGCGCAACGCCGAAACGTCGACGGCGTTGGCAGCTTCGATTTCCGCAGGCGTCAGGCGGCGCACGAAAATCGGCTGTTTGCGGAACACCGCCTTGATCGATTGCCCGACGTCCAGCGCGGAAATATCCAGCTCGGTCGTGCTTTCGGCCAGAACATCAGCCGAAGGTGCCATCTGGCTAACCAGCGGCAGCAATACGGCGAGCCCGCCGACACCGGCTGCGGACACCGCAGCGATGTTGATAAAATCGCGGCGACGAACGCCGTCCTCGCCCTCGACTCCCTCGTTTACGTCAGGAGTTGCGTCAGCATTACCGGTGGTGGATGCCATACCCTTGCCTTGCCTGCCGCCACCGGTTGCCCTCTGGCCGCCCGATGACGATGAGATTCGTCCAAAAGCCGCACGACGAACCGTTGCCGGGCGGCGGCTTGGCGCGGCTGATAGACGAGCAATGTCGCGCTGCCAACCCGCCTTTTAGCCCTATTGTGACAAGCACGGCGGCATCGGTGGCAACAAACTAGGCGGACAGGGCTATCAGCGAAACCTGCCGACCGGTCGTGGGTTCCCCGCGATGGACCGAGCGGCGATAGGAATGGAAGCGCCGGGCAGAGGTATAGGTATCCATCTCCAGCGGACAGATCGAGTCCACTCCGGCAGCGGAAAGTCGCGCTGCAACGAAACCCTCCAGGTCGAAATGCCACTTGCCCGGACCGGTGGCTTCGAAAAAACGGTGATCGTCAGCGTCGAAATTGGCGCGCATGTCTGCGCCCACTTCATAGCTTTCCTGCGCTATCGATGGCCCGATGGCAGCGGCGATCCGCTCTCGCTGCGCCCCAAGCGCCTCCATTCTTGCAATGACGGCTTCCACCACACCGCCCTGCGCACCGCGCCAGCCTGCATGGGCAGCCCCTATCACGCCGCCAGCCTCGTCCGCCAACAGGACCGGCGCGCAATCGGCGGTCACGATGGCAAGAGCGAAACCGGGCGTCGCGGTCGCCATAGCATCCGCTTCCGGAAGGGCACTGTCGGAAAAACCCTTCGTGACGGCGATGGCGTCAGGCGAATGCACCTGTTTCACCATCACCACCTCGGCATCCCCGACCGCCAGATCGAAGGCATGAGCGTCGCTATGCGCGGCATCCAGAAAGCCATGTGGGACGCGAAGGTTCTCCGCCCGGATGACATTGTCGGCGTTACCCAAGGCTGCGGCTGACCTGTTCATACGTATCGCGCGAGAGTTTGGGCGCGGCGGCGATGCGCTCGAGCTGCTCCTTCATCATTGCAGAACGCTTGGGCTCCATCCGTCGCCAGCGACCAAGCTGCGGAACGAATCGCGCGGCGGTTTGCGGATTGATCGGATCGAGCTCCAGAATTACGTCGGCCACCAACCTGTATCCCTCGCCATCACTGGCATGGAAGGCATGCGGGTTGTGGGCGAAGGCCATGTAGAGCGACCGCACGCGGTTGGGGTTCTTCATGGTGAAGTCAGGATGCTGCGCCAATGCCTTCACATGACTTATGGTCTCGGGATGCATCGAGCTTGCCTGCAGGGCAAACCACTTGTCCACCACCAGAGCGTTGCCATTGTAGCGATTGTAGAAATCCAGCAGCGCATTCGTCCGCTCTATGCCGGAGACGCCCGTCAGAACCATCAGCGCGCCCTGCCGGTCCGTCATGTTATCGGCGGCTTCGTATTGTGCCCATGCCAAAGCGCGACCCTTGTCCGGATTGCCGGCGGCCAGATACATCAGCGCCTGCGTTTTTACCTTGCGTGCACCCCTTGCCTCGGGATCGAGGCTGTAAGGCACGGCAGAGGCGCGTTCGTGCAAGGCGGCGAATTCGGTTTCCAGCGAATCGCCGATCGAAGCGCGCAAGGCCTGACGCTCTTCATGAATGCGGCCCGGATCGGCAATCAGCATCGTTTCGGCCAGATAGCTCTCGCTTGGCAGCACCAGCAATTCGCCGCGCATCAGATCGTCGAGCGCGTCATCGCTCAACACTGCCCTGATCGCGTCGGCGATAGCTGAGCGCGCTTCATCCCGCTCGGCGCCCGAAAGCTCGCCATCGACGGCCTGCTTGAGATGGGTGACGATCAGATCCTGCAGCGCCTCGTAACGAGCGAAGGGATCGTCGTCATGGGCGGCAAGGAAAACGAGGTCGTCCTGCGCAGTATCCCGCTCGATCACCACCGGTGCGGAAAAACCTCGGTTTATTGAAAGAACGGGTGCCTGCGCAAATCCTTCGAATGTGAAGCTGGCTTCGGCCTTGTCGAGGATGATCAGTTCCTCGCCACGGTGAGCTTGCGATTCGCGATCGAAAAACGCCAGTTTCAGCGGAATCGGCACGGGCTGCTTATCCGGCTGTCCGGGCGTGGGCGGAACGTCCTGCGACAGGAAAAGCGTAGCCGCATCCCCATCATGTTCCAGCCGCACCGTGACCCTGGGTGTGCCAGCCTGTGAGTACCACTGGCGGAACTGCGTAAGATCGAGGCCCGCCCCATCCTCGATCGCGCGTACGAAGTCCTCGCAGGTCGCGGCCTCCCCATCGTGGCGGTCGAAATAGAGATCGGTGCCTTTGCGAAAGCGCTCCTCGCCGCACATCGTGCGCATCATACGGATGACTTCGGCACCCTTGTTGTAAACCGTGGCGGTGTAGAAATTGCTGATCTCGCGGTAGCTGTCGGGCCGGATCGGATGTGCCAAGGGGCCTGAATCCTCGGGGAACTGCGCCCCTCGCAGAACCCGTACATCCTCTATGCGCTTTACCGGCGCACTGCCCATGTCCTGGCTGAACAACTGGTCGCGCAGCACGGTGAAGCCTTCCTTCAGCGAAAGCTGGAACCAGTCGCGGCAGGTGATACGGTTGCCGGACCAGTTGTGGAAGTATTCGTGCGCAATCACGCCTTCCACACCGTCGAAATCGCCGTCGGTCGCGGTATCCTCGTCTGCCAGCACATATTTGGTGTTGAAAACGTTGAGACCCTTGTTCTCCATCGCTCCCATGTTGAAATCGGACACGGCAACGATGTTGAACAGGTCTAGATCGTATTCGCGGCCAAAGGTTTCCTCGTCCCACTTCATCGACTTTTTGACCGATTCCATGGCATGGCCCGTGCGGCCGAGATCACCCTCGCGCACGTAGATGTTCAGCGTGACTTTGCGACCATTCATCGTGGTGAAGCTGTCCGTGTTGACCACCAGTTGTCCTGCCACCAGCGCGAACAGGTAGCTGGGCTTGGGCCAGGGATCGTGCCACTCGGCCCAATGCGTGCCGTTCTCGCCCTCGCCCGTTGCTTCCAGGTTGCCGTTGCACAGCAGCACCGGAAATGTCTCGGCATCGCCGCGCATGGTCACGCGGTAGGTGGAAAGGACATCGGGCCTGTCGGGAAAGAAGGTAATGCGACGGAACCCCTCCGCCTCGCACTGGGTGCACAGCATCCCGTCCGAAGCGTAAAGGCCCATCAACTGGGTGTTGGCCGAGGGATCGATCTCCGTCGCGATCCTGATCTCATGCGCCTCGCCTGGCAGGGTCACGAGGAGATCGCCCCCGTCCATAGACCAGCTGTTGCTGAATTCACCGTCTATGGAAACCGAGATTACCTCCAGTCCATCGCCGTTCAGGCGAATGGTGGGGGAGGGTTCGGCCTTGGCGTTGCGCGCTACACTCAGGGTCGAAACGATGCGCGTTGCATCCAGCCCAAGATCGAAGTCGAGGCTGACTTCGGGCACCAGCCAGGGAAAGGGCTGGTAATCCTCGCGCCGGATGGTGGGCGGTTCCTTCGGCGTGCGCGCAGCGTCGGCGAGTTCGGGGTTGCCATCGGGGGTGGAGGGTGTGCGTGCGATATCCATCATGCTGGCCTAAATTCCTTGGGTTTGCGCGTCGAGTGTCTAGAACGCACGACATGGCGCATCTGTTCATTTTTGGACTCGGTTATACGGCAAAACGTATTGCGGCGCTTGCCAAGGCGGCTGGCTGGCAAATTTCGGCCACCGGTTCGGATGGCGATCTGGACTTTTCGGATCGCGATTTGGTATTCGCATCGTTAAGGCAGGCGACGCACGTCCTTTCCTCGGTTCCACCGGAGCGGGATAGCGGCGCGGACCCTGTGCTAACTGCTTACAGCGCAGAGCTGGAAGGCAAGTGGCTCGGCTATCTCTCCTCCACCGGCGTTTATGGCGATGCGCAGGGCGCATGGGTCGATGAAAATGCGCCCACCGGAGGGGGCAGACGCACCGCCCGGGCTGAATGCGATACCGCGTGGCTGGCACGGGGCGCGCGGGTCTTCCGTCTGCCGGGAATATACGGTCCGGGTCGCAGCGCATTCGACCGGATCGCGGCGGGCAAGGCGCACCGCATCGATCTGCCGGACCAAGTGTTCAGCCGCGTGCATGTGGACGATATTGCCAGCGGCGTGATGGCCGCGCTGGGCGGCGATGCCCCGCCGGGCGCATACAACCTTTCCGATGATCTGCCTTCCAGTCAGAACAGCGTCATCGAGGAAGCCTGTCGCATGCTAAACGTCCCACCACCGCCATTGCAAAGCATCGAGGAAGCTGGCCTTTCTCCCATGGCGCGCGGCTTTTATGCAGAGAATCGGCGCGTGGCGAATGGCAAGGCGAAACGGGTTCTGGGCTGGGTGCCCGCCCATCCCGACTATCGCGAAGGCCTCAAGGCTGTGCGGGAATAGGCTTCGATGGCACAGGCCGTGCCTTTGCCTGCCGCGCGCGCAGGGCAATCACCAGCCCGACAACCGCCAACACCGCACCCGATACGGTCAGCGCGTTCCAGCGATAGGCCTCGAACAGGGTGCTGAGCAGCATGGCGACGATCACCGTCACGATGCCGTTGTAAGCCGCGCGGCCCGCGCCGATCTCGCGCACCAGCGTGTAATGCAGCGGGAAGGTGACGACGCTTCCGGCAATCGCCAGCCAGCCGATGCCCAGCCAGAACGTCGTGCGGTCCGGCAGCACAGGCGGCCCGGCGGTGATCCACGCCAGCGCTACATCTGCAATCGTGCCATAGAGCATGGCCCAGGCCAGCAGGCTGACCATGGGTAACGCGCGGCCCGTTTCGTTGGCCTGCACCACGTTGGCGATGCTGGCCGACAGGATACCCAGTACGGCCCAGAAAATACCCAGCGGGATTGAGCCACCCAGCGGATTGAGTCCGGCTTCATGCCACAACAGCAGGCTGATCCCCGCCATCGCGATAAAGGTACCCACCACAAAGTTGCGCGTAATGCGCTGCCCCAGCAGCAACCAGCCAAGAAAGGCGTTGAAAGCGATCAGCAAGGTGAACATCACCGCGACGATGCCCGATGTCAGGTGCAGTTCGGCGCGATAGACGAAATTGAAATTACCACAGAACTGCGCAATCCCAACGGCCAGCGCCAGCAGGTGCCCCGCCTTGCCGATAGCAAGCGACTTACCCATCAGCCGTGCGACAAGGAAGATGGCAGGCGTTGCCACCAGGAACCGGATGGCGACGGACCAGCTTGGTGCAACGCCATCAATCTGGTCGGTGATTACCCACCAGGTGCTGCCCCAGATCATGCCGGTCAGCACGAAGGGGATAACGACACGCGGCCGCAGCAACGTGTGATCGGGATGGGGCAGGCTCATAGATCGGCAATGGCCTTGCCCAGCGCCCGGGCGTGATCGGGATCGGTCGCCCAGCTGGTGACGAGGCGGATGCTCGCATCGTCCCAATCGTAGAAGGCAAAACCCTGATCGCGCAGGCTCGCGCGTTCGTCTGCATTCATTCGCACGAACAATTCGTTCGCTTCGACCGGGTAAAGCAGCCGGTCGCGGGCCGCGCTTGCGATTTCGGCAGCGGCGGCATTGGCCGCGCGCGCGTTTTGCAGCCACAGATCATCATCGAGCATTGCCAGAATCTGCGCCGCGAGGAAGCGCCCCTTGCTTTGCAGATGGCCCGCGCGTTTGCGGCGATAGCGGATCATGTCCGCCTTCTCCGTGTCGAACAGGATCACAGCCTCGGCTCCCATCCCGCCGTTCTTCACGAAACCGAAACTGAGCGCATCCACCAGGCCAGCCGCCTCGGCAGGCAAGATATCAAGGAAGGCTACCGCATTGGCAAAGCGGGCACCGTCCATGTGCAGGCCGAGGCCGCGCTCTTTCGCCACGGCAGTGATGGCGGCAAGTTCATCAGGCCGATAACACAGCCCGTATTCGCTCGCCTGCGTGATCGAGATTGCCTGCGCCGGAACGTGGTGCACGCCGCGGGTGATCCCCGATAAAACGTCGTCAATCGAACCGGGCGTCAGCTTTGCGCCGACACCCTTGGCCAGCAGCAGTTTCGCGCCGTGCAGATAGAAACCGGGCGCGCCGCATTCGTCCATCTCGATATGCGCTTCTTCATGACACACCACGCCGCCATGCGGATCGACCATCGTGGCAAGTGCAAGGCAATTGGCCGCCGTGCCCGTTGCCACCCACAGCGCCGCGCAATCGCGACCGAACATAGCGGTAAAGCGCGCATCCAGTTCCCGGCTGAGTGCATCGGTATCGTAAGGTGTATCGGGCGCGTCGGCAGTGCGCATCGCATCCCACAGGCGCGGGTGGACCGGGGCGGCATTGTCGGACAGGAATTGCATCGTGGAACGCCATGGCCTTGGGGATCGTTCAGCGCAAGAAGGAGAAGTTCATGTCCGAGATCAGCGTTACCGACGAAACCACCCATGGCGCCTATAGCGCGAAGGTCGATGGTGCCGAGCAGCCCGCCGAACTGACGTGGCAGGCGCGCGGCAATGCGCGCATCGCGACCCACACCTTCACCCCGCCCGCAGCGCGTGGCAAGGGGATCGCCTTCGACCTGGTGAAATTCATGGTGCAGGACGCGCGCGACAATGGCTTCACCATCGTTCCGCAATGCTCTTATGTCGCCGCCCAGTTCCGCAAACATCCGGAATGGGCGGATGTTCGAGCGGAAATCGAAAGCTGAGGCGACTCAGCGCGGCAGCTTGGCGAAATCGACAGCCGCGATCGAGTCGAGAACCCTGGTTCGGATCGCCCGACCTTCATTGAGCGGCAGCCCCTCGATAGCGAAACTGCCACCGGCGAGGCCGAATTTCAGATCGCAGTAGCCGCGAAGACGCGCCAGCGGCCCTTGTGCCACTTCGACAGATTGCAGCTTGATACGGCTGGCGACCTCGGTGCGGGGGGCCAACCAACCCCGCCGCGTATAGATGTAATGCGTGTCCACCGCATGGCGTTGAAAACGCCAGAGGAAAGCCTGTTGCACAGCAAAAATCACTCCGACAACGGCCATGATTACTGCCCCGACACCTGGTCCTTGCGCCTCGGACGGTAATAGCAATTTGGCGGTCAAGAGGGCGAGGGCAGCCAGAAAACAGGTTCCGGCACTCAACACCACTTTGTCAGCCCGGTACTTCGCGCTGGGGCGATGCCAATCGAGGCCTGCATCAGGTAGAGCGAAACCGGACGCATCTACGATCGGTTGCAATTCATCCAACTTTGCAAATGGCGCAACATCGTGGTTCGCATTCTTCGCATCCTGCGCCAGGCTGATGAACGACAGCCCATACCAGCCGAACAGGCGGCGGACGATCCCGGTTTTCAACACCAGCGCCTGTACGCGGTGAACGGGCATGACCACGTCTGTCTTCGTCAGCAGGCCGCGGCGGCGACGAAATCCCTTGGGGGTGCGATCCAGGCGGAATTCCCAATCCCGCAGGAACGTGGTAACGACGCCGCTGGCCATGCCCACAACGATCAGCGCACCCATTGAATAGACCAGCGCGGCAACCTGTGCCGCTGCACCGTAGCCGGAAACCAGAGCGCCCGCCTCGGCAATCCCATCTTGCCGGAACCAGTCGCCAACTGCATCCCAGAAATCGAACGGCAACAGGAATTCCAGTTGCTGCATCGCGCCCAGCAGCACGGCAAAGACCACCAGCGAAAAATTGAACAGGCCGTAGGTAAGCAAACGCCTGGTATCCATGGCGAAAAGCGTTTCGCCCATCGGTTCGGCGATGTCTTCCGCAAACGGTGCCTCACCTCCGGGCCGGGTGGCCATTTTCTCGCCATCCACCATCTCTCGCACCGAATTGCGCAGCCTCTCGCCCTCGCTTTCGGAAACGTAGGAAAGTTTGAGCTCATCCTTTCCGCCCGCACCAGTTTCGAACTTCACTTCAACCAGCCCCAGCACACGCGGGATCAGTTTCTGCTCCAGGCTGACATCCTGGATGCGGTCATATGGTACCGAGCGCGCTGAGCGGCTGATGATGCCCCGCTCCACCCGCACGTCATTCTCGCCGATCCGGTAGCGCAGGCGATACCAGGAGAGCCACGCGCCGCCCACCATCAGCGAAAACAGGACGAGCCCGCCCAGTCCCATGAGAAACGCCGGCAATCCGGTGGCGCGGCCTTCACTGCCGATTGAATAAAGGGCGACCGCAATGGGGATCAGCGCCTGCCCCCCGGTGCGGAGCGTATTCACCGCCAGGGTGAGCGTGCTTACCCGCTGCCATTCGCCGGTACCGACGTCCTGCAAATGCGCCTTACCCTTGGCGTTCACAGCGATTCGCGCTTCACATGGGCGCGGATATCCTCCCGCATGGCCACCGCATCGGCATGGGCAAGGCCCGGCAGAGTGACGGAAGAATTGTGCGTGCCTGCGGTGTGCAGGATCAAGCGGGCAATGCCGAATGCACGCTCAAGCGGACCCTGTTCCACATCGAGGTGCTGCACCCGGCTGAAAGGCACCACCGTGTCGGCATGAAACATCACGCCTTTTACCACGCGCAGGCGATCATCCGACATGTGGTAGCCACGCGCCATGTATCGCTTGATCGGCACTAGGATTACGAAGATCAGCGCGATCAATACGGGCACGGCCATCGGCGCCCAGGTCCACGGAGAGGGGAAAACACCGACCACGCCCAGCACCGTGGCGGCGATAAGAAACGGCAGGACAGTCAGCGCGCCCTCGATCCGCATGACGGTGGTATAGGCAGGATCGAGTTTGGTGAGCGGTTCTGTATCCATCTGGTGGTTTATAACGGCAACACACCTTTTGGAAAGCCCTCAAGCGCCGGGCGCGGGCCGTCCGGCCCGCTTGGCTTTCCTCGCATTGGCTCGGGCGCGCGTTTGCGCTTTCGGTCGCTTGCGCGACCGTGTTTGCATCGCAATCCTGCTGATTGGTGCGCAAGCTCGGTCGGCGACTAGCCGACCGCAAGGCCAAACGGCCGCCCGCAGCGGGCGCAGCTTGCTGCGCGTCTAGCGAGGACGAAGCCGCGGAGGCGGCTTCGTAAAACAAACAAATTTGCTGGACTGAAAGCGAGGCTAGCCAAGTGAGCGGACGCGAACGCCGGCGCTTGAGGTCAAACGAAAATGAAGAAATGGTGCGCCACCCAGTCCGGAGCGCACTCGTCTCACAGTTATTTTCCCATAGATATGGGAAAGTAGTGGGAATAGGCGCCTATTCCGCTGCTTTGATTGGTGACAGCAATCTGGAGCCCAGCATTTCCGCGAGGCAGGCCGTCATTTTCCCATATCGCGCCTTTGTGGGAAAAACCGAGCCGCTCTTGGGAAGCACATCAAGCGTCATAAAAAGTTCGCGAGAATAGGGCTTGCAAACCATGTCCAATTGGCTGACAATCGGGGCTGTTCTGTAAATCCAGACAATTCCCACCACGGAAAAATTGTTTTATTTTCTAAGGTTGGTGAATAGTTATGTCTAATTCAAACAGAGCACCCCAAACAAACCGAAGACGTCTCGCGGTCGAATATCGGCCGATCGATGAGATCATCCCCTATGCGGGCAACGCACGGGTCCATTCCAGAAGACAGATCAGAAAGCTTCAGCGCAGCCTGCGCGAGAGGGACTGGACCAAGGCGCTGATCATCGATGCAAACAATAATCTGATCTGCGGACATGGAATGCTGGAAGCGGCGAGGCGCAACGGCGAGACCGAGGTCCCGGTCATGAGCCTGGGCGATATGAGCGAGGCGGACCGCCGCGCCTATATCATTGCTGACAATAAGCTTGCTGACGAGGGTGGATGGTCGAAGGAGCTGCTGCGCTCAGAGCTCTCCGGTCTGATCGAGCTGGGCTATGATGTCGAGCTGACGGGGTTCGATACATTCGAGATCGACGGCATCCTGAATTTCGGCGAGGGCGACGCGGCAGAAGACAATGTCGAGCTTCCCGCTGAGAACGCTGTTCCCATATGCCGGGCCGGCGATCTGTGGACAATAGGAGAGCACCGGCTGGTCGTGGGCGATGCTCGCGATCCGACCGTCTATGCGCGTTTGCTGGCGGGCGAGAGCGTGCAGATGATTGCAATGGATCCCCCCTATGGGATCCGCATCAAGAATAATGTGTCGGGCAATGGCAAGGTCAAGCACGGTAATTTTCTAGTCGGAGCAGGCGAGGTTCCGCTGCCCGAGTTTGCCAGGACGCTGCTGCGCCCAGCCTTCGAGGCCTCGGCGGCGCATTGCGATCCGGGCGCGATTGCCTTTGTGTTCATGGACTGGCGCGGAGCGCCGCATATGCTGAGTGCGGCCGAGGGAGTGTTCCACGAAGTCAAGAATATGTGCGTATGGGTCAAGAATCCGGGGATGGGGGGCTTTTACAGATCAGCCCATGAGCTGTGCTACGTCTTCAAGGTCAGTCCAGGCAGGCATGTCAGCAATATTGCGCTGGGTCAGAGAAATCGCAGTAATATCTGGAATTACCCGTCTGCCAATGTCTTCAGGGCTGGACGGATGCAGGATCTGGCCGATCATCCTACCGTCAAACCCAAGCAGATGATTGCCGATGCGATCCTCGATTGCTCGAGGCCCGGGGATATCATTCTCGATCCTTTTGCGGGATCCGGCACGATCCTGGCGGCCTGCGCGATGACCGGCAGACGGGGGCGCGCGATCGAGCTGGATCCCAAATACGCCGATGTCATCCTGCGGCGCACGGCAGAAGCGACCGGCTGCGAGCCGCTGCTGGACGGCAAGACACCGTTGTCTGAGGTCGCCGCGGCGCGCCAGGGAGAAGTGTCATGAGCGATGATCTGCCCGATGGTCGCCGCGATGATCCGCGAGATGATGGCGGCGAAGATATGGGACGCTCGCAAACAGGTGCCCAAGCCGGGATCGAGACACCCGCGCCCGTAGGATACCGCAAGGACGGCAGGCCGTTCAAGGAAGGCAATGCGCGCGAGGATGGCAGCTATGCTGTGGGCCGTAACCGAACGCCTGAGCACAGCCGGTTTGCAAAAGGTGACGGCCGCAAACGCGGACGGCGCAAGAAGGGCGTCCGCAATGCCGATACCGAGTTCATTCGAGAGCTCGGGCGCAAAGTCACAATCAAGGAGAACGGCAAGGAGCGCAAGGTCAGCAAGAGCCATGCGGTTGACCTGCGCCTGATCGACAATGCCACGCGGAAAGGAGACAACAGGGCGATCGAGATGGTCGATCAGCGCCGCCAGCGCATTGCCGAAAATGCCGAAGCGAGCCGGCACTATCAGACCCTCGGCAATGAAGAGATGCTCAGTGCCTATCTGCGGCAGCGCGCAGCAGAACTGCAGATCGATCCGGATCTGTTCGGCGATGCCGAGGCGGAGGACGCAGGCGGGGAGCAGGCCGGTGACTGGGGTTAGCACAGAAGACGCGACGCTCGCGCTGATGCGGATGGACTTTGCCTTCTTCCTGCGCTTCGCCTTTGACGAGCTGGGCGGGATGGGGACCTATAGTCACAACTGGCATATCGATGCGATCATCCACCAGCTGGACCGGGTGCGGACCTGTGACAATCTGCGGCTGACAGTGAACATGCCGCCCCGCCATCTCAAGTCGGTCACCATCTCGATTGCCTGGGTCGCATGGATGCTGGGACGCAATCCTGCCCTCCAGTTCCTGTGCATCAGCTACGGGCAGGACCTGGCCGATGACCATGCCCGCCAATGTCTCCAGATCATGAACAGCCGCTGGTACCGCGCGGCGTTCCCTAGCCTCAGGCTCACGCGCAAGGCGGTGTCCGACTTCAAGACCACTGCCGGGGGTGGGCGAATGTCGAGTTCGGTTGATGGCGTGACCACCGGCTTTGGCGCTGACATCATAATCGTCGATGATCCGATGAAGGCGCAGGATGCGATGTCGGCCAGGGCGCGGGAGAAGATCGAACGCTGGTTCGATGGTACGCTGGTCCAGCGACCCAACAGCCAGGAGACTGGCGCAATCCTGCTGGTGATGCAGCGGCTGCATGAAGGCGATCTGGCAGGCCTTTTGAAAAACCAGCCCGAGTGGCATGAGCTGTGCCTTCCAGGGATTGCCGAGACGGATGAGGACGTCCCGGTTGGGCGGGGGCGGGTGTACAAGCGCCGCGAAGGCTGCGCGCTGCATCCTGCCCGGATGTCGCTGGCAAAGCTGTATGAGCGCAAAGCGGCTAACCCGTTGGTCTTTGCCGCCCAGTTCCAGCAGGCGCCCATTCCCTCGGTCGGCAACATCATCGATCCTGCCTGGCTGATGAGCTATGAGCGCGAAGAGCTGGACCTGACCTATGGCCAGATCGTCCAGTCCTGGGATACCGCCAGCAAGGATAATCCGTTCAACGATTACTCGGTCTGTATCACTGCACTTATCCAGGGCAAGCTGGTCTACATCCTCGATGTGTTCCGCGCGCGGCTGAAGTTCCATGAGCTTAAAACAAGGTCCATCGACCTGGCGCGGGCCCATGATGCCAAGGTAATGCTGATCGAGGATGCGTCGTCGGGCACTGCGCTCCTCCAAACATTATGGGCCGAACAGCCGCCGGGCGTGCCGTATCCGATCCCCCGGCGGCCCGAGGGAGACAAGGTTCAAAGAGCCTTCAGCGCCAGCGCGATGATCCAGGCCGGCCGGCTTTATCTTCCCCGCAAGGCGCACTGGCTGGGCGATTTTACCAGCGAACTCCTCGGGTTCCCGCTGTCGGCTCACGACGATCAGATCGATGCTCTCTCGCAGCTCCTCCTCTGGGTGCTGAACAACGACCGCTTCCGTCCCGCGCCGCTGGAAGGTCCGGAAGAGATGGATCCGGATACGTCGGCCCGGTTAGGCGACGAACACGACGGCTATTTGCCCGAGGACGAGGATCCGTGGGGTGCGTGATGGTGTTTGATAATCAGTTTGCGTTGAGCCCATGGCTGCGAGTATGGAGCCGCTCCTTCCAGCTGGCCTCGAGCCGCACTATGTCGGCCTGATCAAGATCGGGAGAGGTTCTCTGGAGGATGCTGAATAACTGACCGACTGACGCCGGTAGGATCATGTCGAGGGCTGAAGCCGTTTTTGTGGGTATGTCGGTCGAGATAGTGCATGATGATATCATCGGTGATGTTGCCGGATGTGGTTGAGAAGTAACCTCGTTGCCAGAAGCGTTGGCCCCAGTAGCGCTTGCGGATGTGTTCGAATTCCTGTTGGATCTTGCGCGACGAGCGCCCCTTGGCACGGCGCACAAAGTCACTGACTGATACATGCGGCGGGATATCGACGAACATATGCACGTGATCGCGCGAAAGAGCTCCATTGACGATGGTCACGCCCAACTCATCGCAGACCTGCTTGATGATCTCGCGCACACGGAGCCGGACGTCGCCGTGCAGCACCTTGTAGCGATACTTCGGCGCCCAAACGAGATGATAGCGATGATGAAATGTTGTGTGAAAACCGGAACGATACGCCACAGGCTACAGACCGAGTCTTTGGCTGAAGCCAGTATCCGACTGAAGTCGCAGGGGTTCCTCCCCGAAAGAGGGGACTCTAAACTTCAGATCTTCGGGCCGGCTGCGTTTCAGCTCGCGGGTTCCGCCGTGACCACTGCGGGCGTATTCCTGCCAGCGGCCGTGGATATTGTCAGCGCCATAGGCTGAGCCGACATATCCTGACTGAAGGGCGGTATCGTAGATCAGGTAGATCCCGCGCCTGGACCGGGTCGATCACTCCGTCATCCCAGAGCCGCGCGGTGGCGTAATACGGGTTGCCTTCGTCTTCGTATTTCTGGCGGATCGGTTCCTTGAACGCCTCCGCCTGTTCCGGCGTCCAGCTATCCGCATCGCAGTGGACGGTCGCCAGCACGCTTGCCGCCTGGGCGGCCATCGCAAGCGGCTGCTCGAACCGAACCGGGCATTGGTGATCGATCTGGTGAAAGCCGTGCCGGAAATCACGCTCAAGGCGCTGGTGGCGCAGCTGGCCGAACAGGGCATCACGACCAGCACGGTATCGGTGTGGCGGCTGGTGCGCTCGGAAGGGCTGCGCTTTAAAAAAACACTGTTCGCCGTCGAGCAGTTGCGACCGAAGATCGCGCGCCGGAGCGAGCAGTGGAAGAAGTATCAGGAAGCCCTGAAGGAAGCGCTGGCGCGCTACGGCAACCCTGAGATCTTCACTACGGACCAGGGTAGTCAGTTCACCGGCCAAGCCTTTACCGGCGTGTTGCTGCGCGAAAAGATCGCCATCAGCACATGGACGGCCGGGGCGCATGGCGCGACAATCTCATCGTCGAGCGCCTGTGGCGTTCGGTCAAATACGAGGAAGTCTATCTACATGCCTATAGCGCCGTCAGCGAGGCACGGTGCTCGATCGGTCGCTATCTAGGCTTCTACAACAGCCGCAGGCCGCATTCCACAACCGAAAAGGCACGCGAAAAACTCCGCAAAGCCTACCCCATCAAAGAGTCATAATCTCTGTGGTGCGGTACTAGTACCGTTGGATCTCCCGGTCCCAGACGGACAAATGCCCGGCAATCAACCGTGTGTGGAAGGTAATGCCGCGCAGGCGATGGTCGGAATAGACGCCTTGACTTTAATGAACATGACAATAATATGCAAACTTGACAAACGAAAAAAAAAATAGAGGGTTGAAAAGTGCCTTGCCTGACTGGGGTGCGGCTCCCGCTTGTTTTCATCGGCATAGTCGTGACGTTTGCTGGATTTCCGTGCAGTGTCGCTGTCGACGACCGCCAGCGAAAGATGCCTGAGATGAATCTGCATCTCATGGGCTACGGGACAGGCAGGTGTTTCTGCGCACCCGTCTTCCATGGCGCCACACCGCAATTTTGGGAAAGATCCGATGGATCTTAGCAGACTGAGAGAAGTGGATCTCAACCTGTTGACGGTTCTGCGGGCCGTAATCGAGTACAGGTCGGTTTCCCGGGCGGCCGAGGCTCTTGGCGTATCCCAAGCTACGGTCAGCAAGGCGGTGGCCAAGCTGCGTTCGGCCCTGAATGACGACATATTCATCAGAAGTTCGGGCGGCATCCAACTGACCGCCCGAACCATCCTCATACGCGATACAGTGTTCGAGATCACCGACAAGGCCATCGAAATCCTGGGCAGTTCTGAATTCAACCCTCTCGGCGGTCATGTTTTGATTTCGATCGCATGCGACGAAATCGTCGCATCTTTCGTCATCCCACGCGTTGTCAACAAGCTTGGAGCACGGATTTGCGGGAGAACCTATTCCGTGCAAATACAGGGATTGAGCAATACATCATACGACGAAAATACAGATTACTTCTTCATATTGCATAGCTCCATGTACACGGAAGAAAGTCTCCCAAAAAACATGCGAATGAGAACATTGGGTAAGGCAAGTCTAAAGTTAATTATCAGGGATAACCACCCACTATTATCCGATAAGTCAATTAATATTATTAAGGATTATCCAAGGGTCGATCTCATCCTCCAGTACGCCAGCCTGAACAACAGAGTGATCAAGTATAAGGGGGAAACATTCAGCATCCACCATAGCGATGCCAGTCTGACAACCCCCTTCCTCTTCACGGCGATCCAGCTCCTTCGCGACCGGGACGCCTTCCTATTGTGTCCTCTCGTTTCGTCAAGATCTCTTCAAGGAACAGGACTGCAAGCGATCGACGCGGCGAAGCTCGGCATCGAGGTTGAAGCTGTCTCTTATACACATCTGACGCTGCCGACGAAGAGGATAGTGTAGA
>OJBY01000465.1_pt1 | contig 21618 bp, 16 predicted proteins | sample 1591731 | NCBI WGS metagenome assembly OJBY01 (sample SAMN05416837, study PRJEB24817) | seawater metagenome | isolation source: Sea water | place: Canada:Atlantic | collected 2013-07
CTATCCTCTTCGTCGGCAGCGTCAGGATGTGTATAAGAGACAGCATCTGCACTGCGCGGCGGTTGATCTGGCTCTTCTCCATCTTGAAATCGGGAATGCCATAACGCATCAGGCCGCCCACCCGGTCGCTCTTCTCGAACACGGTGACCGAATGGCCCGCGCGCGCCAATTGCTGGGCGCAGGCCATGCCTGCCGGGCCTGAGCCGACCACGGCCACGCTCTTGCCGGTCTTTTCCTGCGGAACCTGCGGCTTGACCCAGCCTTCCTTCCACCCGCGATCGATTATTGCGCACTCGATGCTTTTGATCGTCACAGGCTCGTCGGTGATGTTCAGCGTACAGCTCGCTTCGCACGGGGCGGGGCAAATGCGGCCAGTGAACTCGGGAAAGTTGTTGGTGGAATGCAGCACTTCCAGCGCGTTCTTCCAGTCACCTTCGTAGACGAGGTGGTTCCAGTCCGGGATGATATTGTTCACCGGGCAGCCGTTGTGACAATAGGGGATGCCGCAATTCATGCAGCGGGCAGCCTGGTTCTTCAGGCCTTCCTCGCTGTGCGGAATGACGAATTCCCTGTAATGCTTCAGCCGGTTTTCCGGTGCATCGTAGCTGCGATCCTTGCGCTCGATCTCGAGGAAGCCTGTTTCTTTACCCATCGTGCTAACCCTTATTCCGCCGCGACCGAGGCGGCTTCTTCGCGCTCAGCTTCAAGCTGTGTGAGCGCGCGTGCATAATCTTTCGGCATCACTTTCCTGAAGTGAGCCACGGCATTGTCCCAATCCGCCAGCAACGCAGCCGCGCGGGCAGAGCCTGTGTGCAATTTGTGGCGTTCCAGCAAAATTTTCAGGCGTGCGGCGTCGTGATACAGCGGATCGCCCATGCCGAGGTCATCCACGGTGGAGGGGCGTTGTTGCGGAATGCCGGTGCCTTCCGGATCGTCGGCATTCGCGGCGATGGGTTGCAGTTCAACCTGCGCCATGTTGCAGCGGCTTTCGAACGTACCATCGGGATCGTAGACATAAGCAATTCCGCCGCTCATCCCCGCGGCGAAGTTGCGCCCGGTCTTGCCCAGCACGGCGACAACGCCACCGGTCATGTATTCGCAGCCGTGATCGCCGGTGCCTTCGACTACGGCGACCGCACCCGAATTGCGCACGGCAAAGCGTTCGCCTGCGACGCCGCAGAAGTAGGCCTCGCCCGAAATTGCGCCGTAAAGACAGGTGTTACCCACGATGATATTCTCGCTGGGATCACGTTCTACGTTGTCCGGCGGGCGCACGATTACGCGGCCACCTGAAAGACCCTTGCCGACGTAGTCGTTGGCGTCGCCTACGAGATCCAGCGTGACGCCATGCGCCAGCCATGCGGCAAAACTCTGTCCAGCGGTGCCGGTGAAATTGATGCGCACGGTGTCGACCGGCAGACCCTTGTGGCCATGGGCCTCTGCCACCCGACCCGAAAGCATGGTGCCCACGGCCCGGTTCAGGTTGCGGATGGGGTAGGACAGCTGCACTGCCTTGCCCTTCGCGATCGCAGCCTTGCAATCTTTCACCAGCGTGTTGTCCAGTGCGGCCTCCAGCCCATGATCCTGCGACAGGTGGTTCCACAGCGGAACGTCCGGGGCCAGTTCCACCCGGTGCAGCAATTTCGACAGGTCCACACCGTCGGCCTTCCAGTGGCGGATGGCGCGGTTCATGTCGATCTTGTCGACCCGGCCGATCATCTCTTCCACCGTACGGAAGCCCATTTCGGCCATGATCTGCCGCAGTTCCTCGGCCACGAAGAAGAAGTAGTTGATCACGTGCTCAGGCTGCCCGACGAAACGCTTGCGCAGTTCCGGGTTCTGCGTGGCAACGCCGACCGGGCAGGTGTTGAGATGGCATTTGCGCATCATGATGCAGCCCGCCGCGATCAGCGGGGCGGTGGCAAAGCCGAACTCGTCTGCGCCCAGCAAGGCACCTATGGCCACGTCGCGACCGGTGCGAAGACCACCGTCCACCTGCACCGCTATGCGGCTTCTGAGGTCGTTCAGCAGTAGCGTCTGCTGCGTTTCCGCAAGGCCGATTTCCCAGGGGGATCCGGCGTGAGTCAGGCTGGTAAGCGGGCTGGCACCCGTGCCCCCTTCATAGCCCGAGATGGTCACGTGATCGGCGCGCGCCTTGGAGACGCCAGCGGCTACCGTGCCCACGCCCACTTCGGATACCAGCTTGACCGAGATCCGCGCTTTGGGTTGCACGTTCTTCAAATCGTGGATCAGTTGGGCCAGATCTTCGATGGAGTAGATATCATGGTGGGGTGGTGGCGAAATCAGGCCGACACCCGGTGTGGCATGGCGCACGGCACCGATGCGCTTGTCTACCTTGTGGCCCGGTAACTGGCCGCCTTCGCCGGGTTTTGCACCCTGTGCCATCTTGATCTGGATATCGTCCGAATTGGCGAGATACTCTGTCGTCACGCCAAAGCGGCCCGAGGCAACCTGCTTGATGCGGCTGCGCATCGAATCGCCATTATCCATCGGTACGAAGCGTTCGGGCTCCTCTCCGCCTTCGCCTGTGTTGGAACGACCGCCGATGCGGTTCATGGCGATGGCCAGTGTCGAATGCGCCTCGTGGCTGATGGAGCCGAAGCTCATCGCGCCGGTGCTGAAACGCTTGACGATCTCTTCAACCGGTTCGACCTCGGCAATGTCGATTGCCGTGTCGGCCTTCTTCAGTTCCATCAGTCCGCGAATGGTCAGCAAACGCTCGCTCTGCTCGTTGATAGACCGGGCGAACTCGTCATATCTTGCTTGCGCATCGGCACCCTGCTCGCCGCGCACGGCATGCTGAAGCTGGGCCACGTTGGCAGGCGTCCAGGCGTGCTCTTCTCCGCGCAAACGGTATTGGTAGATACCACCCACATCCAGCATGTTGCGATAGATGGGGTTGTCTCCATAGGCAGCGGCGTGCCGGCGCACGGTTTCCTGCGCCAACTGCGCCAGTCCGATACCCTCGATTGTGGTGGAGGTGCGGGTGAAATAGGTATCCACCAGTTCGCTCGACAGGCCTACAGCATCGAAGATCTGCGCACCGCAATAGGATTGGTACGTGCTGATGCCCATCTTCGACATCACCTTGCGGATGCCCTTGCCCACGGCCTTGATGTAATTCTGCTCGACCGTGGCGGCGTCCAGTTCGGGGAACTTGCTGGCGCGCAGGTCTTCCATCGTCTCGAACGCAAGATAGGGATTGATCGCTTCCGCGCCGTATCCAGCCAGTACGCAGAAATGGTGCACTTCGCGCGCTTCGCCGGTCTCAACTACGATACCGGTCTGCATCCGCAGGCCCTGGCGTACCAGCTGATGATGCACCGCGGCTGTCGCCAGCAGCGCGGGCATCGGAATACGATCCGGGCCCTGCTTGCGATCTGACAGGATCAGGATGTTCTTGTCCTGCAGCACGGCTTCGGTCGCTGCCCAGCACATTTCCTTGATCGCCATTTTCAGGCCATCGGCGCCAGCCTCGGCATCCCAGGTAATGTCGATGGTGGCGGTACGGAACGCGCCGTCGAGGCTGGCTTCCACCGAGCGGATTTTCTCCATCCCGCGGTTGGTGAGGATTGGCTGGCTGATTTCCAGACGCTTGTGCGTGCCAGCTTCCTGCCCCAGTAGATTGGGGCGCGGGCCGACCATGGTCAGCAGGCTCATCACCAGTTCCTCCCGGATCGGGTCGATCGGCGGGTTGGTGACCTGGGCGAAGTTCTGCTTGAAATAATCGTACAGCAAGCGGCTGCGGCTGGACAATACGGCAATCGGCGTGTCGGTGCCCATCGAACCGATCGGATCGTCACCATTCGCGGCCATCGGCTCCAGGAAGCGGGTAATGTCTTCCTGCGTGTAGCCAAAGGCCTGCTGGCGATCGAGCAGGCTTACCGCGTGCTCCTGCACGGCATCCTTGTCCACTTCGATCGTGTCGAGATCGCGCAGCTTGTACTGCGCGGCTTCCAGCCATTCCTCGTAGGGCTGCGCATTGGCGAGCTGCGCCTTTAGCTCCTCGTCCTCCACGATGCGGCCTTCTTCAAGGTCGATCAGCAGCATGCGGCCCGGTTGCAGGCGCCACTTGCGGGTGATTTCTTCTTCGTTGAACGGCAGGACGCCGCTTTCGGAGGCAAGGCAGACGAGACCGTCCTTCGTCACGCAATAGCGCGCTGGGCGCAGGCCGTTGCGATCCAGCGTGGCGGCGATGTGGCGGCCATCGGTGAAGGCGACGGCAGCAGGGCCATCCCACGGTTCCATCAGCGCGGCGTGATATTCATAGAACGCGCGGCGCTTGGGATCCATCAGGTCGTTGCCGTTCCACGCTTCGGGGATCAGCATCATCATCGAATGGGCAAGGCTGTAACCGCTCAGCAAGAGCAGTTCCAGCGCGTTGTCGAGGCAGGCCGTATCGGACTGGCCATGCGGCACGATCGGCCACAGCTTGTCGAGGTCCGCGCCGAAAAGGTCGCTTTCCATGGTGCGGCGGCGCGCATGCATCCAGTTCACGTTACCGCGAACCGTGTTGATCTCGCCATTGTGACAGGCGAGGCGGAACGGCTGGGCTAGACGCCAGCTGGGGAAGGTGTTGGTGGAGAAACGCTGGTGCACCAGGCCCAGCGCGCTCTCGCAATCGGGATCGCGCAGATCGTCGTAGAAACTGCCGACCTGGTTGGCCAGCAGCAGCCCCTTATATACCACCGTGCGGCTGGAGAAGCTGGGCATGTAGAGCTTCTCCAGGCCCGGCATGGCGTGTTTTTCGGCCAGCTCCTTCAGCGGGTTCTGGGTCTGCTTGCGGATCACGATCAGCTTGCGCTCGAACGCATCCTGATCGGCGCAATTATCGCCGCGCGCGATAAAGCATTGGCGGATTACCGGCATGGAATCGAGCACTGCCTGGCCCAGCCCGTCCGGCGTGGTGGGCACATCGCGCCAGCCGATCAATTGCTGGCCTTCCTTGGCGATGAATTTCTCGAACTGGGAGGTGATGAAATCGCGCGCATCGTTCTGCGGCGGCATGAAACACATGGCTACGGCATATTCGCCCTTTGGCGGCAGTGTCAGCCCCTCGCTGTCCGCCCAGCGCCGATAGAGCTTGTCGGGTATCTGGATGAGAATACCCGCACCGTCGCCCAACAGCGGGTCCGCACCCACCGCACCGCGATGGTCGAGATTGGCCAGAATCTCCAGACCCTGGGTAATGATATCGTGCGAAGCCGTGCCCTTGATATGGGCAACGAAACCCATGCCGCAGTTGTCGTGTTCGTTTACGGAATCATACAGACCCTGAGGGACGGGATATTCGGTCAATCTTCAACTTCCTGTGCCGCGTGCACACTTCGGGCGGAAGAATAGCACGCCCCGGAACCGGTTTCACCGGTAACGAAACGCGAATCAACAGCCTAAAGCGGCACGAAAATTTCGCGAGGCGCCTTCATGGCGACAGGAAGCAATTTTTGCAAGGTTTGGTGCACCGCAAAATAGCTTCGCGGCGGGAAAGTTCGGGTTTGCGAGTTACTTGCCCATGCGTTGCAGATTCATCAGCGCCTCACGCAAGGCGCGCTCGTTGTCGTCGTTCGATGGTTTGGGTCGCTCGGCCCGTTGCGCGGGGGCGGCACTGCCCTGCGCGGGAGGCGGATCGAACGCACGCGATGCGGGCGCCGTGGCCGTGCGGCTGGCCTGATTGGGAAACAGCACTGCAGGCTCGGCATTGCCTTCTTCAGGCTCCGGCTCGTCGATGCGAACGTATTCGTCAGCGTCGCGCCTGAAAGGATTGATCTGTGCGACGTCGGCGACATCGGTCGACGTGTGTTCCCGAGCTTCGTCATCGGTGTCGTTCTCTTCGTCTGCTTCCTCTGTGCTTGCAGCGGTCGAGGGCGGCGGCTGATCGAAGGCAGGGCGCGGCGTTGGCTCTGGCTCGCTCTCGCTGGTCAGCGGCAGCTTGAAGGATGCGGCAAGCTCGGCGATTTCCTCGTCCTCGTTCTCCTCTTCGCCCATGGCGGCGGCGATGCCGGTCAAGGCACCGTAACGCTGACGCGAACCCTCGTGGCTTTGTCCGGACGAAATGCCGAAACCGGGCCGTGCCGACGATTCGGCGACCTCGAGAGTTTCTGGCGCATTTTGCGGTCCGGTCTCCGGCTCGAAGGCGAGGGGTTCGGACTGTGCTTCTTGGCCTTTGGCGGAATTGCCGAAATAGGCAGCCATCGCCTGCGCAGCTTCTTCCGCCGCCGCAGTGTCGAATTCGTCGGGCACCGGCGCTTCTGCAACTTCGGCATAGCTCTCGCCATCGCCGGTTTCTTCGGCGAGTTCGATTGCGAGCGGAGCCGTCACGTTCTTGTTCGCGGCCTTCTCGGCGCTCCATTCACGGTGCTTCTCCAGCGTCGAGCCAAGACGCTGTACGAGCTGGACGAGGCCATCGGAATGCGCATCCGCTTCTTCCGCTTCCGCGGTCGCGGCGGGGGAGCCTTTGTCCTCACGAGCGACGGGCACGAAGTGTTCGTTCCCCATGTCGTCGGCCGGGTGCGATGACGCTTCAAAAATCTGCTTGTCGGACACGCTATCCTCGCTCTCTTCCCCGAACTTGTTTTCCGGGGCGAATTGTCGCTCGTGGGCATGATCGATGGGCGTGTCGATCATGCTATCGCTGTTGTTGTCGCCTTCGTCACGCCGGGCCATGGATGGCGGCGAAAAGGATAAGGGTTCCCCGGCGGTTGCGTGGGCTTCCACCGCCTTGCGATAGTCGACTTCGATTACAGGACGCGCGGAATGTCCGGCGGCAATGAAGTCCTGTCGCTCGTCTTGTACGGTTTCGACCTGCTGCGAGGCCGGTTCGCCATCGATCAGTTCCAAGTCGGAATCGAGGTCGAGTGGCTCTTGCGCTTCTCCGGTATCCTGTTCGAGCTCCTGAACCGGTTCGTCGCGCGGAGAGGTATCGGCAACAAATTCCTGCCTTGGTGTCGCAGCTTCCGGTTCGACGCTCTCGTCCACTTCTTGGATCTCTTCAACCAACGCATATTCTTCTTCCATCGCAGGCGCATCGGCATCATGCGGCTCTTCGGAAGCGCCGGGAAGTGGAGCAACGTTGAGGTAATCGCTAGGACCTTCCTCCTCCGTGACCGCCAGCGCACGGCGGCGACCGGAAGGCAGGGGAAAAGCGTCGTGGTTATCGATATCGTATTCGCCGATGTCCTGCGAAGGATCGAGCGGTTTGCGAGGGTTGTCGGCAGAGATGCCGATCTGCTTCTGCTTCGGCTTTGCCAATCGCTTCGCCAAGGTCAGGCCCAGCAGAGCGCCAAAGGCAGTGCCTATCAGCGCCACCAGCGCCTGTGCCGTGAAGCCGAGAGGCGGCGCGGCCATCGGCAGCACGGATGCAAGGCCGGCAGCAAGGACCACGCGCTCCAGCAGCGCAAGCGGCACGATGAGGCTGCCGATCCCCAGCAGGGCGGCAAACCACAGTGCCACGATCCATGGGAAAGCGGGATCCGCCGTGATGGAGGGCTTGCCCGCCTGCGGGGCGGGTGCCTGCGCCATCGCTTCAAAATGATCTGGGCTCGTTGCCACGTGCCAATCCTGTTCTTGCGCCGCGTGATTTCCGCTATCGCAGCCGGTTCAGGCAGCGGCGGGTTTTCGGCCATCGTCGGATTCGCCTAGCAGGCGAAGGTAAACGACCCGATAACGCTGTGCGTTGCTGGCCCAGTCATGGCGGGTGCGAACATGCTGCCGCGCGGTCGTGCGGATCGCATCCCAATCGTCTTTCCTGTCGACCAGATCGGCCAGCGCAGCAGCACAGGCATTGGGGTCGTCCGGCGCGAACAATACGCCGGTTTTGCCATCGCGGATCAGCTCCCGGTGCCCACCCACATCGCTGGCGGCCACCAACTGCATCTGGGCATTGGCTTCCAGTGGCTTCAATGGGGTGACGAGGTCGGTCAGCCGGCTCTTCTTGCGCGGATAGGCCATGATATCGGTGAGCGCATAATACCGCTCCACCTCCCCATGCGGAACGCGGCCTGTGAAGTGGATGCGATCCGCGACAAGCGAGGCAGCGGCCTGCGCCCGGAGATCTGCGTCCATCGGGCCACCCCCCACCAGCAGCAGGTGCGCGCCCGCGTGGCGCTGCACAAGCAACGGCATGGCGGCAATCAGATCGTCCAGTCCCTCGTAAGCGTAGAAACTGCCGATGAAGCCGATAACGGGGCCTTCGGTAATGCCAAGCTCTTGCGCCAGCGCCTCGTCACGCAGGGCGGGCTCTCCGAATGTGGTTAGATCCACGCCGTTGGGCATGATGCCTATCTTGTCGGCGGCAAACCCACGCGAGACAAGGTCGTCCTTCAGCCCATGGCAAATCGTCATCACCGCGTCCGCCCCGCGCACGGCAAGGTTTTCCAGCTGCCGGGTGAAACGGTATTTCAATGAGCCTTCGCGGCCCGAAAGATTGCCGACAGCAGCGTCTTCCCAGAAGGCGCGTATCTCGTACACAACCGGAATGCCCAGCCGCTTTCCAGCGCGCAGGGCGGCAAGGCCGTCCAGAGCGGGCGAATGGGCATGCAGGATATCGGGCCGCCATTCATCGGCCAGTGCGACGATGGCATCGGTCAGTGCCCGTACCTCGCGCCATTCCTTTATGCCCGAAGGCCCGGACGATTGCCCCGGCGTGCGATGGAAGGTCAGCCCGTCGACCATTTCGGGCGAAGGTCCGGGCTCGACATGCCGCTGCCCGGTGATGCCGCGAACCTCCAGCCCCATACCCTGCTGAGCGCGCAAAATGGCGCGCGTGCGAAAGGTATAGCCGCTGTGCATTGGCAGCGAGTGATCGAGTATGTGCAATATGCGTGTCATCGGCCCATTACCTGTCTTCGAAGCAGTCCTTTGCCAGAACAGGCTTAACGGCACGTCAATAGCTTGGCCCTAGAGCGTAGCCTTCGTACGCGAGGACGTTTTACCGGTGATCGACTATTTCTCCATTGCACTGACGCACGGGCTTATCCTGCTGGCCTGCTGGCGTCTGCTGTCTCGCGACGAACTTGACGAAGAAGGTGGTGCAGACGCGAAAACCGACAAGCCTTGGCTGAAAGACCGGGACACCGCGACGGATGCGTGATCTCGTCCTTCTGGCCTTTGTTGCGGCCGTGGTGGCGATGGGATTTCGTCGGCCATTCCTGTGGGTGCTGCTGTATATCTACGTCGATATCGTGGCCCCGCAGAAAGTGGGCTACGGCATTATCACCAGCATTTCGCTTTCGATGTTGTGCTTCATCGCCGCATTCGCCGGATACATATTGCTCGACAGCAAGAAGGGGAGCCGGTTTACCCTGCGGCAGGGGCTAATCGTCACGCTGTTGCTATGGTGCGGCTATACAACGCTTACCGCCGATTTTCCCGAGCCTGCGGCGGAGAAGTGGGACTGGGTTTGGAAAAGCCTGGTGTTCGCCGCCTTTCTGCCACTAACCTTGCGCACCAAGCTGCGGCTGGAGGCAGCCGCGCTGGTGATGGTGCTTTCGGCAGCCTCGATCATCATATCGGCCGGCATCAAGACGGTGCTGTCGGGCGGGGGATACGGCACGCTTGTATCGTTGGTGCAGGACAATTCCGGCCTTTACGAAGGATCGACCCTCTCCACCGTTGCCATCGCCATGATTCCGCTGACTATCTGGGTGGCGCGGTACGGCAGCATATTTACAGAACGCAAACCCGCGATGTTGTTTGCCGCCGCGCTGGTATTCGCCGCCCTGCTGGTGCCCATCGGCACGCAGACGCGCACCGGCCTGATATGCATCGCGGTACTGGGCGTCTTGCTCATGCGCACAGCGCGGTATCGGTTCGTCTATGCCGGGCTGGCGGCGCTGGGCCTGCTGGTGGCGCTGCCGTTCCTGCCGGCTAGTTATACCCAGCGCATGACCACCATCACCGAATACCAGGCAGATGAAAGCGCTTCCACCCGCGTGGCGGTGTGGCGCTGGACGCTGGACTACGTGCAGGAGAACCCGCTCGGCGGCGGCTTCGATGCTTTCCTAGGTAACAGTTTTACCTACGATATGCGCCAGACTGTCGAAGTGGGGAACACCGAGACCGTGGTCTATCAGGAAGTGACCGATGAAGGCCGCGCCTATCACTCGGCTTTTTTCGAGGTGCTGGGAGAACAAGGCTATCCCGGCTTCGCGATCTGGGCCGTCTTGCAAGGACTAGGCTTGCTGCACATGGAGCGCATCCGTCGCCGCTACAGGGATAGCGAAGACCCGGCGGAAAAACGCTGGCGTGCCCTGGCCACCGCGCTGCAGAATGGGCAGGGGGTCTATCTGGTCGGTGCCCTGTTCGTGGGCGTGGGATATCAGCCGTTCATGTTCATGCTGCTTGGCCTACAGATCGCTTTTTACAGCCTGATGAAACGCGACTGGACGGATAAGACTGTGCAAACTCGACCCTGGCTACAGGATCGGATGCACGAAAATGCCGGTAGGGGTACGACTACGGGCGCGGCCACGTGATAGCACCGCCGATACCTCCGCAGCGAGAACGAACGCCGCACCTTGCCGCGCTTACAGGACTGCGCGGGATCGCGGCATGGCTGGTGGTGTTCTACCATGCGCGGCTCTCGCTTACCGACTGGATGCCGCAAGCCGGTATCGCCATTGCCGCAAAGGGATACCTGGCGGTGGACCTGTTCTTCATGCTGTCGGGCTTCGTCATGTGGCTGAATTACGGACCGCGCCTTCGCAAACAGGGCCTGGCGGGAGCACCCGCCTTCTGGTGGCGTCGCCTCGCCCGGATATGGCCGCTGCATGCAGCAGTGCTGGGCGCGGTGGCGGCGTTTGCGCTGGTATTGCTGGCGACGGGTCGAGACATGGCGAATTACCCGCTGATCGAACTGCCGCTGCATGTGCTGCTGGTGCAGAACTGGGGCCTGACGCAAAGCCTTTCGTGGAACCATCCGGCATGGTCCATCAGCACGGAGCTTGGCGCGTACCTGCTATTCCCGCTGGCGGTGGTGGCAGTGCGCTGGGAAGCCATGCGGCCGCTCGCGCTGCTGACCTGTATCGGCCTTGCGGTGCTGCTGTTGCACAGCCTGTTTACAATGGCGGGTGCCGAGACGCTGGGCGAACAGATTCCGCGATTGGGCCTGCTGCGTTGCATTATACAGTTTGGCATCGGCCTCATGCTGGCAAACCTGTGGCTGGCATGGCGCGGCAGGCGCGCGATCGCACCTGCATGCGGCCTGATTGCCGCCATGGCCTTCGCTGCAACAATGCCGGCTGGACTGCCCGAAACGCTGATGCTGCCTCTGGCCTTTGCCGCGATGCTGCTGGCGCTGGCACTGGATAGCGGGCCGGTCGCTCGGTTACTCGCCGCCCGCCCCATAGTCTGGCTGGGGGATGTCAGCTATGCGACCTACCTGGTGCATTTTCCCCTGTTGATTGCACTAAAGCTGGTGGCGGTCGGCGATGACTTGCAAATTGCACCCGGCATCTTCGTCACCTATCTGCTGGTGTTGCTGGTGCTGTCAGGCACGCTGTACCGCTGGCTGGAGAAACCAGCACAAAGCTGGATTAACGCCCAGACCCCGTTCAAGAAGCGGGAACCAGTTGCCGGTTAGGCAGAGATGGAACGGTTCATGAAACGGATGGATTGGCCCGCATCCACTCCTCGACGATCGGGGCGATCTGGTTGCGCCATTTGCTGCCGTTGAAGATGCCATAGTGCCCGACCTTGGGCGCCATGTAGTACTTTTTCTTTGCCGATGGCAGATGCTCTGCCAGGTCCAGCGCGGCGCGCGTCTGGCCAAGACCGGAAATATCGTCGTTCTCGCCTTCGATGGCCAGCAATGCGGTATCGCGAATGGCATCGGGGTCGATAGCCTTGCCACGATGGACGAATTCGCCCTTGGGCAGCGAGTGTTCCTGAAACACGTGGTGGATCGTCTGCAGGTAGAACTCTTCTGTCATATCACAGACGGACAGATACTCGTCGTAGAAGCCCTTGGTACGGTCAGCGCTGTCCTGATCGCCCACGGTCATGTGCTTGAACATCTCGTAATGGCTCATCATGTGATCCGACAGGTTCATCGAGAGGAACCCCGCCAGTTGCAGGAACCCGGGATAGACCCTGCGACCCGCCCCCGGATAGTTGAGCGGGACAGTGGCGATCACGTTGTGTTCGAACCAGCTCAACGGCTTGTCCATGGCCAGATCGTTCACGCTGGTAGGGCTGGCACGGGTATCGATCGGGCCGCCCATCATGGTGAGCGATGCCGGCCGGCACGCATCCTTGTTGGCAGCCATGATGGCCGTGGCGGCAAAGGCGGGCACCGAAGGCTGACATACGGCCAGGATATGCGTATCCGGCCCGATGAGCTGCAGAAACTCGATCAGGTAATCGATGTAATCATCAAGGTCGAACCGCCCCTCGCTGGTGGGTACCATGCGCGCATCGGCCCAGTCGGTTATCCACACCTCCTGGTTTTCCACCATGCGTTGCACCGTGCCGCGCAGCAGTGTGGCGTAGTGCCCACTCACAGGTGCCACAATCAACAGCTTGGGCGCATCGTCGGGCAGACCATCGCGCGTGAAGCGGCGCAAATCGCCGAACGGCTTTTCCAGCACCACCGTTTCACTGACGTAGTGGGTCTTTCCGTCCTTCTCGACCGGCTGAATATCGAATTCGGGCTTGCCGCGTTCTTCGTAAAGGTGGGCAAAAACCTTCAGTGCGGAGGCGATTGTGGGCCCCACACCCATATAGCCGAGGGGCAAGGCGGGATTGTCGAGCAGCCGTGCCCCGACCGAAGCCCAGTTGCTGGCTGAGCCGAGCATGGCGCGCTGCATTTCATAGGCGGAATAAAGCACTGTTGCGTCCCCTGCGTGGCGCCTGTTTGCAGGCGCAGTTGGATCGGGCCGCGTTTACCGCATCGCCCACGTATAAGACGGAAGATGGCCATTATCGTGCCATGTTGCAATGCGGCAAAGGCGAAAAACTCTCGCGTGGGACATTCTGCGCACAGCGCAGAAAGTGTGCTTCAAAGCTTTGGGCGTTTGGGCTAGTGCCCCTGCAACCATGGCGATCCCCGCAAATTCTACAGAGCCGCAAAAGGCCAAAAGCCTCAGCCCGCTGGCAATGATTTTTCGCGAGGCGAAGAATTATCCGCTGCAGGTTGCCTTCGCTGCCGCCGCCCTCCTGATAACCGCAACCATAACCTCGCTGGCCCTCCCCAGCGCCTTGCGCCTGATTATCGACCGGGGTTTTACAGGCGATGGAGAGATCGGCCGCTGGTTCCGCTACCTGCTGGTGCTGGTCGGCGTTCTGGGCCTAGCAACGGCTGCGCGGTTTTACTTCGTCAGCTGGCTGGGGGAGCGGGTCGTCGCCGATGTCCGGCGCAAGGTTTATGACAATCTGCTGGGGCTCTCGCCGTCCTTCTTCGAGGAGAACAGCCCGAAAGAAATCAGCAGCCGCATGGTATCCGATACCGCCATCATCGAACAGGTGGTGGGTACGACGGTGTCGGTGGCGCTGCGCAATGTCATCATGGCCGTGCTGGCGACGGGCTACCTGTTCTGGCTGGCGCCGCAGCTTGCGGTCTGGTTGCTGGTGGGTCTGCCGGTCATTATCATTCCCATCACCGTGTTTGGCCGCCGCCTGCGCACCATCAGCCGCACCAGTCAGGACCGGGTGGCCGATGTGGGCGCAATGGTAACCGAAACGCTGTCCGCGATGAAAATCGTCCAGGGTTTCAATCAGGAACGGCGCGAAGGCGCGCGGTTCGGCGTGTCGGTTGAAGAGACGTTCGACGTGGCGAAAACCCGCGTCCTGATCCGCGCAGTCATGACCGCGATGATTATCACGCTGGTGTTCGGCGGCATCACGGCGCTGCTGTGGCGGGGTGCAGTTCTGGTGTCGACCGGGGCTTTGACCGGCGGAACCATCGGCGCTTTCGTCTTCGCCAGTGCCATTGCAGCATCGTCATTCGGTGCGCTGACAGAAGTGCTGGGCGACCTGCTGCGCGGGGCAGGGGCCGCAAGTCGCCTCCGCGAACTGATGGATGAAGTGCCTGTCATTACGGCGCCTGCACGACCTCAGGCTTTGCCGGAACCGCCGCGCGGCAGCCTGTCATTCCAGAACGTCAGCTTCAGCTATCCCACCCGCCCCAGCGAACAGGCCATTTCCGATTTCACGCTGACGGTGGAGCCGGGCGAAACCGTTGCCATCGTCGGCCCGTCGGGCGCGGGCAAGAGCACGATCTTCCAGCTGGCAGAACGGTTCTACGATCCCGCCAGCGGCACCGTGCGAATGGACGGGGTGCCGCTGACGCAGGTCGATCCCGCCGAAGTGCGCCGTCGCATGGCGCTGGTGCCGCAGGAAGGCATCCTGTTCGCCGCCAGCGCGCGCGACAACTTGCGCTATGGCGCGTGGGATGCGGACGAAGACGAGATCTGGGATGCCGCCCGCGCTGCCAACGCCGAAGACTTCCTGCGCGATCTACCGGACGGCCTCGACACCTTCCTTGGTGAAGGCGGGGCGCGACTTTCGGGAGGGCAGCGTCAGCGACTCGCCATTGCCCGTGCGGTGTTGCGCGATTCGCCGATCCTGCTGCTGGACGAGGCCACCAGCGCACTGGATGCAGAGAGCGAGCGGCTGGTGCAGAATGCGCTGGAGCACCTGATGCAGGACCGTACGACACTGGTGATCGCACACCGCCTGGCCACCGTGCGCGCGTCGGACCGGATCATCGTGATGAAAGGCGGCCGCATCGTGGAGCAGGGCGATCATGCCAGCCTTACGGCGCAGGGCGGCCTTTATGCCCGGCTTGCATCCCTGCAATTCGACGATCCCGCCATGGTATAGGCCATCGCTCGGCAGGGCGTTCATGTCTTGCGTCGAGCGGAATCGGCCTTACATCGATATTGTAACGACAGAAACCGCTTCGCCCGTGTGGACGGATGCGGTGATACAGAATTTCCCGCACGAATGAGGAACGCCTATCCTATGATCCGCAAGCTGCTAGTCACTTCGGCATCCGTAATCGGACTTGCCACCGCCGCCGTAACCGCTGCCCCCGCCCTGGCGCAGGATGAGAACACGGCCCCGACAATGGATTTCGGCACCTGGGGTGTCGATCTTTCGCAGCTGGATCAGAATGTCGATCCGGGTGACGATTTCAACGCCTATACCAATGCCAAGTGGATTGCCGCGAACGAGATCCCGGCAGACCGCCAGCGCTACGGCGCTTTCGACATGTTGCGCGAGGAATCTATTCACGACGTGGAAGTCCTGGTGCGCGATCTCGTCGCCTCCAACCCGGCACCGGGTACCTCCGCCCGGCGCATCGTCGATGCCTACAACGCCTTTGCCGATGTGGAAGCCATCGATGCCACTGGTCTTGGACCAGCGCAGCCCTACTTGCAGGAAATCTACTCTGCGTCAGACCTGGAGGGCCTTGTTCGGCTGTTTCCCAAGGCAGGCTATCCCAGTCTGGTATCGGCAGGCGTCGGCGTGGATGCGCGCAACCCCACCGACTATGTCGTCTCGCTCGGTTTTTCAGGCATGGGCCTTCCTGACCGCGACTATTACCTCGTCGATTCCGAAAACAATCTTGAAATCCGCGCCGCCTACAAGGATTACCTGACCTTCCTGCTGGAAAAGGCCGGGTACCCGAATTCTCGCGCTGCTGCCGAAGCTGTCTACGATTTCGAGCGTCAGGTGGCCGAGATAGAGTGGGCGCGCCAGATGTTCCGCATCCCGCAGCTTACCTATAACGAACTTACCCCGGATGACCTTGCCCAGATGGCAGGAGACTTCCCGATTTCCGCACTTCTGGAAGAGGGCCAGTTTGCCGATCAGACGCGTTTCCTCGCCGCCCAGTTGCCCCCGACAGACGACGAGATCGAGGCGCTTGGCCTGACGCCGGAGCAGCTTGAGATGATCGGCGGCGGACTGCCCGCGATGATGGAGCTGATGACGCAAACTCCGCTGGCAACACTCAAGGCCTATATGGCCAAGAGTTTCCTGTCGGCGAATGCACCGGTCCTTTCCAGCGAACTGGATGACGCCAATTTCGAATTCTACGGCCGCAAGATCAGTGGCCGGGAGGAACAGCAAGAGCGCTGGAAGCGCGCGATCGGTGCTGTCGAAGGCGCGCTAGGCGAACAATTGGGCGCGCTGTATGTGGAGCGGTACTTCCCTCCCGAAAGCAAGGCGCGTATGGATGCGCTGGTGGCGAACTTGTCGCGCGCGATGTCCGTGGCTCTCGACAACAACGATTGGATGACGCCCGAAACCATCGCGGAAGCGCGTTCCAAGCTGGAAGGCTTCGTGCCGATGATCGGCTATCCGGACGAGTTCGAGACCTATGACGGGCTGGAGATCAGCGCCGACGATCCTCTGACCAATCGCATGAATGCCACGCGCTGGGCAATTCAGGACAATCTGGATCGCCTCGGCACCAAGGTCGATCCAAGCGAATGGGGCATGCTGCCGCAGACGGTGAATGCCTACTATTCACCGCTTACCAACCGCATCGTCTTCCCCGCCGCGATCCTGCAGCCGCCCTTCTTCAACGCCGAGGCTGATCCGGCTGTGAACTACGGTGGCATAGGCGCCGTAATCGGGCACGAGATCGGCCACGGCTACGATGATCAGGGATCGCAGTTCGATGCGACCGGTACACTGCGCAACTGGTGGCAGGATTCCGACCGTGAGGGGTTCGAGCAATATACTGCGAGCATGGCCGAATTCATCGAGTCCTATTGCCCGGTCGATAGTCCCGAGGGTCCGGTCTGCCTGCGTGGCGGGCAGTCCATGGGTGAAACGCTGGGCGACGTGGTGGGCCTGCAAATGGCCTATCGCGCCTACCGCATGTCGCTGAACGGCGAAGAGGCCCCGGTGATCGATGGCCTGACCGGTGACCAGCGCTTCTTCCTGGGCTTTGCGCAGGTCTGGCGCGGAATGGAACGTGAAGAGAGCCTGCGCAACCGCGTGATGACGGCCAACCACCCCCCCGGTGCGTTCCGTCTCAACAACGCCGTGCGCCATCTCGATGCCTGGTACGATGCGTTTGACGTTGGCCCGGACGATGCACTTTACCTACCGCCTGAGGAGCGCATCTCCATCTGGTAAGGGTAAAGGTTACAAATTGAACCACTGAACGGGGGCGAGGCTTGACTTTGCCCCCGTTTTGGTTGGAGGCGGGTGCGATCACCCCGATGCCAATTCCAGCCACGGACCGACCTCAGCGATGACCTTTCTCGAAATGCTGATCCTTGCAATCGTGCAGGGAATTACCGAATTTCTGCCGATTTCCTCTTCGGGCCACCTTATTCTCGTACCCGTGTTCACGGGCGCGGACGATCAGGGCCCGATGATCGATATCGCCGTGCACATAGGCTCCTTGCTGGCCATCATCGTCTATTTCTTCAAGGACGCCTGGGGCCTGGCGCGTGGCGGTTTCGCCACGGTTGGCATCGGACACGCGCCTGAACAAAAGCGTTTGTTCTGGTGGATCGTGCTGGGAACCATACCTGCCGTGATCGTAGGTCTTTCCATCAAGCTGGGTGCATTCAACTCCATTGCGGAACAATGGTTCGGCCTTACCGTGCTGGAGGATGACCTCCTGGCTTCTTTGCGCTTTACAGACCTCATCGCGGTGAACCTTATCCTCTATGGCATCCTGCTGGGCCTTGCCGATTACTTCGGCCGCGAAGACCGCTCCTATGAAGATCTGACTTGGCGCGACGGGCTGCTGGTCGGCCTGGCACAGGCTTTGGCGCTGATACCGGGCACCAGTCGATCAGGCGTCACCATGACGGCGGCACGTTTTCTGGGTTTCGGACGTGTCGAGGCTGCGCGTTTCTCCTTCCTGCTCTCGATCCCGGCTGTGGCAGGGGCAGGTATCCTCATCATACCGGATCTGGTGGAAGCGGGCGGCGATCTTGTCCGCGAAGCGCTGATTACGGGTGTGCTTACCTTCATTGCGGCTTTCGGAACGATGGCCTTTCTGATGAACTTTCTGAAGAAGGCATCCATGCTTGTCTTTGTCATCTATCGCATTGCACTGGGCATCCTGCTGTTGTGGATGTTCTGACGCGAAACTTTCATTAAAAGCGTTTTTTCACAACGTTATAGGCCCGAATTGAGCCATTTTCCTATCATCCGAACATGCTCGTTCGCGGAACCACAGTCAGGTTTGTCCCGTTGATTTGGTGAAGAGCCTGAAAGGATGCGAAAGATGGGCTATGTTTTTCTGCTAGTGCTGGGGGCCGTTCTGGGATGGCTGACCACGTTCATCCTGCGAGCCGAATCCACACGCAACCTCAAGATCAACGTAGGTGCCGGGGTAATCGGGGCCTTGCTCGCCGGCCTGGCCATAAGCCCTGCGCTTTCCGCTGGAAATCTCGCATCGGGAACTTACACGGTGGACGCAATGTTTATCTCTTTGGCTGGTTCGCTGGCGATGCTATTGTTCGCGAATGTTCTGCGCAGTCAGGAAGTCTTGTAACCGAGCCACAATCCTGCCACAATATGATCGAGGGCCAAAATCAGCATGGAGTGGGCCCGTAATTTCGCTCCTACTCAATCAAGGAATTCTCAATGAAGAAGATCGTAGCTTTCGCTTCCGCCGCCGTTCTCGGTCTGGGTGTCGCAGCATGTGACAGCGCCGCCGAAAATGAAGCCGAAGAGAACATCGAAGAGATGGAAGATGCTCGCGACGCTGAAGTCAACCAGATGGAAGACGAAGGCATGATCACCGACGATCAGGCCGACGCGATGGACGACCAGACCGATGCCATGGAAGAATCCATGGAAGAGCAGGCTGACGAAATCGACGAAATGTAATCTTCGGTTCAACCGACTTCAGAAAAACCGGCGCTGGTTCGCTCCAGCGCCGGTTTTTTTGTGGACGATTTGAAGGTGGCCGGGAAACTTGGCTTCGCTGCTAAACCGGCTTTGCGCTCGATCCCCGTCCACCGCGCAGAAAATACTCCTGCGTACCGCGATGCAACACGTTGTCGACATCGATCACGGCAGAATTGGCGTAGGTGAAGCCCGCGCCCAGATTGCGATAGAGCCGGTCGAAATCGCGCTCCACCGTTTGCCGGTAGAGATCCTCGAAGCTCTCGATCACGAAATAGGTCGGTTGCAGATCGTCGATCACGTAATCGGTGCGCATTACCCGGTCCACGTTCAGCATGATGCGATTGGGGCTTTCCCCTTCCAGCGCGAAAATCGCTTCTGTCGGACCGGAAAGGATGCCTGCGCCGAAAATGCGCGGCTCACCTGCCTCCAGCATCAGGCCGAACTCGACAGTGTACCAGTATAGCGAGCCCAACGCCTTCAACTTGTTGTAGCGCATGGCCTTCCACCCGGCGCGGCCGTATTCCTGCATGTAATCGGCAAAGGTAGGATCGGTCAGCAAAGGTACGTGGCCGAATACATCGTGGAACACGTCGGGTTCCTGGATATAGTCGAACGTCTCTCGCGTGCGGATGAAATTGCCTGCCGGAAAGCGGCGGTTGGCAAGGTGCCAGAAAAACACGTGATCGGGGATCAGCATGGGCACAGGCACCACGCTCCAGCCGGTCATGCCGCCAAGCTCTTCCGAAAGACGGGCAAAATCGGGGACGCCGCCCTTGCCCAGATCCAGCTTCTCCAGCCCCTCCAGCATGGCGGTGCAGGCGCGACCGGGCAGTACGCGCATCTGACGGGCGAACAGGTCGTCCCAGATGTCATCGTCTTCCGAAGTGTACTGTGTCTGCTGCGGCTCAAGCCAGTCTTCGCCCACATGATCGGGGCGCTTCAGCGGGGCAGTGAACACGCTGCTGTCGACATCGGGTAGCGTGGTGAAATCTTCTTTTTTTCCGGCAGCTTGGCTTGTCGCTGCGTGCGGCTTCTCGGCAAGGTCGGTCATGTTGCATATGATACCACATGCAGGGGCCATACGGCAATCGGGTTGGCCTAGGCCTCGGGCGGCTCCAGCGGTTCGTCATCGGATATAGACTCTGCCGGTTCACGTGCTTCCAGCATGGCTGCCGCATCTTCCAGCGCGGCCTCCTCGTCCTGCGCGTCCGGAGACGTTGCGGGGCTGCCCTCACTGCCGCAGCCCATCACACAAAGTGAAAGGGCCAGACCCGCCAAGGCCTGGCCCCATCGTAGTGGCACAGGTGTGCCGATCATTCGGCAGCGTCTTCCATCGTATCCTGCGCAGCTTCGGCAGCGGCAATGGCATCGTCCACCGCGTTTTCGGCAGCATCGCCGGCAGCTTCGGCCTGCTCTTCGCCCTCGTCCATGGCGGCGTCGATATCCTCTCGGGCGTCGTCCATCATGGCATCTTCATCGACGACCGGATCAGGTGCACCTTCCATCGCATCGTCCGAAGGCACTTCGACGGTATCGGCCACGGCATCGTCGGATGCATCGGTGGTATCCCCGCAGGCAGAAAGCGCGAGGACGGCGGTGCTGGCAATAATGGCAAGTTTCTTCATGGCGTGGATGGCCCTTTCCCTCCAGTTGATAGGAAAGTGCCCAATACCCCACCAGTGCGCGCGTGGAAATGCCCTATCGGGGTGTGGCGGCGGGCGCTGCGACCTGTCACAGCGGCTGCGATGTCCCAAATCCTCGATCCTGGCCCTGCTCTTGGCCCTTCTCTTGGCATGGCGCGCGACGAACTGCGCCGCCTATTCGGTTTTCCCGACTTTCGCGGAAAGCAGGCGGACGTGGTAGGGCGCGTACTGCGCGGCGAATCGACCCTGGCGGTGATGCCGACAGGCGCGGGCAAGTCCCTCACCTATCAGCTTCCCGCCACGATGCTGGATGGCACCTGCGTGGTGATTTCTCCGCTGATCGCCCTGATGCATGACCAACTGCGTGCCGCGCGCGCCAACGGTATCCGCGCCGCCACGCTGACCAGCGCCGATGCCGACTGGCGCGAGACGATGGACGCCTTCCGGGCGGGCGAGCTGGACCTGCTGTACGTTGCCCCCGAACGTGCCAGCCAGCCGGGTTTCCGCGATCTTCTCGGATCAGCCAGGCTGGCCCTGTTCGCCGTGGACGAGGCACATTGCGTTTCCGAATGGGGGCATGATTTTCGCCCCGATTATCGCCAGCTGCGCCCGCTTATGGATGCCTTCGCGCATGTTCCGCGCCTGGCGCTGACGGCTACGGCGGATGCGCATACCCGCGCCGACATCCTCGCCCAGCTGGGTATTCCTGCAGATGGCCTGATCGTGGCCGGTTTCGATCGTCCCAATATCCGCTACGCAATCCGCCCGCGCGATTCGTTGCCACGCCAGCTTGAGCGCCTGTGCCAGGATAATCCCGGCCCCGGCATCGTCTACGCGCCCACCCGCCGGAAGGTGGAGCAACTGGCCGACGCGCTGGGCAAGGCCACGGGCCGCCCCGTGCTGCCCTATCATGCTGGCTTGCCGCCCGAAGTGCGCGCCGCGAACCAGGCAGCTTTCGTATCATCGGAAGACATGGTGATGGTGGCGACGATTGCCTTTGGCATGGGGATCGACAAACCCGATGTACGCTTTGTCGCCCATGCCGCCACGCCCAAATCGATAGAAGCTTACTATCAGGAAACCTGTCTCTTATACACATCTCCGAGCCCACGAGACTAGGCATGATCTC
>OJBY01000467.1_pt1 | contig 21604 bp, 16 predicted proteins | sample 1591731 | NCBI WGS metagenome assembly OJBY01 (sample SAMN05416837, study PRJEB24817) | seawater metagenome | isolation source: Sea water | place: Canada:Atlantic | collected 2013-07
TGAATCCATTCCGAACTCAGAAGTGAAACGCAGTATCGCCGATGGTAGTGTGGGGCCTCCCCATGCGAGAGTAGGTCATCGTCAAGCTCTTATTCTAAAACCCCCTTCCGGCAACGGTTGGGGGTTTTTTCTTGGCTGCGATTTACCGAATACTATTTGTTGAATCAGTCTAGAAATAGTTATAACCCTTCTTTCTTTGGTGGCACTGGATGGCGCTACAGTCCGGGTATCGGCACATAACTGCTGAGTTTTAGAGTGTGCTGATTGAAAGTCAGATGTATTGATACACTTTTGAATTTTGCGTGGGGTTATACTGGATATAGTGGCTTGAATCTTTACAGCAACTAGATGTAGTGGCTGTGGTTGCTAACAGACACATGTGGTAAAGTGTTCGAAATTGATAGGAATTCGTGGCGATTTATGTGCGAAGCTCCAGATTTTAGCCAAGTTAGCTATTGGGGTAATGTAGTCTTGCTGTAAAGAGTACGCCCGTACCGCTAATAGAGGTTGAAGCAAATTCTGTAGCGCATATCCTATCGGTAACAAGAATTTAATAATAAAAACAAGTTGTCACCATATTCCAAGCCCTGTCCGACTAAACTAAATGTTGGTTAAGGTGTGACTTGTCCTCTAACGATTTACGAGGTCTCCAAGTGGTCAATAAAGCATACAGATCAATACTCGCATTAAGTGCTATGACGGCTAGTTTGTCGTCTGTTGCGCTAGAGGCTATTCCTGATGATGAGCTTAACCACTACACAGGTCAGGCATTTATCACGGTTGATGCATCTTCATACTCAGATGCTACTTTAGGTAATTATGAGTTTACTCGGGTGAATTTAGGTCTCGATATTGAGACTCTCTCGAATGCGGATGAGTTACGTATCGGAGAGTTTGATCGTAGTTACGGTGCTGACGGTACTGCTCCGATAGTTGATGATAATCGAAATATTGTATACAACGCCGATGGAAGCGTTGCTGTGCACGATGCCGATATTATTATTCAGAATTTCGCTTTGGGACGAGTTGATAATTACAATGATCCAGAAAATCCTGAAATAGTTCCATTTAAAATTAAAGATCCGTATATCGAGTTAGCTTATAAAATGGATGCAAACAATCCTAATATACGTCGTATTGCTGGTGTGCGTATCGGTTTTGGTCAAGCTCAGGGGGATTTGTCTGGTGACTTAATTTCGCTGACTGGGTCTTTTGAGGGAGAGATCAGAGGCCCAGGTTCGATTGCTTATGATTTCAGTTGTCAAGATGCGGGTTTCTTTGACTTCAATTGTATCGCCCTTTCTTTAGCTGCAAACGCTGAAATTTACGCTGGAGTTAATTTGCTTGATGGCGCTACCGGTGAAGCAACTTTGAACGGCGCTCGATATTTAAAGCGTGCATCGTGGATCGGTGTTCCTACGGGGACAAACTTTGAAACTGATGATGCACTATTAGGTCCGCTTTTACCTTTGCTTGCCGTCTCTGAAGATTGTGCTGTGCTAGGCGTTACCGCGTGTTTCCCTACAACAAACTACCAAAGTGTATATGTTGGTGATCCGACTAAAGATTTCGAGAATGGGTCTGCATCTGGAGCTTTTATATCTCTCCAGCTTGAGTCTGTGCCTTGGGAAGATTTGTCGGGGATTGCCGGTGCTTCTCGAGTTTACACAGAAAAGGGGGCATTCTTGAATATAGCAAAGTATGCAGACTCTAGTGGTCAGCAGAGGTATCCACTCTATCTGGATTTATATAATGCCTTAACTGGTGAGCCTCGTGTAGCCACATGTATCGGTCGGACAAAAGGATGCTAAAAATGAATAAAAAAATACTATGCACCTTTTTAGTTATAGCTCCCATTTTCGCAAATGCTGATCTAGTCGCTTTGGATGATGCAGTATTATCAAATGCGACGGGTGAAGGCCTAGGTATCGTATTAGAGGACTTTGTATTTAATGTTGACGATGCGGTTACTACTGTAACCGGCATTAAAAGCTCTAGTCCCGACGGGGGTATCACAGATGGTCGTGATGTTACTGTTGATTGGACAGAGTTTTATGTTATGGGGGAAGGCAGTCAAAATGGTACTGTCGAGACGCCAGGACAAATAGGTAGTTTGGCTCATCCTTGGGTGCTGGAAACGCTGCCCGGCAGTGCTTTTGCTAGTATTGGCGATGATATTGCATTGCTACAACTAAGATCTGGTGAGTATACGTATGCTTTAGAAAACACAGATACGTATGCTAAATGGGCTCGGTATCAGGAGTGTGTTTACGGTCAGGCTGGATGTACAAATGCCAACGATGCTGTAACTGCGATGGAATCAATTGTTAGTCGTTTAACTTCAGAGAAAAACACATTAGAAGGGTTTTACAACGGTCAAATGGTAAATTTGGAAGACGGTATTAAGAGTGATATTAATACCGTGATAGTTCCTCAGCAGGAACGTGTAGCAATAGAGCAATCCGATATTGACCCAGCTTATGACACTATGGCGTCTTTGTACGCCAATACCCCGCAGGATGTTGAGCTTGGTGAAAAATATAGTTGTGTCTTCTGCTCAACCGCTAAACGAAATTATAATAACTCCGTTGATGCTTATCTTGAAGAGGTCAATCAGTACTCCGCAGCCGCCCGCGAGTTATCTCGATTGTACCAAGAAACAGATGATGCCGATGGTAATAGTCTGGTTAAACGTCTTCGCGATTATGAGTCTTATCGTAGTTTATGTGGTGATGTAGAAGCTAGTAACTCTTGTGCCAACGGTTTGGTTGCCATTCGTGAAGGTGATCGTGAAGATGTTAATAATGTCGCGGTTCAGTTAAGCGCGGGTTATAGCCGTCGAGCGGGTTTAGATATTGGCTCCAAGTTCAAGTTTACCGTGTATGACGAAGATAAAGGCGCTTACCGCGAAGATTTCATGGATATCGACATGAAGGGAGTTACTTTAGATGGCTCATATATGAAGCTGTGGTCGCGTGATAATGAGTTAAATGCCGAATTTAGACTTAATTTGTATGCTAAGGAAGTTAATATCGGCACGTGCGGTTCGGCCTGCAATACACAAGCTCTTCAAGACTCTGCGACACTTTTTATGGATAACTTCTATTTAAGTTTGTCGTTGGGTTATGGCGAAGTTCAACCGCTTAAATTCAGTGTGACTGCAGATGGTAATTTTCAATTAGAGCTATCTGGAGTTGATGTTACCAACTATGAGGATTTTTACGACAATGCTCAGAAAAGCTATTTGTATGTCGGTAATATCCAGCTAGGAAATGCTACAGCGGCTGCTAATAGTCTTGGTAGTCTAACTGTTGACGGTTTACGTGCGACTTATCTTAAAGTGACGAGTCACGACCTGTAATTGGCGCAGCCAATTGTGTGTGCCATAAAGGGGTATATCTAATGACAATAAGAAAAATAACAGCCTTACTTGGTCTAATATCTTCAGTATCTGTATTTGCTGAATTGGCTCCTATGGAAGAAGCTGAAATGGAATCAGTAACAGGCCAAGGTGGTGTGTATCTATCTGGTGAGCTTGCTTTTAACAAAGACGGTGGTCCTTTATGGGGGGCTACCTCTGGTCAATTTGATGAATTTGGTAGTGAGAAACAAGTTCGCAATTGTGGTACTGCATCACAACCGGAGGAGTGCGGTATACGCATTGCTGCCCAGCTCGACCAAGGCGGTTGGTATGTATTAGATGACTTGTCTGGTGGATTTGCATTTGAAGGGCTAACACTACGTACGAGTTTTCGAGAAACAGCGTTGAATTACGATGTTCGTGATGCTTCAGGCAATCCAGTGGTTGAGGCTTTTAATAAAGAAGTGGTTGAAATAGGTCTTCCGAAAACCGTATCGCTCAATAATTTCAAGTTTACTCTAGCTGTCGCAAATAGTGGTGAATGGAAGCCGGATGGAACTGTCCTTGCTGATGGTAATACGTTCCAGCAGACAAATTTGTTTGGTATTCAAATGAATGGCGATATTACGCTGAAAGGCAACTTGCTACTTTTCCCGGTGAATTGATTATGAAAAACATACTATTCCCAATCAGCGCCCTGGCTTTGGCAATTAATGTCAGTAATGTGTCTGCGCTTCAGCCTCTAGATGAATCTGAAATGTCTTCTGTCAGCGGTCAGTCAGGTATTACTTTAAATACTAGTACTGAAAGCATTGCAGCTTCCCAAATTAGTTATGAAGAAGATGGTGTTGCTCTACAGTTGAATGATTTTTCACTAACGGGTGTAAACGGTGCGAATTTCGATTCTTCATCAGTTATCGATATTGATGCGGACGGACGTTTAACTATTGATAGTATTTCCGGTTCTCGCGAGTTGTCTATTGGGAGTATCGGTCTGTCCGGTTCTAACAAAAGTTTTATGGGAATTGAGGGACGTTACGACTATACCTCTAAGTTTCACATCGCAGGATCAGGTGATGGCGTTTACGATTTATCGGGCTCTGAAGTGCAAATGCACTTTGATCGTTTGAATTTTACTGATGATGGTCTTGCTTGGATTCTCGATGACTATACATTTTCGGTGATTGTAAATTACGGACATTTGATGTTCGATAATGACACTATGACTATTGATATGGGGACTGAGTCGAATCGTGGGTTGCATTTGGGCTATAGCGTCGGCGCGGTTGGTATGAGTTTAGATGCAAATAACCCTATTGGTTTTGACGATCCGTTGGCTAGTACATTTGGTGCAGTGTCTTTTAATTTGGATGCTTACGGTACATTTAAAATCAAGGCCGGCGGTAAAACGGGAGAAGGTATTACTTTCATTCCAGGTTTAACCTTAATCAACGATGATGATAATGATGGCATCGATGGTAACGAAACCCCAGCGTTTATGTATACCGATGATGGATTTATCATGCTTGCTAAAGATTTTACTGGGACCTTTAGTACAGTTAGCGGATTCTCACTTGATTTAGAAAGTGACGCTGAAAGCCCTTATATGGCGATAAGATTTGCCGATTTTGATTTTGCTTATAGCCTAAATGATTTGGTTTTGGGTGGTACCCAAGCAGATTACGATAACGGCTTATCTCAAACTCTTGGGAGTTTTAAAGGAGAATTCCATTTTAGGGATGACCTCGTTAATAATCGTTTGAATTATCTCTATTTCCGCCCTGGTGGTGCTGTTGGTAATGATGGTATTACAGCAGATATCTCGTGGAATATAGTGTCAGATCCATATGTGACTGCTACAGATGCTCAGGGTGATTTTAATAAGCCTGGGGCTCTGAACTCTTATTTGGCCATGAATGACAACGGTAACTATGTTTATTTCAATGGTTTTAATAGTTACGGTATTGGTCGTGTAACCATGGATATGACCAGTTACGCAGCAAATCCAGGAACTGGTGGTTTGTATGGTGCGACCGGCTTATATAGTGATAACTATGACGGTAATTTCGACGGTCTACGCATTGGTTTTGAAGATTTACAAGGTTCGTACAGTTTCGCTGGTGTAACCGTTGGTCGCAGTGAAGAGGAAGCCTTAGATGCTCCATTAATGGGTGGTACAGAGTTATTACTGGCCCTAGAAATCTTCCCATCATACGACTTTAAAATGAACGGTAACCTCACGATTGCTGCTGGTAACATTAATACTGGTGGCCAAGGTATTACGCTAAATACTGATCTGTATATATCAGAAGCGAATGCTGCGTTAACAGTAAATGAAGAGGGGCGTGGTGTGTGGTTGACAGGAACTACCTATGACATCCACATGCGCAATGCAACTCTGGACGTTACCGATAACGGATTAACGATCAATAAAGGTCTTGCATGGTCCACTATTCGGGTTAGCGATATCAAGTTTGGTGACAAGGTTAATGGTGAATCCTTAGGCACCTTCGAGTTATCACGACTTGAAGATGGAACAACTATTTCGGTTGCGTCCGGTGGTGCAGGCCAAGTTTGTATCGGTGGTTCAGGTGCTACAGCGGCGGCATGTGGTGCCGACGGTGGCCGTTTCGAAGATCGCGGCGATCAAGGTTTAACAGTTAAAGTTCGAGCAATCTTTGTGAAAGATGATGGTACAGATCCTCGCTATGCGGGCAAGGGTAATAGTTTCTCTTGGACTCAACCAAACGGTACGACTCTTGCCCTAAACAACTTCAGCACAAATGATGGTACTGGCAATCCAAATCAAAATGACTATGGTTTTAACGTGGATTTAGCTATCGATGTTGCTGAAACTGTTGTTTTAGATGATTTGGGTAATGAAGTATTAACTGCAGCTGGTGAGCGTCCATTAGGCTTCGCAGTATTCGGTCGTGTTCATTTTAAACAGCTGAATATTGATGGACTTACATTAGCGGCTACGCCTACCAGCACTCCACAAACCTTGATTCAAGGTATTGTGATTCAGAATGCTGATATTCAAGCCAACTTAACGGCGACTCCGATCCGTTAATCTATCATGCTGCGGTGACCAGTGATCAGGCGTATACTATGCGCCTGATTCATTGGCAGCGGAGACCCTCATGAGCCAGCAAGATCGTTTAGTCATTTTTGATACAACCATGCGTGACGGGGAGCAAAGCCCTGGCGCCTCAATGACTAAAGACGAAAAAGTTCGTATTGGTAAAGCTTTAGAAAGAATGCGCGTCGATGTTATCGAAGCGGGTTTTGCTGCTGCCAGTCCTGGTGATTTTGCCTCTATTCAAGCCGTTGCAGATGCCGTTCGTGAAAGTACTATTTGTAGTCTTGCACGTGCAGTTGATCGCGATATAGAACATGCTGCAGAAGCTCTTAAGCGAGCAGAACGCGCTCGTATACACACCTTTATCGCCACCTCTCCTATTCATATGAAGTACAAGCTTCGTATGGAGCCTGATGCGGTTGTTGAGCAAGCAGTGTATGCCATTAAGAAAGCACGTAACTACGTGGATGATGTTGAGTTTTCTTGCGAAGATGCTGGTCGTTCTGATATCGACTTTTTGTGTCGTATTATCGAAGCCGCAATTAATGCCGGTGCTAAAACCATCAATATTCCTGATACGGTTGGTTATGCTATTCCTGATGAGTTCGGTCGTACTATTCGTACTTTACTCAATCGAATTCCAAATGCAGATAAAGCAATTTTCTCGGTTCACTGTCATAACGATTTAGGTTTGGCTGTGGCAAATTCGTTGGCGGCTGTGGCAAATGGCGCACGTCAGGTTGAATGTACTATCAACGGTTTGGGTGAACGTGCCGGTAATGCGGCATTAGAAGAGTTGGTTATGGCAACTCGTACCCGTACCGATTTGTTTAATATCTCAACAGGCATTGATGCCACGCAAATTGTGCCTACCTCTCGTTTGGTTTCATCTATAACAGGTTTCCCGGTACAGCCAAACAAAGCTATCGTTGGTGCAAACGCATTTGCTCATGAATCGGGTATTCATCAAGACGGCGTGCTGAAACATCGCGAAACCTACGAGATTATGAAGGCTGAAGACGTAGGCTGGGGTGCTAATAAAATGGTTATGGGTAAGCATTCAGGTCGTGCTGCATTCCGTAGTCGTTTAACTGAACTCGGCGTTACATTTGCGACCGATGCTGCTTTAAATGATGCCTTTGCGCGTTTTAAAGAACTTGCCGATAAAAAGCATGAGATCTTCGATGAAGATTTACAGGCGTTAGCTTCAGAAGCAATTACAGATTCAGTGGAAGACGTTTACCGTTTAGTTTCACTTGAATCGCACTCAGCTACTGGAGAAGTTCCTGCAGCTGAACTGGTTGTTGCTAAGTCTGGTGTCGAACATCGCAGTAAATCGGAAGGTGGTGGCCCAGTTGATGCGGCGTTGAAAGCGATTGAAGCAGTTGCTTGTTCTGGTGCTAATTTACTGTTGTATTCGGTTAACGCAATTACCCAAGGTACTGACGCGCAAGGCGAAGTAACCGTGCGTTTGGAAAAGGGCGGTCGTATTGTGAATGGCAGCGGTGCTGATACGGATATTATTGTTGCTTCGGCAAAGGCGTATATCCACGCATTGAACTTGCTCGAGTCCGGCAGCTCTCGTCAGCATCCGCAAAACGACGGTGTTTAGTCGGTATGCTTGAACAGCAGCGCATAGATTACCTCAGTGCTATGGGCATCACTCAATGGATGCCCCGCGCTGTTTTACCTCATGCTGCTACTCCGCGCTGGCTTTCAGATGTCGCGCAAGCTCCAGAAGCTAATGTGGGTAGGCTGCAGCAACCAAGTCGCGGCGCCAATGCTCCTGTAGCGGCTGCTGATCTACTATCTGGTTTTGCTGTCAAAGCGAAAACCTCAACGGCCGAGCCTGTCCGTGTTACTTCACCATCGGCCCCTGATAGTAAAGTCATTACTCCTGAAGTGAAGTCGAGCGTTGGTGCAATTGACGACAAGGTTCGAGATCTTAGCGTCGATAATTTAGCGTCTTCGCCGGGTATTCCTCCTCGTTTCCAGCTGCACTTTTTGCGAGTGTCTGGTGGCGGCATTTGGATTTGTGATCAGAGTGTGGCTCCAGAGCATCTTCGTCGTTTTGCTCATCGAGTGTTAAAAGGCATGCAACAACCAATGGATTTATTGCCGGTGCCGGTGAAATTCAATTGGCCTTTTATTGAATCTAAACACGATGATCAAAGCGAGCCTGTGGCTCTGCAAGCGCTTAATGCACAATGGCGATTCTTTGCAGATCAAGGCGTTTCCTATGTCTTAACTTTCGGTGATGATAGTCGTCGCTGGTTGGCTCGTATTGGTGTGCAATCGCATTACCATCATCCGCAATTTATCGATATGCTCAGTAACGCAAGTGACAAACGTCAATTGTGGCAGGCGTTACGCACAATTCCTGCTCACTAAGAGGCTGTTAAATGTCGGTGCGCGAAGCAACAATAGATGATCTAGTGGCGCTTATGTTGATAGAACGACGTGCGCACGAACATCCTTGGGCAGAAAGCATTATGTTGCGGTATTTAAATAAGCCTCAGACCGTTTGGGTTTTGGAGTTTGATAATAGCGTTCGTGCTTACGCTGTTGTTACCGTTATTGCTGGCGAAGCGGAGTTATTAATGATTGCGGTAGATCCCGACTATCAAGGCAATGGGCATGGAAGAGCATTAATGGAGTTTTTAATTACGCATATTAAAACGCGAGCAGCTGAGCGATTTTTTCTTGAAGTAAGAGAAAGCAATATGCCTGCTATCGCTCTCTATGAGTCGCTGGAGTTTTGCCAGTCGGGTTGTCGCAATAACTATTACCCTACTGCGACGGGGCGTGAAGATGCGCTTATGTACTGTCTCGAACTGATTGACTAATGTTATCGATTGTTGATGCTTCAGCAAGCGGTTGGCTATATACCATCGTAGCTGCGATTATTCTTGGGCGAGTAATATCCGATTATTCATGGACGATTTTTTATAAACATCGAGGTGCCCAGCATCTGTTCTTCGGTAGCATTGTCGTGCTATTTGCTTTTGCATCGATGAATGCTGGCATTTTACCGGGAATGAATTTCCATATACTGGGTTATACCGCGATTACATTGATGATGGGGTGGCGGCTGGCTTTCGTTGCAAGTGCCTTGGTAGAAGTATTGCTCGTTTTTAGCGGATCTATACATTGGCACGACGTTGGTATTAATTTTTTATTGAGTGCAGCTTTACCGATTTTATTTTCTTATTATTTTTTTAAAATTGTTTATCGGCGCTTAAAGCATAATCCATTTGTCTATATTTTGGTTGCCGGGTTTATTAATGCTGCATTAACTCAGGCTTTGCATGCCGTGGTTTTGAGCGCTTGGTTCGGTTGGTATGAAGCCTATGCGTGGAGTAAGATTTGGGATGACTACTGTCGTTACTTGCCATTAATGATGTTCCCCGAAGGTGTTGTAAATGGCATGTTTATTACCGGAATGGTGGTTTTTCATCCTCGCTGGTTAAGTACCTTCGATGAAGATTCCTATTTTAGTTCGTAATATTTATTAATTACGAGGGGCGTGCTTTTGTAGTTTCCTCTGTAATGTTCTTCTATGCATATTCAGCGCCCTAGCAGTGGCTGATATATTCCCCTCAAATTCATTTAATATTCTTTGGATGTGTTCCCACTCAATACGATCAACACTCATCACGCTTTCGTCTTGCTCGGTATCGAGAGCTGGAGTGTCGTCAAAGGCTCGCAAGAGTTCTTGTAGTGTGGCTGGTTTATGCAGGTAATTGTGCGCTCCGCGCTTAATGGCTTCCACCGCCGTGGGAATACTGGCATAACCGGTGAGAATCACGATACGAGTGCTGGGCCAGCGCTCAAGCAGTTTGCCTATAATGTCGAGCCCAGATACATGCTCTAGTCTTAGGTCGAGAGAAATAAAATCGGGAGCCTGTTCAATGTGTGCTAACTCGTCAGGGCTGGCAATCCACTGTGCAGAGTAGTTTTGGCGCTCTAGGCTGCGCACCATCACTTGGCCAAAATGTGGATCATCATCTATTACCAGCATACTTGGATTCATATTGCTCATTGTTCCTCATGCTGTATCACTGGGAGTTGGAGTAAACAAAAACTACCACCGGTACGTAATGGGCGAAGATGTATTTCTCCACCAAACTGCTCGACGCTGGCATTGCTTAAATAGAGACCCAAGCCCATACCTTGATCCTTCATCGTCGAGAATAAAGCATCCTCTTGGATGTGTTGCGCTGCCTGAGGATCAGGCTGAACAATGTCTAACGACCAGAAGCCATCACGAACATGGGTTCGTAGTTGTATCGGTAGGTTGCCGGCTTCTGTCGCATTGTTGAGTAAATTGAGCAGTGCTTGATCAAGTAACGGCGAAGCTGCAATGACGGCATCCGTGTCGCAGCCCAAATCTTCCCAAAGCGCGTTAGGCTGGCTCAGACGCCAACGGTGCAATAACAGTTTTAGCCAAGCACTGGCCGAGTGAAGTCCGCTGTGTTGTGCTTGGCGTCCCGAATAAGCAAGCTGCTGCAACGATTGGCGACAGGTGCTGACTTGAGCCTGCATCATCTTTAAGTCTTTAGGATTGAGAGGTTCATTTGGGGTATGAGTTAACTCTTCTAACAGCATGTGCAATGTCATTAGTGGTGTGCCCATTTCATGCGCCGTTCCTGCCGCCAGTGTGGCAATACCAATCAGTTGTTCGTTTTTAAGTTGTTGTTCGCGCAGTTGTTGAATTTGCTGCTGTTGGCTTTGGCGGTCGCGCATCAATGTGGGCAGGAAGATGACCATGATAAGAGTGCTAATAACGAACGTTAGCCACATCCCCGCTAAGTGCCAATCGAACAAAGTATGGCTACCTATACCGTGAGTGGTGCTGTTCATCAGTGGTTGATACCACTGACTGAGTGCGCTGTAATCCACGACTATTACTATGGCGAAGGCGATAGCGAAACGCAGTGGCAAGCTATAAGCGGCAACCATCATTAACACTAGAAAATAGGATATAAAAGGGTTGGTGGCACCGCCGGTAAAATACAGTAATCCGGTGAGCAATTGAGTTTCTATTGCTAGGTGTATAGCGAGTACTTGCTCACCGCTTGAGCCTCGTACTATCTGCCACAGAGTAATCCCCAGTAGCGGTAAATAAGCTGCCAACATGGTCCATGCACCGGTTAGCATCTGAAAGCCAGAAAAGCTCAACCAACTGATGAATAACAGCCATACCAGAGCGATTGAGAGCCGCAGCCAGCCAAGACGAGCTAATACGCGATGAGAGTTCAAAAGTCACATTGTCCACTAAAACATCCCGCCATTGTGCCGCGACTGTACCTAAGTGCAAAGAATTTAAGCTATGCTTAGAACACAGTCCTGACATAGATCAGGCTCCTCAGCTAGCGGCGAAGGAGTACGACGATGCCAAGATTCACTCTGCCATCGATGAAACTGCGCTACGCAGATGCTTTACTTCCTAGTCTTCTGTTATTGGTTTATATAACCATCACATACCTTTCCGGCTTTGCCTTGATGATTAACGGCCACTCAGTGGTTGGCTGGTTATTTGGCATTTTGCTGCTCGCACATTCCATGATTTTAATTGCTTATTTGATACATGATCTTAGCCATCAGGCTTTCTTCATGGATCGGCGCGCCAATGAGTATTTAGGAAATGTGCTCAGTTTCTTGGTGGGGGCGAGTTATACCCCGTATGCCGACTTACGCAGTAAGCATATGCGCCACCACGTGGATCGAGCGGATGTTATCGCCATTGATTATCGTGCTTTTTTATTACGCCATCCCTTATTGTTGCGCGTCTTTCAGATGGCCGAGTGGTTGTATATTCCTGCAATTGACATTCTTATGCATGGTTTGGTTATTGCCAGCCCCTTTATTTTTAAATCCTATAAAGCGCTGCGCACGCGGGTGCTTATTATGTTGGCAATTCGGATCGTTCTCTTCGCTATATTGGCTTGGACTGCTTGGACTGCTTGGACTGCTTGGCAGGCATTGGTGGGATATTGTTTGGCGTATGTGTTGTTTATACATGTATTGCGATTGATGGATATGCATCAACATACTTACGATGTCGTTGTTGGCGTTGATGAAAAAGGGCATTTACGCCCAGATGCTGACTATGAGCGGCAGAATACCTACTCCAATCCTTTGGGAAACTCACGTTTGATCAATTTATTGGTGTTAAATTTCGGTTATCACAATGCTCATCACGAAAAACCGACGGCTCCTTGGTATCGATTACCGGCATTACATCGAGAGCTATATGGTGATAAGCCGACGCTGAACACATTCCCTATTCGCGAAGTGCTGAGTAATTTGCATCGCCATCGAGTCGCGCGCGTGATTGCTAGCGATACCACGAGAATGGGGGGCGAGACGCCTAATTTCGTAGGCTTGTATGGCGTCTCTTTTCTCACCACGATTTAGTTTTATGGCATGAGCGACTTATACAGCCACTTTAGTTATCCAGTATATCTGTGGATAAGACTTTGGATAAGTTTGGTAAAACTGCTCTTTGCCCTGATTTTAAAGGGCTTTCCCTCAGAACGAGCAAAATTTAAACGCTCGTTCTAATTCTCTCTGAGGCGCATATTATCTAGATCTGATCAAGGCGCTGTTAGAAAAAATAACAAATTAAAATGCTTGGCATCGCGGACTATAATGTCGTATGTGAAAAATAATTCTGTGGATAACTCTGTTAGTAAGCTGGTAGGTACTTGTCAGTATGAGACGTAACCCCTCGATACTCGGCGCTTTCTTCAAACACGAGATCCGCGCTTCACCATTTACCCCAATTTTGCGATAATCGCCCCCCTCCCGAATTCACCCCGTCAGGCGCTGATTGTCATTATGAAACCGCAAATTGCCGAGTTATTGTCTGCTGCCATTGAGGCACTGAAATCCCAAAACCTGCTCCCTGCTGATCTGGAAGCTAGCATTCAGGTAGACAACACCCGTGATAAGGCGCATGGCGATCTCGCCACTAACCTTGCGCTGACTTTGGCTAAGCCTGCGCGCAAGAGTCCGCGCGACATTGCCACAGCATTAGTTGCAGCCTTACCCGCTAGTGAATTAGTGAAAAAGGTCGAAATTGCGGGCCCTGGCTTTATCAACTTCTATCTAAGCGATGCTTCAACCAACACCTTGTTACGCGCTGTGCTTGAGCAAAAAGAGCAATACGGGCGCAGTAACGAAGGCGCTGGGCGCAAAGTGCAGGTCGAGTTTGTTTCTGCCAACCCAACTGGGCCATTACACATCGGTCATGGTCGTGGTGCAGCGGTAGGCGATTGCTTGTGTCGTTTGTTTGAAGCCACAGGCTGGGACGTTACTCGTGAATTTTATTACAACGATGCTGGCGCACAAATTAATAATCTAGCGCTTTCTGTGCAGGCTCGTTGTAAGGGCTTTACGCCAGACCATGAAAGCTGGCCGGAAGATGGTTATCGCGGTGAATACATCGTCGAACTAGCGAAGAGCTATATGAATGGCGATACAGTTGAAGCGGCAGATCAGAGCTTTACCGGTGCAAAAAATGCCGATGATTTAGAGGCTATTCGTCATTTCGCCGTGGCTTATTTACGCCGTGAACAAGATTTGGATTTAAAAGCGTTTGGAGTTGATTTCGACGTCTACTTCTTAGAGTCGTCTTTATACTCAGAAGGCAAGGTCGAAGCGGCGGTCAATAAGTTAATTGAAAACGGTTACACCTACGAAGACGGCGGAGCCCTATGGTTGCGTACTACTGACTTCGGCGATGATAAAGATCGTGTGATGCGTAAAACGGATGGTGGCTATACTTATTTTGTTCCGGATGTCGCCTATCATTTCGATAAATGGCAGCGTGGTTTTGTCCGTGTCGTGAATGAGCAAGGTGCGGATCACCATAGTACTATTACTCGTGTACGCGCTGGGTTGCAGGCATTAAACGCAGATATTCCGCAAGGCTGGCCCGACTACGTATTGCACCAGATGGTGACGGTTATGCGTGGCGGCGAGGAAGTGAAAATTTCTAAGCGTGCGGGTAGCTACGTCACCTTACGAGACTTAATTGACGAAGTAGGTCGTGATGCCACGCGTTATTTCTTAGCGGCGCGTAAAGCTGATGGTCAATTAACATTTGATATTGATCTAGCGCGTTCACAGTCGTCTGATAATCCTGTCTACTACATTCAATATGCTCATGCTCGTGTTTGTTCTATCTTCCGTAAATTGACAGAAAATAATTGGTCATGGGATTTAGCAACTGGCTTGGCGGCATTAGGAGCGTTGGCATTGGATGCTGAAAAAGATTTGATCGTGAAATTAGGGCGTTATCCTGAAGTCGTACGCAATGCGGCTAATGCGAATGAACCGCACCAAATAGCCAACTATTTGCGTGATTTAGCGGGTGAATTCCACACATATTACAATTCTGAGAAAACCTTGGTGGAAGAAGTGGATGTGCGTAATGCTCGTCTGACATTGGCAGAGGGTGTGCGTCAGGTTATCGCTAATGGTTTAGACTTACTCGGTGTGAGTGCTCCGCAAGAAATGTAATGCGGTTGTGATAGTTATAAATACATACAACATTAAAGTCATTACTCAATAGGGCAATAACATGGCGGAAGGTTCTAGTCGCGTACCAGGTTGGGTTTGGGTTACCACCCCAGCCATTGCCGCGGCTTTTGTCGGTTTTATCGTATTTTTATCCACCGTACCGGCGGGTAATGAGTTAGACGCGGTAAAAGGCGATGCTCGTAAAGCATTAGAGCAAGGCGTAGAAAAAGCACGCTCGGATGCAGCCAATGCGGCGGCGGTTAAACCCTCTTACGACTTTTATAAGCTACTTGAAAAGCAAACAGTCGATGTGCCAGAGGTAGAAGCGTATCGCTCAACGCCTAAAGACAATGTTAATTATGAATATCGCCTGCAAGCAGGTTCATTTCGTTCTGCTAATGATGCCGAGCGCCTTCGTGCTCAGTTACTATTAGAGGGCCTAACGGCTTATCAAGAGGGCAGTACCGTCAACGGCTCAACTTGGTATCGAGTATTTGTTGGCCCATTTAAAAACCGCTCTAAGTTAAATAAAGCACAAGATACGTTGGTTAATATGAATATTAGCCCTTTGGTTTTAAAGCAAAAGAGCGACGGTTAATCTTCTTATGTCGGCTTGCAAGTGCATCCACAAGCCGACATTATCTTCCCATTGCTTACTCGCAAGGATGCCGCTATGACAACTCATTCTCAGCCGACTTGGCTACCCGCTTTACAAAATACCTTTGGTTTTAATTCGCTCCGAGAAGGGCAGCAACCGGTTGTTGAAGCTATATTGGCGGGGCGCTCTGCCGCAGCAATTTTTCCCACTGGTTCGGGAAAATCATTGTGCTATCAATTGCCTGCATTGTTGTTACCACATTTAACTTTGGTTGTTTCGCCACTACTGGCCTTGATGCAAGACCAAGTGAGCTTTTTGCGCAGCAAAGGCGTTGCCGCAGCGAGCTTGGATTCCACATTATCGCGAGAAGAATTGCAAAGTGTGCAGCAAGGCGTGCGCGAAGGTGCGATTAAAATTCTATTTATTTCCGTCGAACGTCTTAAAAATGAACGTTTTCGCGAATTTATTCGTCACGTGGCTATATCTTTGCTGGTGGTTGACGAGGCGCATTGTATTTCTGAATGGGGTCACAATTTCCGCCCTGATTATTTAAAGCTACCCGAGTGGCGTCGTCAGTTTAATATTCCGCAGTCATTATTACTTACCGCCACAGCTACGGAAAAAGTTGTGCACGATATGCGCCGGCATTTTGAAATCGCACCTAGTGATGTCGTGAGTACCGGTTTTTATCGTAAAAATCTACGCTTATTAGTACAACCCACGGCCATTGAAGCTCGAATTGATAAATGTGCAGAGTGGCTAAATCACCGTATAAAAAAAGGCGAAGCATTCGGCAGTGTTATTTATGTTACCCAGCAAAATACGGCGGATGAAGTAGCGCAAGCATTAAAACAGCGCATATCTGTTCTTGTTGAGGCTTATCATGCGGGCATGCAAAGCGAAACTCGTCAGGCGATTCAACAACGTTTTATGACAGGAACGACGCCTTGCATTGTTGCTACGATTGCCTTCGGTATGGGCATTGATAAAAGTAATATTCGCCAAGTGCTGCATTACGATTTGCCGAAATCAATTGAGAATTACAGTCAAGAAATTGGCCGAGCTGGGCGTGATGGCCGCGCCGCTGATTGTGTGTTGCTCGCCGATTTATCGGGTCTAACGGTGCTTGAAAACTACACCTACGGTGATACGCCCACCTTAGCGGCGATCACGCGCCTACTCGATACTATTCAGCAGGATACCGTGGGTATTAATCATGAGGGCCAAGGGCGGTGGGAAACCATGATGCTGCCTTTATCGAATCAAACAGATATTCGCCCTCTGCCGTTAAAGACTCTGTTAGTGCATTTAGAAATGGCGGGCTATTTAACGCCGTTATTTAGTTACTACGCCGAATATAGATTTCGTTTAGAAAGTGAGAGCAGTCTACTAGCGCATTTTGATGCGGAGCGGCAGCAGTTTTTACAGACTATTTTTCAATGCAGTAAAAAAGGTCGTACTTGGTACAGTTTGGACGTGCCTGCACTAGAGCAAGCCGCTGGGCCTGATGCACGTTTGCGTGCAGTGCGAGCACTCGAATATTGCTTCGAAAATGATTGGCTGACACTCGAAATTAAACAAATGACCGAAGTGTACCAAGTGCAAGCTTGGCCTCATGCAGAGCAGTCAGTAATTGCAGAGAAACTCTATCGTACTTTTTTGGAGCATCAGGAAAGCGATATTCAGCGCCTGCATAATATGATTGCGGTATTTCAATCCCAGCAATGTCTCAGTCGCCAACTGGCTGTATATTTTAATGACCACAGCATGAAACAGGATTGCGGTCATTGCTCTGTGTGTATGGGGCGTTGGCAGGCCTGGCCGCGACCAGTAAAGCATGCTCAGCAATATGATGTAGCGCAAGTAGTCGCTTATCTATCGCAATTTGAGCAAGCCTATCAAACAATGTTTAAGCTACCTTCGGAAGCGGAAGCTAAGACACGTTTTTTGTGCGGCATGACGAGCCCTTGGTTAACACGATTAAAAGCGCGTGGAATCGCGAACTATGGTTGCCTCGAAAGTGCGCCTTATGCAACAGTATTGGCCATCGCCAAGGAACTCTAGGACGTCCAATGAGCATAGTGACCCGCACAGAAACTCTGGTAATCGATACCCCCGAGGGCAATCGCAATATTGCATGGCAAATGTGGCAACATCCAGATAAGCCTGATGCGCCGCTAGTGATATGCGTGCACGGTTTGACTCGTAACCGACACGACTTTGATATGCTGGCAAAAGTATTAGCGGAAGATTATCGCGTTATAACCGTCGATGTTATCGGACGTGGAGACAGTGATCGTTTACAAGACGGCCAGCTTTACGGTTATCCCTTGTACGTCAGTCAAATGATGCAGCTATTGGAGTACCTAGAAGAAGAGACAGGGCAAAGTACCTGCTATTGGGTTGGAACCTCAATGGGTGGCTTGATAGGCATGATGATTGCCGCTCTGCCAAACTCTCCGATTAACAGACTCATACTCAACGATATTGGCCCTGTGATTCCATTAGCTGCGCTGCAGCGTTTGGGAGAGTACGTTGGCAAAGCGCCGACGTTCCGTAACATCGTTGGAATTGAGCACTACCTAAGAATCGTTGCGCAGCCGTTTGGCCCATTAACGGATGCACAATGGCAGCACCTCGCGCGCTACAGCGCAGAGGATACCGGTGGTGGTGTGTGGCAGTTACGCTATGATCCGCAAATCGCCTTGGCCTTTGCCGGTCTGGATAGCGACATCGATCTAACCGCTGTGTGGACTGCCGTTGAATGTCCAGTACTCGTCATTCGTGGCGCTGAGTCTGACTTGCTCACGGCGGACACGGCGAACGACATGCTGATGAGGGAGGGAACAGAGTTGGCGGTAATCCCCGGGGTTGGCCATGCGCCAGTATTGATGGATGACGAACAAATCTCTCTAGTGAGCGAATTTTTTAATCGCTAATGCCGTAATGGCTTAGTCGCATTTGCGGCTAGGCCTATCTTCGCAAATATAATTGCCTGACTTTTTTACTCTTCTCTAGTGCGTTTCTGGCCGTGTTAGCTGACTTTCTATTACAGCTTACTGCTAGATTGCCACCTAGATCACAGTTCTTTTTGATTATTGTCATTAGTATCCGAATGTAACAAAACGCGCTAACAAAAAACGACACTGTAAAGCTGGAAAGAACCAAGAAGCTGGTCCTTACTATTGGTACAGAAGTTAAATCGATCGTAAGGTAATAGATCAATGGAAGAGAACGAAACTAACGGCTCAGGGCTAGTGCATATCCACGTGGTGGCCGCATTTACTTCCTGCTGCATATTGTTAACCGCTATGTTGATCGGTTAAGTGTGAGAATGTTGTTTCTGACAACGTCGTCTATTACTTAAAAAAACGATCTTAAATCTTCCTTGTATATCGCGTTAAATTCTTAGTGTTTATCCTTGTAACTCAGTACTTTGGCTCTAGCGGCCATGCTTCCTCTTAATCTAGATCAATTTGAGCCGATGTGCCTTTTGCGCTTTGTTTAGTTTGCTTCGATCCACCTTGCTGCATACCATTTCTTAAAATAATAAAAATGGATGCTCTCTATGAAATTGGTGCAAACACTTGCTTTGTCTGTTTTGGGTATAGCGACCACAAGCTTAAGTTACGGTATGTCGTCGACACCGGAAGTTCCCTCACAGCCTCATGCGTCTGGCTATAGCGGTGATGTTGCATCGTTAGCACAAGGCTGTTTTTCTATTCAATCTCCTGCAACTGGAAACTATCTCAATCGTTTCGATCAGGGCGGAACTGTCGATGATGGCCTGTCTTATCATTTTGAAAATATTCCAGTCGCCGAAGCCGCTCAGTTCTTTATTAAGCCGACTGGCCCAGATGGCTTTTTATTAACAGATAAAGATGGCCGTTATTTGGCTAGCCATTTACCTGCAGCTGTTAGTGCAGGAACCTACGCAGGTGAATTCGCCGTATGGAAAATAGAAAAAGATTCCGATAATAATTTTAGTTTTAAGAATACCGCTTTGTTAATGAAGTTAGGTCATAAGACGAATAAAGGCAGTCTGTATTTTCAGAGCTTTCTAGATTTACTGAGTCTTAATTCAGAAACGGCTTATCGTTTAGTCGTGCAAAATAATTGCACAGCATTTCCTGAAGTTACCACAAACGTGAGTGGCAACGTCGATGGATTAAAAGGAAATGTAAATGAACCTGTTCGTGGTTTTGTTGATGCTCATGCGCACATTACTTCCTACGAATTCATGGGTGGCCGCTTTATGGCTGGCAAACCTTTTCACCGCTGGGGTGTTGAAGAAGCACTAAAAGACAGTGAAAACGTACACGGTAAAGATGGAGCTCTTGATCTTATTGGTAATATTTACACCTTCGATGATATCACCATGCGTTACGACACCCGTGGCTGGCCTGACTTCCCTTGGTGGCCAAACCATAAGCAAATGAGCCACATGGGTTATTACTACAAGTGGATTGAGCGCGCGTATTTATCGGGATTGCGCATCATGGTAAGTAACCTGGTGGAGAACGAAGTGTTGTGTGCGGCACAGCGTACCATTAACCCAGAAGGTTGGAGTAGTGCCAATAGTTGTAACGTAATGGATAGCGTGCGTTTACAAGCTCAGCGTTTGCACGAAATGCAGGATTATATTGATGCTCAGGCTGGTGGTGAAGGAAAAGGATTTTTCCGTTTAGCGAATACGGCTGCTGAAGCTCGCGCGATTATTGCCGATGGAAAGATGGCCGTCATTATGGGTATTGAAGCATCAGAGACATTTAATTGCGGATTAAATGATTATTGTACTCGTGAAACCATCGAAGCGCAGTTACAAGAGATCTATGCTTTAGGTGTACGAACCTTATATCCAACACATAAATTCGATAATCAATTGGCTGGCTCAGCAGTAGAAGACGGTTTCATTAACTTAGGTCAGTGGTTGTCGTCAGGACGATTCTTTGAAACTAAAGAATGTGATGAATATACCCAAGGACAGTATTTTAAATCCGGATTTCCGCTTATCGGGCAAATTGAAGGTATTAAACAATTACTCGAAACTCTGCATTTAAATCCTGAATACGATGAACATATTGAACACTGTAATTCACACGGATTAACAGAACTTGGTGTTTATTTAGTAAATCGCATGATTGATATGAACATGCTTATTGAAATGGATCATATGAGCAATGATACGGCTGCAGCGGTTATGGATATCGTTGAAGCACGTAACTACAGCGGTGTTATTACTTCTCATAGTTGGATGCGTAGCGCTAAAGGTGGTGCTGTACACGACAATACTCGTCGTTTAATTGAAGCTGGAGGTTTTTCTTCGCCTTACAGCGTAGACGCGAATAATTTAACCGGTCGGATCGACAAGTACTTAGATATCGTTAAGCAGACACCTTATTTACAAGGTGTGGGTTTAGGTACCGATATGAGTGGCTTAGGTGGTCAGCCGGGTCCACGCAGTGATGCCGACATGAATCCACTGGAATATCCATTTGTTTCAGAATTTGGCTTAACCTTTGACAAGCAGATTTCGGGTAATCGAGTATTCGACTTTAATACGGATGGTGTAGCCCATTACGGTATGGTCGCAGATCATTTGGAAGATGTTCGCGAACAAGCACCAGAACGCATTTATGAAACTATCATGAACTCTGCGGAAGCTTACCTGCAAATGTGGGAAAGAGCTGAGCGAGCAGGAGTAACGGAGCACTATAATCCATTGTAGTATTGATCCTGAAATAAAAAGGCGCTATTTATAGCGCCTTTTTATTTGCAATATTTGTGTCGATTGGCTGCTCTCTTGAATGAATTTCAGCCATAAAAAAGCCCGCATATTTCTATGCAGGCTTCTCAAATAATGGTGCCCGGAGGCGGAATAACGGGGCCGCCTAGGTCACTGACACTTTGTGTCGATTCCTGTCCCTTGAATGAATTTCAGCCATAAAAAAAGCCCGCATATTTCTATGCAGGCTTCTTAAATAATGGTGCCCGGAGGCGGAATAACGGGGCCGCCTAGGTCACTGACACTTTG
>OJBY01000468.1_pt1 | contig 21579 bp, 18 predicted proteins | sample 1591731 | NCBI WGS metagenome assembly OJBY01 (sample SAMN05416837, study PRJEB24817) | seawater metagenome | isolation source: Sea water | place: Canada:Atlantic | collected 2013-07
GCTCGGAGATGTGTATAAGAGACAGCCACGTAGCGATTATGGACGATCTCGTGCCGGACGTAGACGGGTGCGCCATATTTTTCGATCGCCTTCTCGACGATCTCTATGGCGCGATCCACACCGGCGCAAAAGCCGCGCGGGGCGGCAATCATTACGCTAAGCGGTAGTTTTTCGCCCGAAGGGCGGTTTTCCTGAAATGGGGCGTTCATGCAGGGCTCTCTAGCTGTTGTCGCCCAGTCGGGAAAGGGCTAGGGCCCTGCGAGCGAAATTTGGCGGACGAAACTTGCCGCATGCATGATACAAGGAATGGGAATGAAAGCTCGGATCGCAATACTTGCAGCTGCCGCAGGCCTGACGGTTTTGGGCGGCTGCCGCAGCGAAGGCGATATCGTGGTGGACACAGGCGTTGGCATCACCGCCCTTCGGTCTGTCTGCCCTGCGGTAGGCGTTCCCGATTATACCGGCGATATCACGCTGTTCTCGCCCGCCGACGCGCGCACGCTGGATGCGTTGGACGTGACGGCGGCGATTACCAACGTACGGTCCACCTGCGATGAAACGGGTGACCAGGTATATGCCAGCGCCACTTTCGACGTGATTGCCACCCGCAGCAACACTGCCAGCCCGCGCACCGTTAGCTTACCCTATTACTCCACCGTCATGCGGGGCGGTTCTTCCGTGGTGGCCAAGCGTATCGGCCAGGTCGAACTCAGTTTTGCCGCGGGTGAATCGCGTGCGCAGGCCAGCGGCACCGCCGGGGCTTATGTAAACCGCGCGGAGGCCACGCTTCCCGAGGATATTCGCGAGCGCATTACCCGCCGTCGCCGTGCTGGCGACCAGTCTGCCGCAGTCGATCCGCTGACCGAGCCGGATGTCCGCGCTGCAATTGCACGCGCCACGTTCGAATTGCTGATCGGTTTTCAACTGACCGAAGATCAACTGGCGTACAACGCTACGCGGTGAATTGGGGTTGCCCGGTAAATCGTATGCTTTGCGCAGACGGCCAAACAGGCTAACGGCGCGCACATGTCCGAGAACCAAACGATCTACGCAGCCTTTGCGGAAAAACTCGATGCCGTGCTTTCCGCGCTGGAGATGGAAGGCACGCTGCCGCCCGAAACGAACCGCGCGAATGTAAGCGTGGAGCCGCCGCGCGATCCATCGCATGGCGACCTTGCCACGAATGCCGCAATGGTGCTGGCAAAGCAGGCGAAAACCAATCCACGCGCCCTGGCAGAGCAGATTGTCGAGCATTTGCAGCGCGATCCCGCCATCACCTCTGCTGAAATCGCCGGACCGGGCTTCATCAACCTTCGCCTTGCTCCGCAAAGCTGGATTGAAGAGCTGTCTGCGATCGCCGCGAGGGGCGATGAATACGGCAAGTCTGCCGTGGGTGCGGGCACCACGATGAATATCGAATATGTCTCTGCCAACCCCACGGGGCCGATGCACATGGGCCATTGCCGCGGCGCGGTGGTGGGCGACGCGCTGGCCAGCCTGCTGGAACACGCAGGCCATGAGGTAACGCGCGAATACTACGTCAACGACGCTGGCGGACAGGTGGATACGCTCGCCCGCAGCACGCACCTGCGTTACCGCGAGGCGCTGGGCGAGGATATCGGCCGTATCCCCGAAGGCATGTATCCCGGCGATTACCTCGTTCCTGTCGGCGAGGCCGCTGCCGATGAATTCGGCGATCGTTTCATATCCGAGCCTGAAGAAGAATGGCTGCCGATCTTCCGCGCTTTCGCAGTGGAACGGATGATGGACGTCATCAGGTCCGACCTTGCCCTGCTGGGTATCAAGCACGATGTCTTCGCGTCCGAGGCGGCGCTTCAGGCTGCAAAAAAGCCCGAGGCCGCCGAGGCGTGGCTGCGCGAGCACGATCTTGTATACGATGGCGTGCTGGAAAAGCCCAAGGGCAAGACCATCGAGGACTGGGAAGCGGTGGAACTGCCGCTGTTCCGCTCCACCAGATACGGGGACGACCAGGATCGTCCCATCCGGAAGTCGGACGGTAAATGGACCTACTTCGGTGCCGACCTTGCCTATCACATGCAGAAGGCGGAAGGCGCCGATGCGCTGATCGATATCTGGGGTGCGGATCATGCCGGTACGGTAAAACGGATCAAGGCCGCCGTGGCTGCATTGTCCGAGGGGCAGGGCACCGCCATCCCCTTCGACGTGAAGCTGGTGCAGATGGTGCAATTGCTGCGCGGCGGAGAGCCGGTGAAAATGTCCAAGCGGTCGGGCAATTTCGTGACCATCGCCGACATGGTAGAAGAAGTAGGCAGGGACGTTGTGCGTTTCACCATGCTGACCCGCAAGCCCGAAGCGCAAATGGATTTCGATTTCGCCAAGGTCATCGAGGCGAGCAAGGACAATCCCGTTTTTTACGTGCAGTACGCCCATGCCCGGATCTGCTCCATACTGCGCAAGGCAAGCGCGGAGGATTTGGCGCCATCAGATACCAGGCTGGACCTGTTGGGGGAGGACGAACTCACCCTGATAAAGCAGGCCGCGCAGTTCCCGCGCGAAGTGGAAGCCGCCGCCCGCGCGCGCGAACCGCACCGCATCGCCTTCTACCTTTACGATCTCGCGGCCGCTTTCCATGCCTTCTGGAACCTGGGCAACGATGATGCGGAAAAGCGCATCATCGTGGCACAATCGCCCGAACTGTCCGGCGCGAGGCTTTTCCTTGCTGCGCAAATCGGGCAGGTAATTCGCAATGGTCTCGGAATACTTGGTGTTGAGGCGGTTGAGGAGCTTTAGGACATGAGTCTGCCTGTGGGGGGAAGTGACGAAAACGGCATGGAAAACACCGGGTCCGAAGAGGTGTACGAAGCCGAGGAGCAGCTTGCTCTCACCGACGAGGACGCCGCGCTGCCATGGCTTGAAGACGATGGCGAATACGGTGAGGAAGGCGCTTTCGACGCGCGACTGATCTGGTTCACGCTCATCGGCCTGCTGGTTCTCGGTGCCATTCTGGCGGCGGCGTGGTGGCTGCTGCGCGACCGGGCCGATCCCGAACTGGTGGCCGACGGAACGGTTCTGCAAGCACCCGACGGCCCTTACAAGGAACGTCCCGAAGATCCCGGCGGTCGCCAGGTGGAGGGCACAGGCGATACTGCTTACCAGGTTGCCCAGGGCGAATCCCGGCGCGGCCTGCTTGCCGAAGATGAGAGCGAAGCGCCCCGGCCAAGTATCGACGTCTCTCAGGGCGAAAGTGATGATAGTGGCGAGGAAGAGGCGCATCCCGCCGGTTCCGTCTTCGTGCAAATCGGCGCCTACACCAGTCGCTCCGACGCGAGCCAGGCATGGGTCGATGCGCGCGGACGTTATTCGGCCCTTTCCGGCCTCGACAATCGCATTGTAGAGGCAGAAGTGAACGGTGCGAAAGTCTATCGCCTGCAGGCCATCGCAGCCAATCGAGAGGCTGGCGATGCCACCTGCCGGTCAATCCGCAACGCGGGCGGGGACTGCTATATTCGCCGATAGCTGGGGCGACAGGGGCGTTTTCCCCCGCACTGCGGTCTGAAAAGCTTGCACCCTGGCGCGGATTTGGGCCTAATCCACGGCTATGACGCCAGCCATATTCAGTCTTTCCGGCCTCGAACTGACCGGGGAAGAGCGTGCCTTCTTTGCCGATACTCAGCCGGCGGGGTATATCCTGTTCGGTCGCAACGTTGAAAACCGCGAACAACTGCGCGCGCTGACGGACAGCTTGCGGGAACTGCACGAACGCGACGATCTGCTGATTTCCATCGATCAGGAAGGCGGGCGGGTCGTGCGGATGAAGCCGCCCGAGTGGGACGCCTATCCCGCGCCCGGCGCCTTTGCCGATCTTTACAGAATCGCTCCTGCCAGCGCCATCCAGGCCATCCGCGCCAACTCGCAGTTGCTTGCGCAGGATCTGACCGAAGTGGGCATCACGGTGGATTACCACCCTGTTCTCGATATCCCTGCAAAAGGCGCGCACGATGTTATCGGAGACCGTGCCCTGGGCCGCGATCCGATGCAGGTGGCAGCACTGGGGCGCGCCACGCTGGACGGACTGGCGCGCGGCGGCGTGATCGGCTGCATCAAGCACATGCCGGGCCACGGCCGCGCCACGGTAGACAGCCACAAGGACCTGCCCGTAGTGGAGGCGAGCGAGGCCGAACTCGAAACCGACATGGCGCCTTTTGCCAGGCTGGCCGATGCTCCCATCGCGATGACGGCGCATATCCGTTACACCGCTTGGGACGCCGATAATCCTGCCACGCAGTCCAAATACGTAATATCGCAGATTATCCGCAAGCGGATCGGGTTCGATGGCCTGCTTATGTCCGACGATATCGACATGCAGGCTCTGGACGGCACCATTCCCGAGCGGTCGCAGCGTGCGATAGCGGCAGGCTGCGATCTGGTGCTGAATTGCTGGGGCAAGATGGATGACATGGTCGGCACGGCCAAGGTCCTGCCTGCGATGTCCGATGTCAGTCGCGAAAGGCTCGATCGCGCGATGGCAGGTGCGGGCAAGGTGTCCGACGATACCCCGCGCGCAGAATTGCTGGCTGCGCGGGATGCCATCCTCGACTTGGCGAAACAGCAGGCGTGACCGGGATGGAAGACGGCCCCCTGATTGATGATATCGCTGCGGCTTCCGCTTCCGACGATGGTAGCGTGGACTGGCGCGGCGTAGCCGCTCCCGACCCGACCGATTCCAGCGCACTTTATATCGAGCTGGAGAACTGGGAAGGCCCGCTGGACTTGTTGCTGGACCTCGCCCGCCGGCAGAAGGTGGATCTGAAGTCGATTTCCATCCTCGCGCTGGTGGACCAGTATATTGACTTCATCGAACAGGCCGAGGCGCTAAAGCTGGAAATCGCCGCCGATTACCTGGTGATGGCGGCCTGGCTCGCTTACCTGAAATCTGCCCTGTTGCTGCCCAAGGAGGAGCAGGAAGACCCCTCGCCGGAGGAACTGGCACTCAGACTGCAACTGCGCATCGCCCGGTTGGGCGCAATGCGAGAGGCGGGCGCGCGGCTGATGGGGCGCGACCGGCTGGGCCGCGATGTTTTTGCACGCGGAGCGCCTGAGGGCCTGAGAACGCTCAGGAAAAACCACTGGCAGTGCAACTGGTATCAACTGGTGCACGCCTATGGGCAGGTGAAACTGCGGACAGAGCCCGTGGTGCACATGGTGGCGGAACGCCCGGTGATGACGCTGGATTCTGCGATCGACCGTGTTTCGGCAATGCTGGGCGTATCGCTGGACTGGATGGAATTGCGCACCTTCCTGCCGGTGGATGCAGAACCGCGCCTGCGCAAGTCGGCGCTGGCCAGCAGTTTCGTCGCCGCGCTGGAACTGGCCAAGCGGGGGCGCGCGGAAATTCGACAGGAAGAGGTTTTCGGCCCCCTTCATTTGCGACGGATAAAGGCCGATGCCTGAAGATCGGCAAAGCGATCCGGACGAATTGGCACGCGCAGTGGAGGCCTGTCTTTTCGCAGCGGAGGAACCGCTGACGCGCGAGCAGATTTCGGCGCATCTGGGTGACGCCGACGTAAAGGACGCGCTGGCGGCCTTGCAGGAGCAGTATGCAAAGCGGGGCGTACACTTGGTGGAACGCGGCAAGCGCTGGCAATTCCAGACCGCGCCCGATCTTGCGCATATCCTTCGCCGAGAGAAAGACCAGCTGCGTCGCCTGAGCCGGGCGGCAACCGAAGTGCTGGCGATCGTCGCCTATCACGAGCCTGTCAGTCGTGCCGAGATCGAGGCCATTCGCGGCGTGCAGACCAGCGGGGGCACGCTGGACGTGCTCATGGAAGCGGGCTGGGTGCGCGTGGCTGGCAGGCGCGAGGTGCCCGGACGGCCGGTAATATACGCCACGACACCGGAATTTCTCACCCATTTTGGCTTGGAGAGCCGAAAGGATTTGCCAGGGCTTGCCGAACTGAAAGCGTCCGGCCTGCTGGACCCCGTCGACGATGCCTACGAAGACCTGATGGAGCAGAAGGCCAGCGATGCCCGTGTCGAGGGTGAGGAACCCGCAGAAGATGGTCGCGATAGCGATCTTGATGTCCGATCTGCTGATGGGGCGCAAGCCCACCGCGACGAGCCGGATGTAGAGACGCTGGAAAAGCCCGAAGAAAGCGCCTAGACTCTGGCCTTAAAAGATTTCGGAGAATATTCGTGGGTAGCATTGGACCATTCCAGATCCTGATTATCGCGCTGGTTATCCTGGTGCTGTTCGGGCGCGGACGTATCAGCGAGATGATGGGCGATTTCGGCAAGGGCGTTAAGAGCTTTCGTAAGGGCCTGACAGAGGAGGAGAAATCCACTTCCGACGATGCGCCTTCCGCGCGAATCGAAGGCCCCGCGCATGAGGCGAAACCTGTTGCGGAAACCGTCGATCCGGCACCGGCAGCCACCGGCGACAAGACGCCCTCTTAAGCCGATTGCTAGCGAGCGCCGCTGAGCCATGTTCGATATCGGCGCAACCGAACTGTTGCTTATCGTGGTCGTGGCGATCCTCGTCATCGGTCCCAAGGATCTGCCGCTAGCCATGCGCACGGCAGGTCGCTGGATCGGCAAGATCCGCAAGATTTCCGGCCATTTCCGCACCGGCCTCGATGCGATGGTGCGCGAGGCGGAGCTGGACGACATGGAAAAGAAGTGGAAGGCGCAGAACGAGAAGGTGATGCAAGAGCATCCCGATGGTGCGCCCACCCAGATTTCCGGCGAGATGGAGCCAACCGGCGCCTATCCTCCTGACAAGGCTGCCGAACTGAAGCGGCTGGCGAAGGACAAGAGCGCTGCCAACGAAGCTGCCGCTGCAGAGTCGAAAGCGGCACAGGGTGTAGCCAGCAAGGCAGAATCGACGGATGCTGCCGCAAAACCCGAAGAAAAACGTGCGAAGGATGCCGATTGATGGCGTTCAAGATTTCCGATCTGGACGATACGCAGGCTCCTTTGATGGAGCATCTGGTGGAACTGCGCGGCCGCCTCGTGCGCGCAGTGGCGGCACTGGGTATCGCTTTTGCCGTATGCCTGTATCTCGCCGACGATATTTTCGGCATCCTCGTGCGCCCGCTGACCGCCAGTTTCGGCGCGGGCGAGGGCCGACTGGTCTATACCCAGCTTTACGGCGCGTTCTTCGTCGAGATCAAGGTGGCGCTGTTCGCGGCCTTTTTCGTAAGCTTTCCGATCATCGCCAACCAGCTCTGGGCCTTCGTTGCCCCGGGGCTCTATGCGCGCGAGAAAAGGGCTTTCCTGCCCTTCCTGATCGCCACGCCGGTATTGTTCACGTCGGGCGCTTGTCTTGCTTATTTCGTCGTAATGCCGCTGGCTTTTCCGTGGTTCCTCGGCTTTCAGGGCAATGTGGGCGGCATCGATGCCGAGGCACTGCCCGAAATGGGGCAGTATCTCGATCTGGTGATGCGCTTCATCCTGGCCTTCGGGATCAGCTTTCTGCTGCCGGTGCTGCTCATGCTACTGAACCGTGCCGGACTGGTGTCGCGCGATCAGCTTGTGGCAGCGCGCAAATACGTGATCGTGCTGGTGGTGGCCCTGGCGGCGATCATCACCCCGCCCGATATCATCTCGCAACTGGTGCTGGCCGTGCCGTTGCTGTTCCTCTTCGAAGGCTCGCTGGTTTTGATGAAGATCACCGAACGACGTGACGCCAAGCGCAAGGCAGAGGAAGCCGAAGAAGCGGACACGACGAAAAGCGACCCTTCATTGTAAGGGCAGGCTGCCCTCCCTATTGTGCTTCAAGTTCGACATCATAGACGCGCTGGCCCGCAATCCAGGTTTCCAGCACTTCTATCTCGCGCATTTCTGCCGCATTCGACATCAGTGGGTCGGCGCTGAGCATTACGAAATCGGCACGTTCGCCTTCTGCCAGCGCGCCGAACCGGCCTTCTGCAAATCCGGCATAGGCAGCGCCAGCGGTATAGGCCGCCAGCGCCTGTTCGCGGTTGATCGTCTCGCTTGCACGCCAGCCGCCGAAGGGTTCGCCATCGGCGTTGGTACGGCTGATCGCGACGGCCAGACCCGCCAGTGCATCGACGGGTTCCACCGGAGCATCGGTGCCGAAGGCAAGCGTGCCGCCCGCCTCGAGGATGGAACGCCATGCATAGGCTCCGCCCAGCCGCTCCTCACCCAGCCGCGCTTCGGCCATCATCATGTCGCTAGTCTGATGTACGGGCTGCATGGAAGCGATGATGTCGTTTTCGCCAAATCGCGAAAGGTCCGTCGGATCCACGATCTGCGCATGTTCGATCCGCCAGCGCCTGTCGCCCGCATAGTCGCGCGAGAGTTCTTCTATCGCGTTCAGTGCTTCGGCATTGGCGGCATCGCCGATGGCGTGCACGGCGACCTGGAAATTGTCGAGCGCGGCGCGGCTCATCAGGTTGCGCAGTTGCGTGCCGCTGAGCAGCGGCAGGCCGCGATTGCCGTGGTCGTCCGAATAATCCTCGTTCAGCAATGCCCCGCGCGAACCAAGCGCGCCATCGAGATAGAGCTTAACGCCGTTCAGGCGCAGACGATCGTCATACAGCCATCGGGTAGGGGCCGGGCCACCGATCAGCAGCATGGAATCGACGCTATCGGCATAGGACATGATCCGCAACTGCAGCCGCCCGGCATCGCCGGCGCGGCGGAAGGTCATCCAGTCCTCGACGCTCGTACCCATATCGGCGACGGCTGTGATGCCGTGGCGCAGCAGCAGGCGCTGTGCGTTGTGCAGCGCAAGATCTCGATCTTCGGGCAGGGGCGGGGGAACGGCATCGTTTACCATTGCCATGGCCGCGTCCACCAGCACGCCCGAGGGCGCACGCGAATTCGCGATGCGTTCTATGCGGCCGCCGGTAGGGTTTGCGGTGGCCTCGGTGACATTGCCAGCGGCCAGTGCCAGCGAATTGCCCCAACCGGCGTGCCCATCCACGCGTTCAAGCCACACGGGCCGGTTCGGCACGATGGCATCGAGTTCGGCGGCAGTAGGGAAGCGGCCAAGGCCCCAGCGTTCCTGGTTCCAGCCGCGACCGATGATCCACGGGCGGTCGGGATAGGCTGCGGCATAGGCGGCGATGCGAGAGAGAGCTTCGTCCAGCGAATTTGTTTCGGAAAGGTCCAGCACCAGCGTGCCAAGACCGATACCCATCAGGTGCAGGTGACCGTCGACGAAGCCGGGCACCACAACGCGACCATCGCCATCAACGCGATAATCGATATCCCGTGTAGGGCGGTCGCCGAAGTCGAGAAGTTCGGAAATCCGCCCATCCTCGTCGATCACCATGCCGCCGAAACGGTCGATTGTGCCATCGCGGGTGACAGAAATGCCATCGATATTGTCGATAAGCGTATCGGCAAGGGCGGGTGCAGGAGCGCAGAGCAAGGCTGCGACAAGTGCGAGACGGGCAATCATTCGGATACCTCCGGCAAGTGGCGGATAAGGGCACTGGTATCCTGCCGGGCACCGCCCTGCGATTGCACCTGTGCGTAGAATTGATCGACAAGAGCAGTAACGGGAAGCGATATGCCCGACGCTCTGGCCTCGCCAAGCGCGATAGCCAGGTCCTTGCGCATCCAGTCGATCGCGAAACCGAAGTCGAATTCGCCCGCGACCATCGTCTGCCAGCGATTCTCCATCTGCCAGCTTTGCGCCGCGCCGCCCGAAATAGCTTCCACCACTCTGTTGGGATCGACGCCGGTAGCCTGCGCCATCCGCACGCCTTCCGAAAGGCCTGCCAGCACGCCCGCGATACAGACCTGATTGATCGCCTTGCATGTCTGCCCCGCACCGGCGTCGCCGATATGTACGATCCGCGCAGCATAGGCTTCCATTACGGGAGTTGCGGCCGCCATGGCCTCGTCAGTGCCGCCGCACATGATGGCAAGCTTGCCGTTTTCGGCCCCTGCCTGTCCGCCTGAAACGGGCGCATCGACGCACAGAAGCCCATACTCTCTTGCCATTTCGGCAAGCTCCTTCGCCAGCGCGGGCGATACGGTAGTATGGTCGACCAGCGTTGCGCCGCGTTTCATCGCGGCCATTGCGCCGTTTTCTCCCAGCAGCACGCTGCGCACATCGTCGTCGTTGCCGAGGCATGCCAGCACCACGTCGCAATCTGCCACCGCTTCGGTAGGGGTGGAGGCGATGGAGCCATCCAGCCCATCGCCAGAAATCCGCTTTTCCCAATCGGAGGCCTTGGCTGAAGTGCGGTTGTAGCCGATGACGGAATGGCCGGCATTGGCGAGGTGAAAGGCCATCGGCGCGCCCATCACGCCCAGGCCCAGAAATGCAACTTTGCTCATGGCCGATGGCGATGCCGAAAATGCTGCGCCAAGGCAATCTTTGTTGCGCAAAAGTCGGCGGCCTATTTGCACACGCGCGCCAGTCCGCTAGCGCGGGCAACCATGACGGGAACAGATAACAGCCTCACCCTCGACGATGTGCATGCCGCGGCGGAGCGGATCGCGGGTTCGGTGGTGCGCACCTCCACCATGTATTCGCAAACGCTCAGCAAGATTGTTGGTGCGGATATCTGGCTGAAGTTCGAGAACCACCAGTTCACTGCCGCCTACAAGGAGCGCGGTGCGCTCAACGCGCTCTTGCTGCTGACCGACGAACAACGCCAGCGCGGCGTGATCGCGGCGTCTGCCGGCAACCATTCGCAGGGGCTTTCCTATCACGGTACGCGGCTGAACGTGCCGGTCACCATCGTGATGCCGCGCACCACGCCAACCGTGAAAGTGATGCAGACCGAGAGCGTAGGCGGCAATGTAGTACTGGAAGGCGAAACGTTCGACGATGCCTACGCTCATGCACGCAAGCTGGAGACCGAGATGGGTCTTACCTTCGTCCATCCTTTCGACGATCCGCATGTTGCAGCAGGACAGGGCACCGTGGCACTTGAAATGTTTGCCGACGCGCCGGAGATCGAGACCATCGTCGTGCCAATCGGCGGTGGCGGGCTTATCAGTGGCATGGGCACCGTGGCCAAGGCGCAGGACAAACCGATCGAGGTTATTGGCGCAGAGGCGCGGCTTTTTCCCAGCAGCTACAACGCATGGTCAGGCGCAGACCTGCCATCGGGCGGCGATACGCTGGCAGAGGGCATCGCCGTCAAGGAACCGGGCAAGTTCACCAGCAAGGTTATCCGCAAGGTGGTCGACGATATCCTGCTGGTCGAGGAGCGTCATCTCGAAGAAGCAGTCTCCCTCTTGTTGCAGATCGAGAAGAGCGTGGTGGAAGGTGCGGGCGCAGCCGGACTTGCTGCCGTGCTGGCACACCGCGAACGTTTTGCCGGCAAGAAAATCGGTCTCGTGCTGTGCGGCGGCAACATCGACACCCGCCTGCTGGCCAATGTGCTGCTGCGCGACCTGGCGCGTTCAGGCCGTCTTGCGCGTCTGCAAATCACCTTGCAGGACAGGCCCGGCGCCTTGTTCAAGGTGATGCGTGAATTCGAGGCGCACAATGTGAACATTCTCGAAATTTACCATCAACGCATTTTTACCAATCTTCCGGCGAAGGGGCTGGTTACGGACATCGAATGCGAAGCGCGAGACAAGGAACAGCTGGATGCGCTGGTAAAGTCCTTGTCGGACAAAGGTTATTCGGTCAGCCAAGTGGACTTCAACTGACGCGGGACACTGCCCCATAACGGGCCGTTAACCGAGCCGGGTGAGCTATTTGTGGAAATTAATCCTGCGAATGGCGATTTAAATGGTTAACATGGTTCAACTCGCGATTCCCTGCGGCCATAACGGCCCGGAACCCGCGCAATTAGAACCGCGTCGTATCTTGAACGCCAGAAAGAGGATTGCCCAACCCCGTGACGGCACCCGTTCGCTTCCCCCGCTTCTTCGTGACCAGCCCCGCGCCGTGTCCGTACCTGTCGGGCCGGACGGAGCGAAAGGTGTTTACGGAGCTGAAAGGCCCCCATGCCGAACAGTTGAACGATGCATTGGGCCGCATCGGTTTTCGCCGTAGCCAGACGGTTGCCTATCGCCCGAGTTGCGAGGGGTGCAAAGCCTGCGTCTCTGTGCGGGTCGCCGCGGAAGAGTTCAGGCCATCAAGTTCCCAAAAGCGCGCGATGAAGCACAATGGCGACCTTGTGGTCACAGAATGTCGCCCGTGGGCGACGGAAGAACAATTCGCTCTTTTGCAACGCTATCTGGAGAAACGCCATCCGGGTGGAGGCATGGCTGCGATGGACGAGGTCGACTATGCCGACATGGTCGAACACACCAGCGTTTCCAGCTTTGTCATTGAATACAGGGAACCTTCGGTTGACGGTGTTGCTGGACGATTGGTTGCAGCTTGCCTAACAGACAGGCAGGCAGACGGGTTGTCGATGATCTACAGCTTCTACGACCCTGACTTGGAGCATCGCAGCGGGCTTGGAAACTTCGTTATCCTCGAACACATCCGGCGGGCTGCGGAAGCAGGTCTGCCTTATGTCTATCTCGGCTACTGGGTCGAGGGTTCAGAGCGGATGCAATACAAGGTCCGTTTCCGCCCCCTCGAGGCTCTTGGACCCGATGGCTGGCGGCGAATGTCCGAAAACGAGCAGCGCAGCCTTATCGATGGCGTGGCCAAGGGTGACTGCGCTCGGGCTCCTGCCGCTGATGGCGGATCGAAGGATAATACGCCCGGCCTGCAAAAGGAATACAAGCTCACCTGAGCGTCATTCCATGCTTGTCCGCACGTCCACCGCCCTGGCTGCGGCGTTTGCCTTGCTCGCAAATCCACTGTTCCAGGCTGCTCATGCGCAGGAGCGGCAGGATACGCCGCGGCTGGAAGATCTGATACCCGATTCTGCCGTGGAAAACCCCGAGGACTGGGCCTCGCAGGGCGTGCCCGCTGACGATCAGGTCGATGCGCAGGCGCAAGAGCCGCTCGATGCGACGGCGCCGTTGGCCGAAATGCTGATGGTTACGATCCCATGGCCGGAAGAGATCGAGTTGCCGCAACTCGCCCCGCTGGAGCAAGCCGAAGAGCCGATCGAGTTTGTCCAGTTCGAAGATGAGATACCGCGCGTCATTACTGGCAGTGAAGAACGAATTTCCGACGAATTGGTGCTGGTGTTCCCCAACGAACGTTCGCTATTCCCCCAGCGCGAAGAATTTCTCGAACGTTTCGCCTCCTTGTCCACCATCGAGCAACTGGAAGACGACGAGAATATCGCACGTCTCGCCGCGCAGGCCCGCGAGGACGAGGCGCTGTTGCAGCAGCTGCTGGATGTTTACGGCTATTTCGATGCCCAGGTCATCCGTACGGTGGGCGAGATCGATCCTACGACCAATGTCGATCTGGACAGGCCCGCCGTGCGCTTCGACATCGTGCCGGGCGAACGCTATTCCGTCGGCACCATCGACCTTGGCAATCTTCGGACGACGGGCGACCAGTATCAGCCGCTGCGCCGCACCTATGATATCGAAGTCGGCGATTTCATCTCGCTGGACGAAATCGAGACAGAGCAATTCGACCTCGACACGGCCCTTGGCGAAAGCGGATTCCCCTTCGCCACGATCGATGCGCCGTCATTGCTGGTGGACCATGCCCGAGCGGAGGGCGATATCACCATGCCGGTGGAGCCGAACGGACGCTATCGCTTTGGCAGCGTATTCAGTTCCGATCCCGAGTTTCTTTCCAGCCAGCACCTTTCGCGCATCGCGCGCTGGGACGAAGGAGATATCTATCGCCGCAGTGACGAGATGGACCTGCGCCGCGCCATGCTGGCAACCGGACTGCTCGGTTCTGTCAAGCTGACACCCGTGGTGGTGGAGGAGCCGGGCAACGGTGAGCCCGGCGTGGTCGATATCGAGGCTGAATTGTCCAAGGCGCCGCTGCGTACGATCGCAGGCAGTGTCGGCTTCGGCACCGAGGAAGGCATTCGCCTGGAAGGAAGCTGGGAACATCGCAACCTCTTCCCACCTGAAGGAATGTTGCGAGTTCGCGGTATCGCCGGCACACAGGAACAGCTGGCAGGCATAACTTTCCGCAAGAACAACTTCTATGGTCGCGACCGAATTTTGAAGGTGGATGCCTTTGCCTCCACCATCGATTACGATGCCTATGACGCACGCACCGCGTCGCTGATCGGCACCTACGAACGGGTGAGCACGCTGTTGTTCCAGAAAGCATTCAGCTGGTCCGTCGGCCTGGAGCTGGTTGCCACGCAGGAAAGCGAGCGGACCGCCGATGGCAGGGAACTGGATCGCGAGACGTATTTCATCGCCGCGCTGCCACTCTACGCGCAGCTAGACAGTTCGGACGATCTGCTCGACCCAACCGAGGGTTGGCGCCTTTCGGGTCGCCTCTCGCCGGAAATTTCCGAAAACGAGGGGGTGCAAAGCTTCTATCTGCGCAGCCAGGTGGATGCATCCTATTACCAGTCCGTAGGCGAGGACACCGTTCTGGCGGGCCGTGTGCGTGTCGCCACCATCCCCGGCGCCCCGCTGGAAGCAATCGCTCCCTCGCGCAGGCTTTACGCCGGCGGTGGCGGTTCAGTGCGCGGCTACGGCTATCGTGAAATCGGAGCGCTCACCAATTCGGGTGATCCGCTTGGCGGGCGCAGCCTTGTCGAAGTTTCGGCAGAGGCGCGCATCGGCACCGGCTATATGGACGGCGCGATCAGCATCGTACCTTTTGTAGATGCAGGCTCGGTCGGTCTCGATCCAACTCCTGATTTCGACACGGTCAAGTTCGGTGCAGGGGTGGGCGTACGTTACGATACCGGTTTCGGACCGTTGCGGCTCGATGTTGCTTTCCCGCTCAATCCGGGTCCGAACGATAGCTGGGTCGCCGTTTATGTGGCGCTTGGTCAGGCATTCTGATGGCTGACGATGCAGCCATGAATGAACGCGGCGCAACTGACGATGCGCGGTCGCGCGGCAAACGGCGAATTCCGATCCGTATCCTGAAGGGTATCGGATGGCTTCTGGCCGCGCTGCTGGCCATTATCGTGGTGGCAATCGCTTTCCTGCACACTCCGCCGGGACGTCAGTTCATCCTCGATCAGGTTAGCAAGTTCGCGCCTGCTTCGGGCCTTCGCGTCGAAGTGGGAGATATAGACGGTTCGGTCTTGTGGAGCAGCACGCTCTACGATGTGAAGCTTTACGATGCGAATGACACGCTGTTTCTCGAAGTTCCGACGATTGACCTGAACTGGCGCCCCTACCGCTGGTTTACCAGCGGACTCGACGTGCGCCATCTCGTCCTCACCAACGGTACGCTCTACGCCGCGCCAGAACTGGAGCCCGGCGACCCGGACGCGCCGGTTTTACCGGATTTCGACATTCGCGTGGATCGCTTCATCATCGCCGACCTCACCGTGGCCCAAGGACTGCTGGGCGAGGAGCGCGTTATCGGTTTCGCTGCCGAAGCCGATATACGCGATGGCCTGGTTTATCTCGATGCAGACGGTGAATTCGGCGGGGGCGATGAATTCACCGCGCTTGTTCATGCTGAACCTGACGGTGACCGCTTCGATCTGGATTTCAGCTGGCAGGCACCTGCGGGCGGGTTCCTGGCTACCATGGTAGGGGCAGAGGACGATCTCTCGATAAATCTCGAAGGGGACGGCAGCTGGACATCCTGGGAAGGAGACCTGCTGGCACAGCAAGGCGGCGTCGAACTGTTGGACTTCGATGTTTATAACGAGAGCGGCCAGTACCGTCTCGTGGGGCAGGCGCGACCGTCGGCCTATCTGGAAGGTTTGCCGCAGCGGGCACTGGGTGATCTGGTCACGCTAACTGCTTCGGGCACATTGGTTGATTCGGTGCTGGAAGGCAATTTCGTGCTGCGTGGTCGCGGCGTGAATGCCGATGGGGCAGGTGCAGTCGACCTGGCCGAGAACGCGTTCGACGAACTTGATATCGCCTTGCAACTGCTGGACCCGAAGCTGCTATCGAAAGATGTCGCGCTCAATGGCCTTGCACTGGAAGGCACGTTGGATGGGGCATTTCGCGATCTTACCATGCCGCATAGGCTTACCGTGGACGAGATCGATGCGGGCGGCATTATCGTAACCGACGTCCGCCAGGTGGGTACGGCCGCGTTCGACGGGACGCGGGTGACGGTTCCCGTCGACGCGCAGATCGCCCGCATTGTCAGTGGCAGCGACCTGTTCGATCCGCGGCTCATCGACGGCAGCCTTGATGGGACCGTCGTCTATGCAGGCGACGAAATCCTGTCTGACGATCTTGCAGTACAGTTCCAGGGCTTGCGGGCGCAACTGGGTCTGAACAGCAACCTCGATACGAGTCTGACGCGGGTGAACGGGCCGGTTACTATCGCCGATCTCGAATTCGACGATATCGGCTTCGTCGATGCGGCTGCGCAAATACGTTTCCGCATCGGGGGCGGTGAACCCTGGATGCTGCGTGCCGAATTACAGGGCCGCGTGGATGAAGTGACAAATTCCACGATCACCAGTCTCGCGGGCGAGAATATCCGTTTCGACGGTGGCCTCGTGCTTCGCTCACGCCAACCGCTCGTCTTCCAGAACATGGATATCAGTGCCAGCAAGCTGACCGCCACGCTGGATGGCCAGGTGAACGACGAAGGCACCAGTATTGCGGGCTATGGCCGCCATGCGGATTACGGGCCTTTCACCGTCGAGGCCATGCTGGCCGATGATGGCCCGCGTGCAGAACTGGTCTTTGCCGATCCACTGCCCGCTGCTGGCCTTACCGACGTTCGCGTCAGCCTCACGCCGATTGAAGATGGTTTCGCGATCGAGACAAGCGGTGGTTCCATGTTGGGTCCGTTCGACGGATTGCTGGGTCTTCAAATCGCCGAAAACGGCGACACGGCAATCCGTATAGATCGACTCGACGTGGCCGAAACGCGGGTAAGCGGAACGTTGAATCTTGTCGAAGGCGGCGTCGCCGGACAGCTCGATGTCGGGCGCGGCGGTCTGGACGGTACGATAGACCTTGCCGTTCGCGACGGCGGGCAGGGTTTTGACATAGACCTTGTCGCAGATGGCGCGCACTTCGGTGGCGAGACACCGATTTCCATTGCCAGCGGCACTATCGATGCGAGCGGCGTGATCGCCGAAAGCAATACCACCTTAACAGGCAACGCCCGTCTTCGCGGACTTTCCTACGGCAATCTCTTCATTGGACGTCTCGCAGCACAGGCAGAGATCCGGAATGGCAGCGGCAGTTTCGATGCCGCACTTACGGGCCAGCGCGGCAGCCAGTTCGAACTGCTGGTCAACGGGCAGATTGCGCCGGAACGGATCGCGGTGGCAGTGGATGGGTCCTACGCCGGGCGCGCGATTTCCATGCCTCGCCGCGCGATCCTGACTAGTACGTCAAACGGCGGCTGGGAACTGCAGCGTTCACAGATCAGCTACGGAAAAGGTTATGTGATCGCCAGCGGCCGGTTCGGCGGTGAGGAGGCGATGCAGGGCCGTGTGGCGCTATCGGAGATGCCACTTAATCTCATTGGCGCACTGTCGGGCGACCTGGCCCTTGGCGGCGCGGTTTCCGGCGTCGTCGATATCGAACAGGGTGCAAATGGCCTGCCTGTGGGCGAAGCACGTCTCATGGTGGACGATCTTACCCGCTCCAGCTTGCTGCTGACCTCACAGCCGCTCGATATTGCCCTTGTTGCGAACCTTTCGGAGAACCTGCTTCAAACCCGTGCCGTCATGTCGGACGGGACTGGCGCCGATGGCCGATTGCAGGCACGCATCGCTAACCTTCCGCAAACGGGCGCGCTGACCGCCAGGCTCTATAACGGCGACCTGTTCGGCCAATTCCGCTTCAACGGTTCTGCCGCCGCGCTGTGGAGGCTGGCCGCCATCGACCTGCTGGATATGACGGGTGACATCACCGTGGCTGCGAACGTGCGCGGCACGCTGGGCGATCCGCGGATTCAGGGTTCGCTCGAAGGTGACGACCTGCGCGTGCGCAGCACGTTGACAGGCACGGATATCTCCGGCCTGCAGGCGCGCGGTACCTTCACCGGATCTCGGCTAGCGCTGACCCGCTTCGCTGGCACCGCTCCCAATGGCGGACGAATTGCAGGCAGCGGCTTCGTGGACCTTTCCGACATTTCCGCGACACGCGGCCCGCAGATCGATCTGCGCATGGCCGCTCGCAATGCAGAAGTCGTCGACTTGGAGAACATGGGCGCGACGGTCACCGGACCGATCCGAATTGTCTCCAACGGCGTGGGCGGCACGATCGCCGGACGGCTTGTGGCCACCGGTGCCCGTTGGCAACTGGGTGCATCCGAAGTGTTGACGGAACTGCCCAGCGTAGAAGTCACCGAAATCAACCTTCCGGCCGACCAACGCCCCGCGATCGTCAACCAGGCACCGTGGAGCTTTCTAATCGATATGCGCGCGTCGGGTGGCATTGAAGTGGACGGCCTGGGACTCGAAAGCGAATGGCGCACGGAGAATCTGCTGCTGCGCGGAACGACGGACGATCCGCGATTGGGTGGCTCTGTTTCCATCGTGCCGAGGCAAGGTTTCTATTCCTTTGCCGGCACCCGCTTTGAAATTACGCGCGGCGAGATCGACTTCGATCGCAACGTGCCCATCGATCCGCGTATTGACCTTACCGCCGTGACCGATGTGAACGGCCTTTCGGTCGAAGTGGATGTATCGGGCAGCGCCAGCCAGCCGCAGATTACATTCTCCTCCACCCCGGCATTGCCCGAAGAGGATTTGCTCGCACGGTTGCTGTTCGGTGGCTCGATCACTGACCTTTCCGCGACGGATGCTCTGCAACTGGGCGCGGCAGTTGCGTCCCTGCGCGGCGGTGGCGGTGTTGGGCCGATCAACCAGCTGCGCAATGCCGTCGGGCTCGACAGGCTAAGAATCATTCCTTCCGATCCGGCGCTGGATCGTGGCACGGCGGTTGCTCTAGGCAAGAACTTCGGTCGCCGCTTCTATGTAGAGATCATCACCGATGGTGCCGGGTACAACGCCAGCGAACTGGAATTCCGCGTCACGAGCTGGCTCAACCTGCTGGCAACCGTCAGCACGATTGGCAGGCACCAGGCCGCAGCCGAATACCGCCGGGATTACTGACAAGGCTCAACGAAGAAAATGGCAAATCAACTGGCCGCCCCCTGCCTTGCCACGTTCGGATCAGAGACGCGTCACTCTACCGGGGGTCGTCCATGGCTTTCAGAACGGTGTCGATCGGAATGACGGATCCGTTCGCGCCGCTCATCACGTCGCCAGATATAGTCCCTTGCGTGCCATCGGAGGAGGTGACGACGAGATTGTCTCCGTCCATGCTGAAGGAAAGGGTGTTCGAACCCATCGTTTGCATTTCCACTGAACCGTCGGACCTGCCGATGGCGGCTTCGATATCCTCACGGGACATGAAGCCAGGCACGATATGCTCGCGCACGATCGCCACGCGTGCAGCGCCCGCATCTTCTTCGTCCAGAGCAATATCCAGCGCCGAGAATGCGGCATCCGTGGGCGCAAAGATCGTATAAGGCGCATTGCCATCGAACATGCCTTGCAGACCGGCATTGCCGAGAATTTCGGACACGACCGTAAGATCGTCCGACCGTTGCAACAATGCCGCAAGGGTGTCGGAGCTGACCTGCTCCGCGTTTTCACCTTCGATATCGCTTTCGGAATTGCAGGCGGTTAGCGTGAAGAGGCCGGTCGTGGCCAATGCCACGAGAATGTGATTGATCTTCATCTTGTCTGTCCGTCCCTAAAGCAGCAATTCGATTGCCGAGGAGACCAGCATCGTCTCTGGATCGATTTCGTAGACATGGCCGTCGTTATACCGATACATGGCTTGCGGGCTGTCGTAGTAGCGATTGCGATAGCCATAGGGCACGTTGTATATATCATAGCCCTGCGGCATCTGTTGGCCCACCGTGAATTCGTTGCCTGTCAGAAGGGCTGCGATGGCGGTGATCGCGCGGGTTTCCGGGTCCGTTCGGTAGACCACATTGTCGGCGTAGCGATAGCTATCCCGCCCGCCCAGGCCGTAATAATCCTCGTAATAGGATGGCATCTGAGAATAGCGATAATCGCCAGGCCATTGGTTGCCGATGGACAAGGCACCGCCCAGCAGGGGTATGTAGCCCGATATTTCGCCGCCCCCGCCTATTCGCATCAGAAAACCATCATCGTAATAATAACTGCCGCGCCGGTCTGAGACGAGGTCGCCCAGACCCCACCAGTCGGGGCTGTAGCGGGCGTAACGAAAGCTGTCCTGCTTGCGCGCCTGGCCTGGCGGACGACACCCGTTGTACTTGCGCGCAAGCCCTGGAGGGCATCCGTCGGCAATACCGGTCGAAACACGGCGGAAATCGATGTTGGGACCGTCTTCATAACGGATCGCCGGAGAGTCATTGCCGCGAGAACCTTCACTATCGCGGTTGGAGCGCGCGACAGGCGATGCACCACGGTTGTCGTTTGCCGAGTTGCCACGGTTGGCGCCTTGGGAAGTTATCGGTGGGCCGGGACGGCTGGAATTGTTTGAATTGCCATTCCTGTTGCCATTCCCGCGCGTTTGCGGCGAAACTTCGCTATTGCCGCGTTCCTGCGCCTGCCCGCCGCCCCGGTCGCCGCGATTGCTGCTATTGCCATTGCCATTCGCATTGCCGTTTCCGGGATTGGATGACGCCGCTGGCGGCCCGCCACCGTTGCCGTTGTTTCTCTTGTCACTGCCGTTTGCGTTGCCCTGGCTATTGCCTTGTGCAAGTGCTGGCGATGCCGCCAATGCGATGGCCGAGATTGACGCGATCCAAAGTTTCATCTTTCGCTCCTCAAGAGCAAATTGAACGACGAGAGATAGCCCGTTGTTCCTGACCTTTGTTAACCAGTTCCTTTTCGGTACAGCGCGGATTCTGCGGTGCGACGACGCGCGAGGCCCTTCATCACGCGGCCTCCGGCGTAGCACCAGCGGGCAAATTCCCGTGCAGCACCCTCATAGTCGCCCGCCTTGTGCTTGCGCGTCAGCGTGGCGCTGGCGATGGCGCCGGTGTTGTAATGAAAACTGACGAGCGCATCGAACTGCCGCTGGCTGGTAGGCGCATCAGCGATCGCGGAAACGACCTGTCCGGCGTAGCGTTCAAGGTCCGCTTCCAGGCGCGCATCGCAGGCATCCTGCGTCCACACTGTCCCAGGGCCGATGCCGGGGCCAGTCGCGCCCCAGCCGATTGTCCACGGTGCATCGCCGGTGCCGGGGTCGGGGTAGGCCTCCATCTGCCCGTCACGCCGCTTCATCGCGCAGCCTTCGAAACGCTTGATCAGGGCCACACCTTCAGGGCCGATCCGCAGCGGATGGCGATAATGTGGAACACCTGGAACACAGTCCTGGGGCAAATCATCCAGCGCAGTGTCGATCGCCATGACTTCGCCCTGGCGCAGGCCACGACCAAGGATCTGGCGGATGGTGTCGAAGATGGGTTTGCGGGTCATCATGGGCCTCTTGCTGTGGAAATGGCACCCGGCGCTAGGTTTGCCAGCAGCCTGTAGGACAGTCTCATAGACCGGACCTGTAAAGAGCTCTTGACTGACAAGAGATCTTTACAGTAAAGAGCTCTTTACAGGCAGTGAGGTGTATCGGTGAAGAACCGCTTGAAGGATCATC
>OJBY01000470.1_pt1 | contig 21554 bp, 17 predicted proteins | sample 1591731 | NCBI WGS metagenome assembly OJBY01 (sample SAMN05416837, study PRJEB24817) | seawater metagenome | isolation source: Sea water | place: Canada:Atlantic | collected 2013-07
TCGGCAGCGTCAGATGTGTATAAGAGACAGGCCTGCGCCATCGCGTTATCGAGAGCGGCGATCGTCGCGGACTGGCCAAGAGAATCGGCAAAGGTGATGGTGATCTCGCCCTCATGGCGGGACACGTCCAGCAGCCCGTCTGTGCGTGGTTGTGCATACATGGACGCCAGTTCGTGCGGGTGCCGTCCGCCCTCGGGGCTGATGACCGTGAGTTCGCGTGAGCGACCCCGGCGACCGGCAGCGAGAACGCGCGCAGCAAAAGCGCGCTGCATCTCATCGGGCTCAAGGCCCAGATCAGCCCAGAAACCGGTGGCAGCTTCGTCGACTGGGACGCCGCCAACCATCGCCAACTGATCCCCTGCCGCGATATTGGCGAGCGCGGCAGGCGAACCTTCACGCACAGCGGTTATGACATAGTCTTCGCCCTCGCGCTCGATCCACAGGTCGGAATAGCTTGGCACCACGGCCCAGCTATCGCTGAAGGACGATCCTGTTATCGCGTGGTGATCTGCCAGAAGCAGGGTTGCGCGTTCAAGAAAGACCAGCAGATCGCGCGCGTCCTCGACCGCTTGCGCTTCCTGCTGCAACCGCGAGGTCAATGAAAACCGGCTGTCCGGGAATTGCTCAAGATAGGCGTATTGAGAATTGACAAGCTCGGGGAACATCAGGGCCGCGGCGCGATAATCCGTGCTCCTGGGCTCCGCTGATACCCCGTCATCCTGCGCATAGGCAGACGGAGCGCTGGCCAGCGCGAGAAGGGCTGCGACCACAGCCGCACGCATGAACATTATGCCCGCGCTTCTTCGACACCTGCCGAATTGTGGCGCAGGGCGCTCAACACCTTGTCCACGATCTGCGGCGCGTTCAGCCCCGCCGCGTCATACTGCTTTGCCGGGTCATCATGGTCGAGAAACACATCAGGCAGGCGCATGGTGCGGATTTTCAGGCCGCCGTCGGTCAATCCTTCGTCACTCGCCATCGTCAGCACATGTGCGCCCAGCCCGCCGATGGACGCTTCCTCCACCGTCACCAGCACATCATGCGTAGCGGCCAGCTTGCGGATCAGGTCTTCATCCAGCGGCTTGGCAAAGCGCATGTCGGCAACGGTGGTGGCAAGGCCCTTGGCCTCCAGCTGGTCAGCTGCCTTGCGCGCCTCACCCAGACGCGCGCCGAGCGATAGGATGGCTACCTTGCCGCCGCTCTCGTCACCGCGTACGATGCGGCCTTTGCCGATCTCCAGCTTCTGCGGCGTTTCCGGCATTTCAACGCCCACACCGTTGCCGCGCGGATAGCGGAAGGCGATCGGGCCATCGTCGTATTCGGCGGCGGTGTAGGTCATATGAGCGAGTTCGGCCTCGTCAGCAGCCGCCATCACCACGAAATTTGGCAGGCTTGCAAGATAGGTGACATCGAAGCTGCCCGCATGGGTGGCGCCGTCCGCGCCCACGAGGCCTGCACGGTCTATCGCAAAGCGCACCGGCAGGTTCTGGATCGCCACGTCGTGCACCACCTGATCGTAGGCGCGCTGCAGGAAGGTGGAATAAATCGCTGCGAAGGGCCGCATCCCCTGTGCCGCCAGACCGGCAGCGAAAGTGACGCCGTGCTGTTCGGCAATACCGACATCGAAGGCGCGTTCGGGGTGGGCTTTCGCAAACTTGTCCACGCCCGTGCCGCTGGGCATGGCGGCGGTTATGGCGCAGATGCGATCGTCTGTATCCGCCAGTTTGGCCAGCGTCTCACCGAACACGTTCTGATAGGCTGGCGGACCGGCTTTCGACTTGGCTTTCTCGCCTGTCACAACGTCGAACTTGGGAACGCCATGATACTTGTCGGCGCTGTCCTCTGCCGGGGCATAGCCCTTGCCCTTGGTGGTGACGACATGAATCAGCACCGGACCCTGATCCGAATCGCGCACGTTTTCGAGAACGGGCAGCAGGTGATCGAGATTGTGGCCATCGATGGGGCCGACATAGTAGAAGCCCAGCTCCTCGAACATCGTACCGCCGGTCACCATGCCGCGGGCATATTCTTCCGCCTTGTGCAACGAATTGTGCACGCGCCGACCGATCTTGTTGGCCACCTTGGACGCCAGCGAGCGCAGGCCCAGGTATTCGCTGCTGGACACCATGCGTGCCAGATAGGCGGAGAGGCCACCCACCGGCGGGGCGATGGACATATCGTTGTCGTTCAGTATCACGATCAGGCGATTGCCGGCCTGTTCGGCATTGTTCATCGCCTCGTAGGCCATACCGGCGCTCATCGCGCCATCGCCGATAACGGCAATTGCCTTGCCCGGCCTGTCGTTCAGCTTGTTGGCAACGGCAAAGCCCAACCCTGCCGAGATCGAAGTGGAAGAGTGCGCGGCGCCGAAAGGATCGTATTCGCTTTCGCTGCGCTTGGTGAAGCCGGACAGGCCGCCGCCCTGGCGCAGGGTACGAATGCGGTCGCGCCGCCCAGTCAGGATCTTGTGCGGATAGGCCTGGTGACCCACGTCCCAGATCAGCCGGTCTTCCGGCGTGTTGAACACGTAATGGATGGCAGCGGTCAATTCCACAACGCCAAGCCCGGAACCCAGATGCCCGCCGGTGGAGCCGACGGCGTCAATCATCTCGATGCGGAGTTCATCGGCAAGCTGGCGCAATTGCTCCGGTTCAAGCTTACGAAGGTCTGCGGGCGTGTCGACTGTGTCGAGTAGGGGTGTGTCCGGGCGGGGCGATGTCATGGGAATGGTCTACACTCTCAGTTCTGGCCTGTCGATGAACGGTTCATCGATGAATTTGCACAGTCCGCCGTAATGAACGACGTGGTCATCCGGCGCAATCGCTGCACAGCCCGCGCAGTTCTACGACAGGGCGGACATTGGAATAGCCTTGCGATCGGCCCGCTTCGCGCAGGGCGTTGGTCAGCTTGTCGTCATCGAAATGGTCCGCCTGGCCGCAGTCGTCACAGATGATGAACACACAGTCATGCCGGCAACCGGGATGGGTGTTGGCGAGATAGGCGTTCGCACTCTCGATACGATTGGCAAGGTTGGTCCTCACGAACAGGTCGAGGATGCGGTAAACGCTGTTGGCGGCCACGCGCTTGCCGCGGCGATTACCCACCTCCTCCGCAATGTCATAGGCGGATGCCGGGCGCTGCCGGTCTACCAGCGCGCGGAACACGTCTTCGCGCATGGCAGTCCATTGTTCACCAGCGTCGGAAAGCACCTTCCCGGCCTCGGCGACGAGCGTGTCGCCCGAATGTTCGTTATGTTTATGCTGCGTAGCCATCTGACCTACATAGGCGCACGGATGGCCGACGGCAATCTAGCCCTTGGGCGGTCCTCGCGCTGCGTTCAACCGGTGCGGAAACGCGCGCGGTAGAACTGCGGGAACTTGGCCTGCAATGCCGCAACCTTGGGCGCGGCCCAGCGGCGGATGTAACCGCTGTTCGGGTTGTTGAGCATGTAATCCTGATGATATTCTTCCGCCTCGAAGAAGCGGCGATGATTTTCGACCTTTACAGCTATCGGCCTGTCCCAGACGTCCGAACGACCCATCTGTGCGACATAGGCCCGCGCCACGGTGCGCTGCTCTGCCGTCACGGGCACGATGGCAGCGCGATACTGCGGGCCACGATCAGGGCCCTGGCGGTTGTGCAGGGTGGGGTCTGCACCGACGGAGAACAGGATCTGCAGCAATTGGTCGTACCTGATCACGGACGGATCGTAGGTTACCTGCACCGCTTCTGCGTGCTGGGTGGCCCCGCTGGTAACCTGGCGATAGGTGGCCGTGGCGGAATTGCCGCCATGATAGCCCGAAACGGCGCTGGTCACACCGCGGGTATGGCTGAAAACCCCCTCGATACCCCAGAAACAACCACCTGCGAAAATCGCGGTCTGCAAGCCGGATTCATTGGCCTGACGTGCTGCGACAGGTGCTTCGAACACCTCTTCGGCAAATGCCGTTGAAGAGAGTGTACAGGCCGAAAGGCCCAGCATGGTGGCTGCGAAAAGCGACTTCATCGTCATCAAATTCCTCCAAGGTTCGGGAGGATATTCGCCACAAGGACTACGGCGGTTACTGCAAATCCTGCAAGGAAGGAGCGATAAAGTTCAGCGTTGAAAATTTCCATTGGGGCGGTCCGATCAAATCGTGTGTTTTTCTCTATTCGCCCCCACTCTAGCTAAGAGTTACTTTCGACCGACTGAACTTGCCGTGCAGCATCGCGCGCTCGCCGTATGAGCGCAACGCTTTGTCTCAGGCAACCACGGTTCATGCCGCATACCGCGCAATCAGTGACGGAAATGGCGCATCCCGGTAAAGACCATGGCGATGCCTGCCTCGTCGGCGGCGGCAATCACCTCGTCATCGCGCATGGAACCGCCGGGCTGGATCACCATCGTCGCGCCTGCCTCCACCGCGCTCAGCAGACCATCGGCAAAGGGGAAGAACGCATCGGAGGCGACGGCGCTGCCTTGCGTACGCGGCGCGTCCCAACCTGCCGCTTCGGCAGCTTCAACCGCACGCATCGCGGCGATACGGGAGGAATCGCGACGGTTCAGCTGGCCAGCGCCAATGCCCGCCGTTGCGCCATCTTTGGCATAAACGATGGCGTTTGATTTTACGTGTTTGGCCACTTTCCACGCGAACATTGCATCGGCAATTTCCCGCTCGCTGGGTTGGCGCTTGGTGACGACCTTCAGGTCATCGGCGCCGATTACGCCGTTATCGCGCGACTGCAGCAGCATTCCGCCCGCAATGGTCTTCAATTGAAAGCCAGTACGGTCGGCCTGCGGGAAATCCTCGATCAGCAGCAGCCGCAGGTTCTTTTTCGCAGCAAATGCTTCGCGGGCTGCATCATCGGCACCGGGAGCGATCACCACTTCGGTAAAGATCTTGCAGATCGCCTTCGCCGTTGGTCCGTCCAGCGGACGGTTCACCGCCACAATGCCGCCAAAGGCCGAAACGCTGTCGCAGGCGAGCGCATTTTGCCATGCCTCAAGCAAGGTTAAGGATTGCGCCACACCGCACGGATTGGCATGCTTCACGATCACCACTGCCGGATCGCCAGCAGCAAATTCCGCCACCAGTTCCAGTGCGGCATCGGCATCGTTGAGATTGTTGTAGGACAATTCCTTGCCCTGCACCTGTTCAGCTTGGGGGACACCCTGCACGCCGGTGCTTTGCGGCAGATAGACTGCCGCCGCCTGGTGCGGGTTCTCGCCGTAGCGCAGCTCGTCCTTTCTGGTGAAAGCCAACGGCAGTTTGTCAACGAACGGCGTTGCCTTCAGTGCGTCTGAACCCAGCGGGTTGGTGAAAGCATCGCCAAAGGCGAACCAATTGGCAATGGCCGCATCATAGCTTGCCGTCTTCGCAAAAGCCTTGGCCGCCATGCGTGTGCGAAACGCTTGCGACGTGGCACCGTCGTGTTCGGCCAGTTCTCCGGTCAGTTCTGCATAGTCCGCCGGATCGGTAACGATGGTGACGAACTGGTGGTTCTTGCTGGCAGAGCGCACCATGGCCGGGCCGCCGATGTCGATATTCTCGACGATCTCCTCGCGACTGGCCCCGCGCGCCACCGTTTCCTCGAACGGATAGAGGTTCACCACCAAGAGGTCGATCGCGCCGATATCATGCGTATCCATCGCGGCGGTGTGATCGGTATTGTCGCGCACGGCCAGCAGCCCGCCGTGCACCATGGGATGCAGCGTCTTAACGCGGCCATCCATCATTTCGGGAAAGCCGGTGATTTCGGATACGTCGAGCACATTCAGCCCCGCATCGCGCAATGCGCGGGCCGTACCGCCTGTGGACACAAGTTCTACCCCGGCTTTCGCCAGCTTTCCGCCCAGTTCGACAATACCGGCCTTGTCGGACACAGATAGCAGTGCCCGTTTGATCGCAACGTCCGTCATGCTGTGTATTCTATCCCATGCGTTTGAGCAGCCAGGCGAAATTGCCGCCGCCGCGCGAGGCGAATCCCTCTATCACCAATTGCTGTACCGGATGCGGCTTGCCATTGCCATCGACCCACAGGCTCTCTTCCAGTTCCAGGCTTTCCGCACCTGTCGCGAACTGCCACAGACTGCCATCGGGCAACATCAAGCTAGCGCCCTTGCCGCTCTCGGTCAGCGTGGTCTCGACATGGCGGCCAAGGTGAAAGCGAATGGCGAAAGGCACCTTGCCGCGCTTTCCCTTGCGACCGGAAGGAACGAGCACGTCCTCCCCGCGCAATTCCTGCCCGTCCTCGCGCAGCATCAGGATCCGGCGATGGATCAGGCCGAACCGCGAAGCGTAGCCATCGTGGCTCGCCTCTATGCGGGTGGCAGAGCCGTTCTCCAGCTTCACTTGCCGCGTATCGATCTGCACTTCGCCGACGCCGGCGCCCAATTTGCCATCGATCAGCACGGCGGTGGAATTGGCATCGCCCAGCACCAGCGTGGAATGCGCCGCCGTGGCGCGTAGCCCCTGCTCGATCCGCACCGGCACCTGTCCGCCGGCCAAGGCAGCGCCGCCGCAATTCACGATCAGGCGATGCTCTGCGTGACTGAATTCCAGCGCCAGCGTAGAAGCGCAGCCGTGCCGTGCGTGGTGGCCCAGCGGCGGCGGAGAACCGTCTACCAGCAGCGTGGCCTTGCGCGCGGTAACGCGCTGGTAGCCCCAGCCGCTCGGCTCCTTCAGAGGGCGGGTGCGCACCCCGCTGGCCCCGATCAGGCGCGACAAGCGTGAGGCTTTTGTCGCACCGCTGCCCTGCCAGTTGCCCAATCCGCCGTCGCCATGGGTCAGCGCCAGCAGCGGAGGCACCAGCATGTGCAGCATCGTGCCCAGCAGTTTGGGCGGTTCGTCCCCGGCAGCCTCGTAACAGGCGCGCAAGTCGATAAGGTTGGCAATCGCCTGCATCTGCGCATCGGGGCTCCGCGACAGCAATCCGCCATCCTCGCCCACAGCTTCTCCCAGCGCGCGGGCCAGGCCGGCCTCGCCAAACAGGCGACGCGGCTTGCCTTCTGGCAGCAGCAAACCCGCTGCCGTGATGGCGCACCAGCCGGCAACTTCACCCAACCGATCGTCTGCCTTGCCGACTTTGCGATCCAGCCAGCGCGCGGTATCCGACATTGCTGTTAAAGCACGGTGGCGCAAGGCGCGATCGCCGCCAGAAATCAACAGCGGTGCATGCACCAGCCAGGCGAGCAGGCGCAGCCCGACATTCTCCACCTTCCATGCCGGCCCCTTGCCGATCACGGGATTGGCATCGAACCACGACACGAGCAGACGCTCCCCCACCTGGCGGCACTGCGGCGGGGCGCCCGAAGTGGCGAGATCGCGCAGCCAGGTAAAGCCCTGTACCACTCGCTCGAACGGTGGACTGAGGTTGCCCAGTGGTCCCATATCGACCTGCGCGAACGGCGCCTTTACGCCATAGACGTAGAAATGACCGGCGCGCAGCGCCATTCCCGCGGCGCGATCCCCCTCCAGCGGGGTTGCCACCGTGGCCATCAGGCGGGGTCGCAATGGCTTGCGGAAGGGCGCCACGATAGTGCTGTGAGAAACGCCCATGCTGAATGCGAGGCGCATGAGCCGTTCCGATGCAGATGCGGAAGGTGGCGCGAAATCGGAAATCACCAATGATCGGTCCGGGGCGAGATCCTTGGCTTCCTCTGCTACCGGTTCGGCAAGAGGATCGACGCCGGGCGCAGGGGCAATCAGGTCTTCGCGCTTCTCGTCGCCCAGGGGAATTGCCATTTGGCGGCTGGTTCCTCCGCCCATGTCTGCAACCTTGTCTCCGCCCTGGCGCCGTGCCTTGCCAGCAAGCTCGGCCGAATGCGCGTTCACCGGGCTTCTCCCCGAAGCAGCGCAATATTATCAGCGTAACAATCGGGACCGCCCTTGAAGGTGGCAGATCCTGCTACAAGGACATCGGCGCCTGCATCCACGCACAGTCGAGCGGTGTCAGCATTCACCCCGCCATCCACTTCGATCAGCACGTCGTGCCCACCCTTGTCGATCATCTTGCGTACCGCCTCGATCTTGCGCAATTGCGATTGGATGAAGCTCTGCCCGCCAAAGCCGGGGTTCACACTCATGATCAGCACCAGGTCGATCTCCTCGAGGAGGTAATCCAGCATCTTGGCGGGCGTTGCCGGGTTGAGCGATATGCCCGCCTTGCAGCCCGCTGCACGGATCGCCTGCACACTGCGGTGCACATGGGCACCCGCCTCGGGATGGACAGTGATGATATCTGCGCCCGCATCGGCGAACTCGTCTATCCAGATGTCCACCGGAGAGACCATCAGGTGTACGTCGAAAGTCTTTTTCGAATGCGGACGAAGCGCCTTCACAACGGCGGGGCCGATGGTAAGGTTAGGCACGTAATGCCCGTCCATCACATCGACATGCACCCAGTCGCAACCGGCGACATCGATGGCGCGAACTTCTTCTCCCAGCTTCGCGAAGTCGGCGGACAGGATGGAGGGTGAGATAAGTGGATGGGCCATAATCAACTTCCCGCGTTAGAGTGGCACGAATCGCGGAACAAGCAGCGTCAGACGCGTTTTCCACCAGTCCCTGCATTACAAGGCTCCTTAGCGGGCGATTGCCGCCAGCTTCAGCCCCGGTTCAGTGCGTAAGTTGCAAAAGTCTGGCAAATAACAACTATTGCCAGTGGAAATCGTCTGGATGGCAGCTATTTACGGTGCCCGCGAAAACGCTACTGGCCTAGGGGACAGAATTTTTATGACCAGGAAAATACTTCGCCTTTTCGCAATGGCGGCCCTTGCGATCGGACTGAGCGCGCCTGCAAACGCGCAATACCGCAACGAAATCCGGCATTCCATTACGCCGTGCCAGGGCAGCGGTCCGGCGGTCTGGATGCAGGTAACCAACATCGAAGGTTCGAGCGGCACCATGCGTTTCCAGCTCTATCCCGGCACCAGTGCCGATTGGCTGGAAAGCGGCAGGTGGATCAACCGGATCGAGCTGCCTGCGCGTAGCGGCACCATGATGGTCTGCATGCCGGTGCCGCGCCCCGGCAATTACGCCATTGCCATCCGTCACGACAAGAACGGCAACGGTCGCACCGACATAACCCGCGATGGCGGCGGCATGTCGAACAATCCCAGCATCAACGTCTTCAATCTGGGCAAGCCGGGCATCGACAAGACGCGCTTCACCATCGGCCGCGAAGTGCTGCCGATGTCGATCCGCATGCGCTACATGTAAGGCCTAATCAGCCCGCTTCTTCTTTGCCCGCCACAGCTTGAAAGCAACGCCGGGGGCAGAAAGGATCGGGTGTTTCTCGCGAAAAGGCGTAACCTCGATCGCTTCGCCAGTGTGTCGTTCCACTTTCCATGCGGCATAGCGTGCCGCTCCGTCGAAAGTACGCGTGGCCCGCGTAAGCCGTGCGATATTGAGCAGCTTGCCCATCCGGCGACGTTTCCGCCACCATGACAGCACTCGCTCGCGCTCCGCGACAGTAATGCGTGGGGTCAGCACGTCCCCATCGCGGCCAAAGGCTATGCTGCCAGCGGAAAGAGCATCGGGCAGCAGTCCGGAAAAGTGTTCGGCATTGAGCGTAAGAATGGAATCCTCCCGCCCCGGCTTTTCGACCCGGAATTCGGCGCGATAGGTCTTGCGGAACAAGGCGCGCCAGAAATCCTCCTCCACACCGCTTTCTGGCCCGACTGCAATGGCAAGCCTTGCGGCCGTAATGGCAGCACCTTCGATAGCTGCGCTGATATGCACGCGTGCAACTTCGTCACGGCACCATACAAGTGCACCGGGCTGCACGAACCGCGCCCATATGGTGGTGTCGATCGTCTCTCCGCGAGCGGCCTGGGCGAACTTCTCCAGCGTCATCGTGGCGATCTTGGCGCGCAGGGTTTCGCCCTCATATTCCCATTCGCGGTAGGAAACCGTGGGCCACAGACCCCGTTCGGGCTCGCCCGCGGTCAACACGTAGAAATCGAGCACGCCCTCGCGCAAACCGGTGCGCAGGTTCGATCCGTAGAACAGCACTCCAAGCGTGGCATCGTCTTGCGCCAGCCTCGCAGCGAAAGCGGAAACCGCAGGATCAACCTCGCGTGAAAGCGCCGCGCCGACGCGCAAGCGCAACTTCACGGTACGGCCCTCACGGTACGACCCTCACGGTACGACGAAGCGCAGCCTGGGCCCCGCGGACAGGCGATATTGCCCGGCGGGGAAAGCCTCGCCATCGAGGATGAAAGGATCGCCGATATCCAGATCTACCGCGCTATCCCCAAAGACATGAAAACCGCAGCGCCGGGTGCTCGCCGTGCTCTTTCCGCGAAAGATCGACGGCAGACTTAGCAACATGCGGCGACGCGGATTGTCCAACACCGCGACTTGCAGCGGTTCCTCCACCTCGCGAAACGGATCGAGCCCGGCAGGATATGACTGCAAGGTCGACGCGAACATCAGGTAACGCTCATCGGCCGGCAGGCCGCCGCAGTGGGCCAGTTCAGCGCCACTGGAAAGCTGGATGCGCATGGCCGTACCCTGGCGCCACTTGTTGCCCGACATGCCGAGCATCGCCTGCGCCATGCTCCAGACTGCCGTGATCGCGACGACGGCGTGGTTGAAGGCACCAAGATCATGACTGCGCTGCCCCAGCGTGATGGCCTGGTTGAACACCCCTGCCCCCATAACGAAGCCACGCACTTGCGCACGATCGTTGTCGCGCTGCCTAATCACCAGGGGCTGACGGCGCACCAATCCGCCACGTTGCACTGCAGCCAGCGCATCGCCAAAAGACCAGTCCGTGGGAATGCCAAGGTCCAGCGCCAGCGCATTGGTCTTGCCGCCGGGAAGCACGATCAACATCGGCCAGCAGTCACCGAAAACGCCCGCGCCGCAGGTCAGCACGTCCCGCACCGTACCGTCGCCGCCATCGATCGCGAGATAATCCACGCGTTTCTCTGCAAAATCGGCCAGCACGGCCGGCAGTTCGCTGCGGCGGTGCGGCGTTGCCAGCAGTACGTTCTCACCCAGTTCGTCGGCGCTGTTACGCCCGGCGCTGTGGCCGTTGGCGTGCCCTTCGTTGCGATGACTGCGACCGTTGCGGATCAGACCTACCAGCGGCTGCGTGCGAACGGACGAGACGGCAACATCGTTCTCTGCGCGCGGAACCGCGTCGACCTGCGGCAAGCGGTCGAAGAGATGAATGCTTCCGTTCATAACCTGCTCGCCTTAAACATGGGGCCGCGCCAAATGCTACGGTTTTGCAACAATTGCGCCAATCCGCCGCGCCGACAGGTGCCGATCTGCAACAAGTGACGCGGGCAATGATATTAACGCGCCACGGGTGATGTCGGTTTCTGTGGTGCAGAACGGCAAGATGGGTGGCATAAGTCGTTTTTCAATCTTCGCGGGGGGACATCCTCGCCACTTGTATATCCGGGGACTGTCATGCTGACCGAGGAATTACTGGACGCAGCCCGTACGCACGAAGGGGCCATCACCGCCCTGCGTCGCGCCATCCATGCGGAGCCCGAACTGGGTCTCGATACCCCGAAAACGCTGGCCAAGGTGAAGGAAGCGCTAGCCGACCTGCCACTGGAATGGCGCGAGGGGCCAGCTTGCACGGGTGCGGTCGCAGTGCTGAAAGGTGCCTCTGCCGGACGCAGGGTGCTGCTGCGCGGCGATATGGACGCCTTGCCGATGGATGAGAATTCGGGACTGGATTTCGCCTCGCAGATTCCCGGCCGGATGCACGCCTGTGGCCACGACGCCCACACCGCCATGCTGGCAGGCGCCGCACGCGTACTGGTCGCGCGGCAGGACAGCCTGAAGGGCGAAGTGCTTTTCATGTTCCAGCCCGGAGAGGAGGGCTATCACGGCGCGCGCCACATGTTGGAAGACGGGCTGATCGATCCGCTGCCCGATGCGGCCTTTGCCCTGCACGTCTGGCCCAACGCGCCGCATGGCCGGCTGGAAGGTCGTGGCGGACCGATGATGGCCTCTGCCGATCAGCTGGAAATCACCGTACGGGGCAATGGCGGACACGCCTCCATGCCCTACGATACGATAGACCCGATTCCCGTGAGCGCGGAAATCGTGCTGGCCCTGCAAACCATGATGACGCGCCGCTTCGACGCATCGGAAGCCGCCGTGGTTTCCATCACGAAGATCGAGGCTGGTTCCGCGCACAACATCATTCCTGACAGCGTGGAGATGATGGGCACGATCCGCACACTGTCGCCGGAAAGGCGCAAGGTCATCCGCGAAACGATCACGCGCGTGGTAGAGAACGTGGCGCGGGCCCACGGGTGCGAGGCTGAGGTCCGCTTCATCGATGGCTTCCCCGCCACGATCAACAATGCGCGCGCCGTATCGCTGGGTAAGACCATTGCGTTGGCCCTGGGCGGAGATAACCCCTGGACCGACCGCCCTGCTCCGACCATGGGCGCGGAAGATTTTTCGTACGTGCTGGAGAAAGTGCCGGGCGCGATGTTCTTCCTGGGCGCAGCGGCCGAAGGGGTGGACTGGAAAGGCTGCTGCGGCCTGCACTCCAGCCGCATGGTGCTTGATGAAAGCGTGATGCCGCGCGGCAGCGCCTTCCTTGCAGGCTGCGCGCTGGAATTTTTGGAAAACGGCTGGCGCTGAACGCCCTTTTGGCGTCACGATGAGCGCTGGTGCACAGAGCTGGTGCACAGAGCTGGTGCACAGAGGCAGACATCTGGCCGTTGATCCGGCCCAACAGACGTTCACCGAAGCCCGAACGCCATGAATCCGCTGCTGGATTCCGCCCCTTCAATCCTGATCGAGATGATCGAGATGAAGCGTCGGACTGCACCAGTTTCGCAGGGGCCGAGTCTGTCTACTGCGGCAACCGCCGAACTTGTCAAAACCCGCTTTTCCAAACACGCTGCATTATCCGCAAATGTCTACTCCGCGGTGCAGTATCGGAATATCGACAACAGGCGCACTACCATGGCAGGATCTCGATCTAGCGCCTCCCGGTTCTTCCAGTCGCAGTTTCAATCACCTCCCTCCTGCTATTGAACTTGCGAAGGGAAAAGACCTTCTTCAGGCCCCTCTTGTCAGAATGCCGGTTCCGCAAAATTGCGTTCTCGCGAGCGCTTGCGAAACTGTTGGCTAAGGCCTCTGCCTCCTTTAGGATGGCGGCGATGGCGAGACATTGTAATCACGTTGGCGGAGAGAAGTGCGTGCCGGGTGATGGGATCAGGTTGAATGGGTAGGCCTACCCGCCAAGCTTCGAGGGCTCTGTCGAGAAAGATACTTCGGACCGCTCGTCAAGCCTTCTTGGAAGAAGGTTTCGTCAGAACAACAACCGATCGCATTGCCGAGAAAGCGGCGATATCAAAACGAACCCTGTATTCTCGGTACAAGGGCAAATCGGCACTGTTCGAGACTGTGATCCTGACGGAAATCCACGATCGGCTGAACGCTCTCGAACAGGACATACCGGACCTTGGCGATGTCACTGTCGATCTTGTGGCCTTAGCCGAAAAGTTACTCTCGTGGATGCTTTCCGATGTGCATGTCGCGATGGAGCGCGTCGTGCTGGGGGAGGCCACGCGGTTCCCCGCACTTGCAAATAAAGTCTATGAGTTCGGCTTCATCCGTACGACGAAACTGGTGGTCAGAGTGTTGCAAAGAGCGAACGAGAGAGGCGAGATTGCCGTGTCTGATCCGGATTTTGCCGCCGAGCAATTCGTTTCGGCGGTGATACTGTCTCCGTTTCGTCGTGCCGCGCTGGGCATAACTGAAGCTGGCTTTACCCCTGAAACTGCCGAACGAATGAATCGATCGGTAAACCTCTTCGTTTACGGCTGTCGACCGTCCGTTACCGATAGCCCCCCCCGATAATCGGGGGGGGGGTATGGGGAACCCGTTACCCAAACTCCTCTACTAGTTATCGCCCATATTTGCTCCGACCCAGACAGCCATCTCGTCTGCAATTTGCACACTTGCAGTGTTAAAAGCGTCGATGACTGACGAAACCGTGTTCTCTACTGCCGGCACTTCTCGGGAAAATTTCCCAACTGCCAGGGGGCCAGAGTTCGCAGCGCGAGCGAGTTCGGCTTGAGCGACCACACGGATAATCGGCGGCATTTCGGGCCCATTTTCGTAATAGGCCGCGTAAGAGGTGAATCTCGTAGAGAGCAAATGGTGATCGGGTAATCCCGACTGGATCGGCACATAGGCCTGATTTACGTTGCGCTCTATGCTGTCCTTGAGCAGATCGCTTATCATCTCAGGAGCAGGGCTGGCCCATCGGGCCTCGGCCAAATATGTGATCTCCCGCATTTCAACCGTGGGGATCCGGTCTGCATCCGCACCTGAAGGCATCTGGGGTCGAGCGATATAAAGAGGTACCCGGCCCTGCGCGACAGCCAGTGCCGTTTCTGCATTGTTGCCCACCCGGTACAGGGACGTCTCGCCGCCAATCCCCAAAACACCGCCGCCGCACCCGGTCAGACCCACCAGCACCGCGATGATCGGAAGGTTCTTCGATAGGAATCTGGTCATTCTGGTAGTTTCCTTTCACGGGGATTACGCCGAAGCTGACGAGAAAGCTGCTCTACTTCAGTCGCGGCTTCGTCGAGCGATTCCAGTGTCTGGGCGATCCCTGATCCGTCCGGCCCGGCCAATCCGCTTGTGGCTGTATCGAGTTGCTGGATGACGGTGCGCGCCTCGGCGATCCCGGCCTTCAAATCTCTTGCGGCTGCCGACACGTCCGCGAAGGCTTCCCTGCCATCGCCTTCAATCGTCGTCCGTGCGGATTGCGCAGCACCTTCGACATCTGCAGCAGCGCGGTCCAGCCGGACCAATGTCTGTTCCGCTGTTTCGAACATTCCACGACTGGCGTGTAGTTGCTCGGTGGTTGCCTTCACATCGGCAATCGCGGAAGAAATGTTCTCGATGTTTTCATCGGATAGAGCCCGGTTAACCCGGCTCAGGACCTCCGAAGCATCGGCAAGCACCTCTCCGCCGCCATCCATCAACGATTCCATCGAGCTTTCTTCCGCCTGGATGGTCGGCCGGTTATCGCTCGAGCTCTCCATCAGAAAAGGCTTTGTCAGCGTTCCGGCGCCGATCTGAATATGCTTGCCACCGGTAATTCCCTCGGACTCGGTCGTTGCCGTTGAATCCGATCGTACCGGCGTATCCTCTCGAACACGGATTTCGGTCACAACCAGGTTCGGGTTGTCCGGATCGAGTTGGATTGACGTGACCTCCCCGACGGGAATCCCGTTGAACTGAACTTCGCTACCCTGGTTCAAGCCGCGAACAGGCCCGTTGAAAACGACACGGTATTCGTCGAATTCACTGGTGAACTGCGATTGCCCCAACCACAGCACAAATGCGAAGGCAGCGCCCAGCAGGACAAGCGTCACCCCGCCGATCAGACCGTAATTTGCTTCTCGCTCCATCAGCAATTCCTTTCCTTTGCCTGCCCCGCCCGGCCTGCGAAGAACTCCTTGACCCACGGATGATCGGACTTTTCCAGCTCGGGGATCGAGGCAATTTCTACGATCTTCCGGTCCGCAACCACAGCTGCGCGGTCGCAAATGGAATAGAGGCTGTCGAGATCGTGGGTTATCATGACTACAGTCAGGCCGAGCGTATCGGTCAAAGTGCGTATCAGTTGATCGAATTCCGCCGCACCGATCGGATCGAGCCCCGAAGTGGGCTCGTCCAAAAAGAGCAGTTCGGGGTCGAGCGCGAGGGCCCGGGCAACGCTGGCACGCTTGCGCATACCCCCTGAAAGTTCGGTTGGCTGTTGGCGCGCAACTTCGGCTTCGAGGCCGACCAGACCAATCTTCATCAAGGCCACACGCTGAAGCCAATCTCCGCGCAACTCGGAATGCTCGATCAAAGGTGCTTCGACATTCTGCTGGACATTCAGGGAGGAAAATAGCGCACCATGCTGGAACATCACGCCAATGCGGCGATCGACAGCCATACGGTCGGAGACATCCGACATTTCCTTGCCAAAAATTTCGATGGTTCCGCTATCCGGCTGAAGAAGACCGAGGATGGCGTTCACCAGAACCGATTTCCCGCTTCCGGACCCGCCGAGGATTGCCAGAATCTCTCCGCGGCGCACCTCCAGATCCAGATCCTCGTGGATGACATGGTCGCCGAACCGGGTGGTCAGGCCCTCTACACAGATGGGGTGATCATGTTCCATGCTCATAGACCGAGCACATTGAAAAGAACGGCAAAGGCAGCGTCGAGAAGGATGATGGCGAACAGCGCCTGCACAACAGCAACAGTAACACGCGAGCCGAGCTTCTCGACATCGCCCTCTACGGCGAGGCCTTGCCGGCAACCGGCAATCGCTATCACTGCGGCAAGAACTGGCACTTTTGCCATTCCGACCCAGAAATGGCGAATATCCACCGCACTTTCCAGCCGCTCGATGAACAGAACCGGGCTCACGCCCATGATGCCCCAGCTGACTACCAGCCCCCCTGCGAGGCCCGCTATCATAGCGATGACCGCAAGCAGCGGCATGGTGATGACCAGAGACAAAAAGCGAGGAAGAACAAGAGCGTCGAACAGATCGATACCCATGACCTGCATTGCCTGCGTTTCCTGATTCATTTGCATCGCGCCGATCTGGGCCGCAAAGGTCGATGCCGATCTCCCGGCAAGAAGGATGGCCGGTATCAGCACACCGAACTCACGCAACACCGAGATACCGACCAGTTCTACGACCAGTTCCGATGCCCCCAGCTGTTCCAGAAGATCACTGCCAATCAGGGCAACCACCGCACCGATAAAGAAGGTCATGACGGCGATCAGGGGCACCGATTCGAGCCCGGCTTTCTGAATCGACGAAGCCAGTGCGACCGGTCTGATGCGACTTGGCCGAATGATCGAACGAACCAGTGAAACCTCCAACTTCCCCAAAAATCGGGCGCTCGTCCGTATGGTTTCTCCAGCCTTGTAAACTGTTTTCCCCAGACGAACATGAAGCGGTTGGCGAGCAGTCTTCGGAACATCTGCTCCTTGCGAAGCGGCGTCGACGAGTTCGAACAGACGCACCAGGTTTTCAGGCAGTCCTTCAGTTTTCGTCACCCCGGGTGCCAACGTCAGGATTGCCAGCGCACCGACGCTATCGATCCGGCCTAGCTCGCTGCAGTCGATTTCCATATGATCGGAAGGCTCATACGTACCTGTTTCGGGCAATTCTGCGAGGCTTTGAGTGGTCCAGTCGCCAGAGACGATCAACGTAGTCTTTTCGTGCTCTTCTCTGAGGGAGATCGATGGGCGGGATTCCGGCTTCATCGAACGAAACGAACAGCTGGAATCGAAAGTGCATTTGAAACCATTGTAGCTGGTTGGCCAGCAAGCTTAGCCTCCACCTTGAATTCGCCGGAATCAGACCGATCCTTGCTGGACAAATAGCTCATACAACTCTGCTTTCGACCCTTACATAAACTGGGCTTTAAGCCCTTATGTAAACTGGTCAGTATCGTTAAATAATGGGGCAAGCAAGCACGACCTGACAATGCATGTGCCAAGAATAGGGTTGGCGATACCAGCTACATCCGATTAATGTGGAAAGGCAGTTTCAGCGCCGGATGCCGTGACGCATAAGGCCCACATTGTCACGGGGAGAGCCGACCCATCCGCGCCGGTCGGAATCGCAAGGGGAACGCCCTCCCCGGTACTGGCCCGCATCATGATATTGACCCCAAAAATGCCGCCGCGATCGCTGTTTTTGCAACGAGATACAGGGTTGCTCTTGCTCCGGCCATGTTACGCGCTGCGCGAACAGTATGGTGCCGGAAAAAGTCGTCCCTTGGCTCGAAGACCAACGCAAATTCTAATCCATCCTGCGTTCACGGGAAATTTCGCTCCCGATGCCTCCGCCCAGTGCAACAAAGAGTGTCGCACGGTTCTGGAGCCAGGCCCGCTCGGTCGCGAGCAGCTCTTGGCGGGCGTTGAACAAGTTCCGCTCGGCGTCGAGAACCTCGAGATAATCGGCCACACCTTCCCGATAGCGGAGGCGTGCAATGCGGGCGATGCGTTCCTGCGCAATCACGGCCCGTTGCAAGGTTTCAACCTGCTCGGCCAACCAGCGCCGCCCGGCCAGTGCGTCCGAGACTTCACGGAAGGCCCCCTGGACGGTCCGATCGTAATTCGCCACCTGCTCGACCTCCAGCGCCTGAGCTAGGTCCAGATCGGCTTCGCGCGCGCCCCAATCGAAAATCGGCAGGGAAATGGCCGGGCCGAAGCTCCATCCGAAACCGCCGCCCGAAAACAGGTCATCGAGGCTACTCGAGGAAAAGCCGGTACTGCCTGTCAGCGAAATAGTGGGGAAGAATGCTGCGCGAGCGGCCCCGATATTCGCACGGGCGGCGCGCAGCTGCTCCTCGGCCGCGACGATATCCGGACGTGCAAGCAGGAGATCCGACGGCAAGCCCGCCGAAAGCCTGCGCTCGTCCCCCTGTTGCGCCAGAGTGAGCCCCTCGGGAAGCGGCTCAGGCACTATACCGCCCACCAATACCGCCAGTTGATTACGCAGCCGCGCCAGGGTCAGCCGTTCGGCTGCCAGTCGCTGTTCTGCCTGGGTCAGCAGTGTTTCGGCCTGCCGGAATGGTAGAGCGGAGGTTACACCATTATCGAGCCGTACCCTTGCGATCCGCAGTCCTTCGCGTCTGCTTTCGGCGGTGGCTTCGGCCAGAGCGATCTGCTCTTCGGTTTCGACGATTTCGTAATAGGTCGTTGCCGTATCCGCAATCAGCGAAAGATAGAAAGCCCGCTGTGCGGCAACCGTCGCGAGATATTGGGCACGTGCTGCATCGCTCAGGCTTGCGATCCGGCCCCAGAAGTCCAGTTCAAACGCACTGACACCAACTCCCACATCAAAGCGGTTGAAAGTAATGGTATCGGGCGCGCCCTCTACATCGCCTGTATCGAGCGCGGGATTGGCCGAGAGCGGCTGGCGCGTGCGAATGGCACTTGCATCAGCGACCACGCCGGGAAGGCGGCGGCTGTCCTGAATACGGTAACGCGCGCGGGCCTGTTCAATCCGTGCAGTCGCTGCGAGCAAATCTCGGTTGTTCGCCAATGCGCTGGCGACAAGCGTGTGCAGCCGCGGATCCACGAACCACTCGTTGTAGGAAAGTTGCGAGGCTACGACTTCCCCGTCGGGCCGGGAGCCACTGTCATAGACAGGTGCGATTGCGGGTGCCGGGCGTGTGTGTTCAGGTGCCATGCTGGCGCAGCTCGCCAGCGCAATCGACGCGAGCGCTACGGCGATCAAACGGTTGAGTGTCATGGGATTGCCTCCCCCTCGGGTTCCGATCCGGATGTCTGCACCCCAGCGTCGCCGGAAACTGTATCGTCCAGATGTCCTGCGGCGACGGGCTGCTTGCGGCTGACATTTCTGCGTACTAGCAGATAGAGCATCGGGATAAGGAAGATGCCGAAGATGGTGGTGGCAATCATTCCGCCCATCACCCCGGTGCCCACCGAAATGCGGCTTGCGGCACCGGCACCCGAAGCCAGCACCAATGGAACCATGCCCATCGTGAACGCCAGGGAGGTCATGATGATAGGGCGCAGCCGCAACCGGGCTGCGGCTTTCACCGCTTCGATCCGCCGCAGTCCACGCTCTTCCTCCTCAATCGCGAATTCAACGATAAGGATCGCGTTCTTGGCCGCCAAACCGATGATCGTGACCAGTCCGACGATGAAATAAATATCTGCCGAAAGGCCGCGCAGCATGGAGAATACGACGGCGCCCAACACGCCGGTTGGAACGATCAGCAGAACAGCCAGCGGCACTGCCCAGCTTTCGTAAAGCGCGGCGAGAACCAGAAAGACCACGATTACCGACAGGCCGAGAAGGAAGCCAATTTGCCCGCCCGCCTGCTTTTCTTCGTAGGAGAGGCCAGTCCATTCGAAACCGATGCCAGGTGGCAGTTGTTCGGCAAATTGCTCCATCTCGGCAAGCGCGGCACCGGAGGATTCTCCCGGTGCGGCTGTTCCTGAAAGAGTCATCGCGGGGTACCCGTTATATCGCGAAAGGCTGGCGGGTGCTGCCGACCATTGCGCGTTCGCAAAGGCGCTGAATGGTACCAGCTCCCCGCTTTCATTAGGTATGCGCAGGGACATAATATCCTCGGGCGTCATCCGATAAGGGGCATCAGCCTGGAGTTGCACTTGCAGCACACGACCATCGCGGTTGAAATCATTGACATAGGCTGAGCCGAAAGTGATCGACAGCGCAGCGTTCACGCTGGACAGCGAAAGGCCGAGCGCACGTGCCTGAACCCGATCAATCACAACCTCGACTTCGGGGCTGGGCCCCTGATCTTCGGGCCGAAGATTGGCGATGATCGAGCTTTGGGAAGCCGCGCCCAGCAACTGGTCGCGCGCGGCCGTCAGGGCTTCGCGCCCCACACCTCCGCGATCCTGCAGCTTGAGAGTAAAACCACTGGCTCGGCCGAGAGACTGGATTGCCGGCGGCTGGATCACGAAGGCGCTGGCATTGTCGAGCTGCATGAAGCGGCCCATCGCATCTTCCATCATTTCGCCTGCGCTGCTCCCCGCACCAGTCCGTTCTTCCCACGGTTTGAAGGAACTGAACATCAGGGCGTTGTTCTGACCACGCCCGAAAAAACTGAAACCGCGAACCAGCACAAGGTTATCGACCTCCTCGCGGTCCATCCAGTAATCGGTGATTGGCTTCAGTGCCTCGTCAGTCCGCGCCTGAGTCGCCCCTGGCGGGGTTTGCACCGCAGTGATCAGAAAACCCTGATCCTCGGTCGGCAACAGCGCCGAGGGGAGACGGGCAAACAGCACTACCGTCAACAGGACGAGCGTGAGGAACACCGCGAAGGCGCGCCAGGGACGAGACAGAATACGGTCGTTTGTGCGCCCGTATTTCTCCTGCATTCGTGCAAACCAACTATTGAAGCGGGCGAAAAAGCGCGCTGTGAACCCACGCACGCGCGCCAGCTTGCCGCGCCACCCCGGCTGTTCTGGCGTGGCAGGATCACTGGCCGGTTCATCAGTGCCGTCAGCATCGTCGGCCTCATGATTCATCGGCTTGAGAAAGGTCGCGCACAGTGCAGGGGTGAGCGACAAGGCAAGGAAAGCAGAAAAGAAGATCGCGATCGCCAGCGTGACCGAGAACTGCCGATAGATTCCGCCTGTGGAGCCGGGGAAGAACGCCATCGGCACGAACACGGCAATCAGCACCAGCGTGATACCGATGATTGCACTGGTGATCTGGCCCATCGCCTTGCGGGTGGCTTCCAGTGGCGGCAGCCCTTCCTCGCGCATGATGCGTTCGACATTCTCGATGACGACGATGGCATCGTCCACCAGAATACCGATGGCCAAAACCATGCCGAACAATGACAGGACGTTGATTGAGAAACCGAACAGCCACAATCCCAGACAGGCGCCCGCCAGCGCAATCGGCACCACCAGAGTTGGAATCAATGTCGCGCGCCAGTTCTGGAGGAACAGGTACATGACCAGAAAGACGAGGATCATTGCCTCGAACAATGTCTTGACCACTTCTTCCACCGACGCTTCGACGAAAGGCGTGGTATCGTAGGG
>OJBY01000471.1_pt1 | contig 21501 bp, 21 predicted proteins | sample 1591731 | NCBI WGS metagenome assembly OJBY01 (sample SAMN05416837, study PRJEB24817) | seawater metagenome | isolation source: Sea water | place: Canada:Atlantic | collected 2013-07
CGTGGGCTCGGAGATGTGTATAAGAGACAGGTCCGGGGCAAATCCGATCTCGAAACGGGCCTGAACCTCAGCGCTCAATCCGCGCTTGTCGAGATAGGCGCGCGCCTCGGTCGCGGCGCCGGAGTTCAGCATCATGCGGTAATGCTTGACCGCCAACTCCATAACGTCCGCGAGTTCGTTGCGCGTCTCCGCCTTTTGCGCCGCGCGTGGATCGCGGGCGGGCATGGGCAGGCCCGCCTCCTGCGCCAGCGCCTCGACGGCCTCCATGAAGCCGAGGTTTTCGGAGTCCTTCATAAAGGAAATTGCGTCGCCCTTCGCGTGACATCCAAAGCAGTAGTAAAACCCCTTGCGGTCGTCGACGTGGAAAGAGGCGGATTTTTCCTGATGGAACGGACAGGGTGCCCACCAGTCGCCCTTGCCCTGATTCGACTTGCGCATGTCCCATATGACTTTCTTGCCGACAACCTGGGACAGGCTGACGCGATTGCGAAGTTCATCAAGGAAACCGGGGGGCAGACTCATGGCGCGATTATCCGGGCTGGCCGTGGCCGTGTCCAGCCGCGAAGCGGGTCAGGCAGCGGCTGTTTGCCGGATCGTGATCATGCGTAGGGACAAGGTCGGGCCTAAAGGATCGGGTGTGCGCCTTGGGTCCCTGCCCGCCTCCGGCGGCCTTGGCCTCACGCGCGCCAGAACTGGACCGTCAGGATGGCATAGACGGCCATCAGCTCCAACCGGCCGATCAGCATGCCGATCACCAAGAGCCACTTCGCGGTATCGTTCAGCGATCCGTAGTTCCCGGCGGGGCCGATAATGTCGCCCAGACCGGGGCCGATGTTGGCGATGGCCGCCGCCGCCCCCGAGATCGAGGTGATGAAATCCAGCCCCGTCAGCGCCAGCGCCACGGCCAAAAGGCCCAACGTCACCGTGAAGAAGACGAAGAAAGACATCACCGACCCCATCACGTCCCCCGAAATCGGGCGACCGTCAAAGCGTGGGGAAAAGCGTCCGTGCGGCAGGTGAATGCGCTTGATCTGCGTGCGGATCGCCGCGAACAGGATCTGATAGCGGAAGATCTTGATCGAGCACGAGGTTGATCCGGCGCAGCCCCCGACCAAGCCCACAAAGAAGAACACCGTGATGAGGAACGGCCCCCAGCCCATGTAGTCCGCGCTCGCATAACCGGTGCCCGACATGATCGACACGATATTGAACAGGGCCTCGCGAAAGGACGTCTCCCAATGCTCCGGAAAGGTATTCAGGAGCGCGACGAACGTGACGAGGACAAAGACCAGAACCGTCGCGGCAAAGGCGCGGACCTGACTGTCCGTGAACAGGGCGCGACGATTGCCGTTCAGCAATTGAACAAAGCGCACGAAGGGCAGCGCCGACAGGATCATGAAAACCGAGGCGCCATATTCCATCGACCCCGAGTAGGCGCCGAACGACGCGTCCTTGGTTGAGAACCCCCCCGTCGACACCGTGGTCAGCGCATGCACCGTCGCATCGAACGGATCCATGCCAAGAAACAGGTAGGTCATCGCGCAGGCCAGCGTCAGCGCCACGTAGACGACCGAGATCTGGGTCGCGATCGCGGTGGCACGGGGCAGGATCTTGCCCATCGTATCAAAGGCTTCGGAGCGGAATATCTGCATGCCGCCGACGCGCAGCTCGGGCAGGAAAACCATCGCGACGACAATGATGCCCACGCCGCCGAGCCATTGCAGGATTCCACGCCACAAAAGGATGCCGCGCGGCATATCGTCGAGCCCTGAAAAGACGGTCGAGCCGGTCGTCGTCAGGCCCGACATCGCCTCGAAAAACGCATCGGTGAATGAGGCCTCGGTCGCGCCCAGCACGAAGGGGAAGGCCCCGAATATCGGCAGGGTTGCCCAGACCCCCGTGGTCAGCAGGAAGGTCTGTTGCAGCGTCAGCCCCTCCTGATTGCCGTTCTGGCAGGCAAGAGCGGTCAGCCCGCCGATAGCAAAGGTCAGCACCGCGCTTTCGGCAAAGGCCGGCCAATGGCCGCGCCCTTCGGCGATATCCACCGCCAGCGGGATCAACATGGTCAGCCCAAGGCAGGCCACCAGCAGCCCGATGACATAACCCACGGGGCGCAGGTCAATGAAAGATCGGCTCTTGGCGCGGGGGGCGAAGATCGACAATCGGGTTTGGTCCTTGGTGCGGCTGTTTGCGGATGGAGAGAGCAGGGCTTACCAGGGCCCAGGTGCGGCATAATGGGATGTCAAGACAAGGGGCTGTCTGCCCCTTGGACCCCGAGGATATTTCCAAACCGAAGGAGAGTCAGGTGGTTTCCGCAACCAATGTGGCTTGCAGGCCACCGATTTCGCCGATCAGACGCAGAATCTCGTCCACCCCCTGTCCCGTCTTGAGGTTGGTGAACACAAAGGGCCGCGCCCCGCGTTGCCGGGCCGCGTCGCGCTGCATCACCGATAAATCGGCACCGACATGGGGGGCAAGGTCGATCTTGTTGATGACCAGAACGTCCGATTTGGTAATTGCGGGTCCGCCTTTGCGGGGGATCTCCTCGCCCGCGGCGGTGTCGATGACATAGATCGTCATATCCGCGAGTTCCGGTGAGAAGGTGGCCGAGAGGTTGTCGCCCCCGGATTCGATCAGGATCAGGTCGAGGTCGGGAAAGGTCTGGTTCAGCTCTGCAATAGCGGCGAGGTTGATTGAGGCATCCTCGCGGATCGCCGTGTGCGGGCAGCCCCCGGTCTCGACCCCCCGGATGCGATCCGAAGGCAGCGCCTGCATGCGGGTCAGGGCCTCGGCGTCCTCGCGGGTGTAAATGTCGTTCGTGACCACCGCCATGGACAGCCGCCCGCGTAGTGCGTGACACAGAGCTGCGGTCAAGGTCGTCTTGCCGGCGCCGACCGGGCCGCCGAGACCGATGCGAAGAGGTCCGTGAGGGGAAGGCATGGGCAGGCTCCTGTCAGCTTTGGAAAAGGCGGGTTGGCAAGGTCTCATGCGCCATCGACGCTATGTCGAGCGCGATTGTCGCGGTGCCGATCTGGTCGGTATCGCCGGGTTCGGCATCCACCGCGATCTCTGCGATCCGGTCCGTGAGGTGCAGGATGACACCCTGCGCCTCGGTCTGGCCCAGCGGCACCAAACGCAGGGCGGCGGACACCAGATTGGCGGCGAAGGCCTGCAAAAACAGGTTCAGCGTCAGCAGGAGCGGCAGATCGCAGGCCCGTGCCGCTTGCCCCAGAACCACCGGATAGGGCGCGTCGGGCAGGTCGAGATCATGCAGCGCGCGCAGAGTTCGCGCAAAGGCGGCACCCATGCGATCCGTCTCGGCCAGCCGTTCGGCAGAAGGTGAGAGGGCGCGGGCCAGATCGCCCAACGCATCGTGTCCGGTCGGTCCCGCATGATAGGCAGCCGCGAGAAGGATCGCGTCGGATCGCCCGGCACCATGATCCAGCGCGGCCTCGACCCAGTCGGCGGTGCTTGCCATGTCGCAAATCCGGCCATCGGCGATAGCGACCTCCAGCCCGTGCGAGTAGGAGAACGCCCCGACCGGAAACGCAGGGGAAAGCCACTGATGCAGCAACAGGGCGGGCGACATGGTCATCTGTGCGGGACCGGCGGTTTACTCGGATCGCCACCCCGATCGTCGGAGGTGTCGTGACTATGAGCATGGGCATGGGCGTGGCTGTGCCCATCATCGGAATGCGCGCCCGAGGTAGCCTTCCCATCTGGCGATGAATGTCCATGCGAATGATCGTGACCATGGGTGCGCCCCATTCCGTAGGCGCCGCCTTCGGGGCGGAACGGCTCCCGTAGCGGCGTGACCTGGGCCCCCAATCGGCGCAACATATCGACCATTACCTTGTCTTGCCGGATCAAAAGGCGGTCTGCCCCTATCTGACAGGGAGCGTGACGATTTCCGATATGCCAGGCGAGGCGGATCAACCCGTCGCCGCGGATCTCGATCAGGTCCTCGTGCGCGGACACCACACCAATCAGGCAATTGTCACCCAATCTGAAACAATCGCCATGGTCCAGCGATACTGTTTCAGCGAGATCGACAAGAAAGGATGTGTGGGTTTCGGTGTGCAGCACCTTGCGACGCAGGAACCGCTGGTCGTAGTCCAGCGTGACAAGGTCATCTGCAACCCTGTCGCCCAACTCTGCCTTGCGCAGGATGGAATGTGCGGCGGGCAGCGCCTTCATGACGCTGCCCTGCGCAATTCGTCAAATGAACCGGGGTTCAGATGTAGAACAGGTCCCGAAAGACGTAGGCCGGAATGGTGTTGCGGCTGATGCCCAGTTGGGCCAGCTGCGCGTCCGACATCGCTTCGAGGCGCGCAATTTCGTCTGCGCGCGAGCGGCGTTCCATGTAGGACACCATGCCGCGTCCGATCGAGCGAAACACGCCGGCCAGTCCGGCGCGCAGACCTGTTTCGGGGATGTGAGTGATTGTATGTGCCATTGGAAACCTCATTTGATGCGGTATTGGATTGCGTCCCTGGCACCAGAGATAGGTCAGTGGATGCGACCTTACTACCGACAATACCGAAGCCCCGCCATGCGTTTGCTGCAATGCAGAAGAATCGTACGCCGCAGCTGCATTGTCGGCTGGTCGGCTGGGGTGAAATCAAGGGGCCCTGCATGTCGGGTACCTCTCCGCTTTCTTGATGGCGGCTAAACCGGGCTCGGTTCGGCCGGAGTGTCAGAACATGAAGTAGCGTTGCGCCATGGGCAGCACTTCGGCAGGCGCACAGGTCAGTAGCTCGCCATCCGCGCGGACCTCGTAGGTCTCCGGGTGCACCTCTACATGGGGCAATGCGTCGTTCAGCTTGAGGTCCGACTTGCCGATGTTGCGGGTGTTGAGTACCGCGATGGTCTCCTTGGCCAACCCATATGCATCGCGCACCCCCTCGGCCTGCGCCGCGGCGGACACGAACGTCACGGCAGAGCGTTCGACCGCCCGCCCGTAGGCCCCGAACATCGGGCGGGTGTAAACCGGCTGCGGCGTCGGGATCGAGGCGTTCGGATCCCCCATCTGCGCCGCCACGATCATGCCCCCGATCAGCACCATCTCGGGCTTCACCCCAAAGAACGCGGGCGACCAGAGGACGAGGTCGGCACGTTTGCCTTCTTCGATTGACCCGATCTGATGGCTCAACCCATGGGCGATGGCCGGGTTGATGGTGTACTTCGCAACGTAGCGTTTGACGCGGAAATTGTCGTTGTCCCCCACCTCTTCTGCGAGACGTCCGCGTTGCTTGCGCATCTTGTCGGCGGTTTGCCATGTCCGGATGATGACCTCGCCGACGCGCCCCATGGCCTGGCTGTCGGACGCGATAATCGAGAACGCCCCCATGTCATGCAGGATATCCTCTGCGGCAATCGTCTCTCGCCGGATGCGGCTTTCGGCAAAGGCGACATCCTCGGGGATCGACTTGTCGAGGTGATGACAGACCATCAGCATGTCGAGGTGTTCGTCGATCGTGTTGACGGTAAAGGGACGGGTCGGGTTGGTCGAACTGGGCAAAACGTGGGGTTCGCCGCAGATCTTGATGATATCCGGGGCATGGCCACCGCCCGCGCCCTCGGTGTGAAAGGCATGGATGGTGCGCCCCTTCATCGCCTTGACGGTGTTCTCCACGAAACCGGATTCGTTCAGCGTGTCGGTATGGATCATCACCTGGACGTCGTAATCGTCCGCAACCGACAGGCAGCAGTCGATGGCAGCGGGCGTGGTGCCCCAATCCTCGTGCAGTTTCAGCGCGCAGGCCCCGGCCTTCACCTGCTCCTCCAATGCGGCGGGCAGCGAGGCATTGCCCTTGCCCGCGAAGGCGAGGTTCATCGGAAATGAGTCGGCGGCCTGCAACATGCGCGCCATATGCCACGGGCCGGGCGTGACGGTCGTCGCCAGCGTCCCATGGGCGGGGCCCGTGCCGCCGCCCAGCATGGTGGTCAGCCCGGAATAGAGCGCATCATCGATCTGTTGCGGGCAGATAAAATGGATATGGCTGTCGAATCCCCCGGCGGTCAGGATTTTGCCCTCCGCGGCGATCACCTCGGTTCCGGGGCCGACGATGATGTCGACACCGGGTTGGGTATCGGGATTGCCCGCCTTGCCGATCTTGGCGATCCGGCCATCGCGCAGGGCCACGTCCGCCTTGTAGATGCCTGTCCAGTCGAGGATCAGCGCATTGGTGATGACCGTATCCACGGCCCCTGCGGCGCGCGTCGTCTGGCTTTGCCCCATGCCGTCGCGAATGACCTTTCCCCCGCCGAACTTCACCTCTTCGCCGTAGCTGGTCAGGTCCCTCTCCACCTCGATGATGAGGTCGGTATCGGCCAGCCGCACCCGGTCGCCGGTCGTCGGGCCGAACATCGCGGCATAATCGGCGCGGGAAATCTGGGTGGGCATCGCGGAACCTCCTGAAGGGGCCAATCCGGCCCGGTCAGCGGCGATCCTAGTCGTGAGCTACGCAGAGTTGGAACCCTGCGCGGCGTCTGGACTGCCCGGTCCAGTGGCGTTTGATTAAAAAAGTGGCAGTTGTCCGCGCTGCTTGCTCAACCGCTTGCGGTTGGCCTTGGCTTTGCGGTGCAGCGGCTTCAGCGCCGCGTCCATGACGGCAACCGAGGTGGCGCCGTTTGCCGTGGCTTGCGCCGCCTTCATCCAGGCATCGTTCCACGCGGGGGATTTTTCCGAGACCATGCGCCCGGCCTCGCCCGGAGGGAGCGCCCAGCATCCTGCAAGACCCATGAGACGCAAGGTCATGACGCTCTGCACTTCCGCGCCCAACTGAGCCATCGCCCAACCCAATCGCATGGTTTCAAAGATATTCGCTGATGGTCCGATCACGCTTGGATCCTCCGGATGCTACCTTCGCTAACGCTGCAACGCAGCATCGGTTCCGGTCAAGCGTTCATAAGGAGGGGTTGAAGATGGGGTTGGCCACCAGTGTACCCACCGCGACACACATTCGCGCCCCGGACACGGGGCCCCGGATGTACTGCGGGGGCCTGCCGTGTCGCCCCGGCAGAAGGTATCAGAGAGGTCCCATAACACCTTGGTTAAAACCGTAGATCGTGCGCGCACCGGCCACCGGGATCAGGTTGACCTCCCGCCGCTGACCGGGTTCGAAGCGCACGGCTGTCCCGGCTGCGATGTCCAGACGCATGCCACGGGCCATATCACGATCGAAATCCAGCGCCGGATTGGCCTCGGCGAAATGGTAATGCGATCCGACCTGCACCGGGCGATCCCCGGTATTGGCGACCATCAGCGTGATCGCCTCTCTGCCATCGTTCAAGGTGATCGTCCCGCTGGCGGGCATCATCTCGCCCGGAATCATCGCGCGCGCCGGTTGGTGGGTCGAACTGACGACGGGATCGGAATGGGCCGGGGTGCAGGCCCGAGGCTGAGCGCGTCTATAAGGCTGTGAATAAATTTGAACATTTTTCGGTAAACTCCGTGATTGAAAGGGTCGCGCGATCAGCGGATCGGGTTATGCACCGTGACCAGTTTGGTGCCGTCGGGAAATGTCGCCTCGACCTGCACTTCGTGGACCATGTCGGCGATCCCCTCCATGCATTGATCAGCGGTGATGACCGAAGCACCCTCCTGCATCATGGTGGAGACGGATTTGCCGTCCCGTGCCCCCTCGACCACCGCATCGGTGATCAGGGCGACCGCTTCCGGGTAGTTCAACCTGACGCCGCGCGCCAACCGCTTGCGCGCGACAGCCGCCGCCATGGCGATGAGAAGTTTGTCTTTTTCACGTGGGGTCAATTGCATGTCACAGGGTCCAGGTCTTGGGAATATCGGCACCAGACAACGTCTGGATTGCGGGGATCAAGTTGCGACGAAGAACATAGCCATCTTCGGCCAGCAGTCGCGCAAAAAGCACGCCGGGCCGGATCAAGCTCGCCCCTCCTCGAGGCCCCAGCGCGGCGCGCAGACGCGCGAGGTAGAGATCCGCATCGGGCGCGATCAGCAGAAGGCTCGCCATCGCCAGTGCGCCGCCGGCTACGGCGGGGCGCTCAAGGATGGATTGAATAGGGCCAGAAAGGCGAATTTGATCGGAAAAGATCAATTTATTGCCCCGTTTGATCTGCCATTTATCGCAAAAATATCCCGATTGGATAATTTCTTTCATGGCCGTTCGACCAAAGATCAACGGCTCCACCACCAGTAAACGGCCCTCTGGCGCCACGCTCGCCTCAAGCTGGCGATCCAATGCGGCGTGGTTGTAGACGATGGTTTCCTGCGGCAGCCAGTCGAGCCGCGCGCCGGGCGCGACACTGAGGCTTGTGCGCAGATCGCCGACCTCGCCCGGTTGCGCGCGATAGATCCGCTCTGCCGCCTGTGTCGTCAGGACAAGGTGCGATCCCGTCTCGGCCCTTGCGAACAGATGCAGGCGATCCCCCCCAGTGACACCCCCGGCGGTGTTCAAAACCACCGCCTGCAGGGTCGGTGAATTCGACCGCGGGAAGAGCGCCTTGTAAGAGCCGGACTGATGCAGATCTCCGATCCGGGACACCCCGCCGCGCAGGCGCGAGGACACCTCCATCCGCCCTCGGGCACGGGGTTGTGTGTCCGGGCCAGGCAGCGGTGATCCATCCGGGATCCGGGTCGAAATGGTTGCGGCGTCGATGGTCATCCCTCCAGTTCGGGAGAGACTAGCGGCTTAATCCGCGCACACGAGGGAGCGATGCCGCAACCTGCAAAAAAATCGCCCACCCGGCACATCTATGCCTAAATTTTAATCACCCTAACGGACGTGATGCAGCGTCCCGAACAGTCGCGGGTCCAGGCTGGCGGCAGCGAAGGTCGGCCCTTCGGTCAGGATCGACACCGCATCGTGGCTGTGCAGGCTCTCCTGATGGCTGGCAACGACGCGGAAATCACCGATCCGCGCGTCGCTTTCCAGCTCACGGGCAAAAAGACGCGCGGCATCTTCGACAAAGATCGGATTGGCGGCGTTGAGTTCGGCAAAGGCCTGCTCGTCCTCGCGCTTGACCATCACCTGGGTCTCGGTCGGCACGGCGCGGCGCGCCATGTCGATCAGGTCCTCGAACCAAAGCCGCCCCTCCCCGGTCAGCACCACGGACATGCGCGCAACCGAGCGTTGGGAATGCGGCGTGGCCAGCTGACCGCGCTCGCGACGTGCATGTTCAGCCAGCTCCAGTGAGCAGGGACAGGTCGAGGAGTAGACATAGTCGAGATGCAGGACCCGCAGCCGTTCCCCTGCGGATTCAATCAGTTCAAGCGCGATATCGTAATATTGGTACCCCGCCAGCCCGGAGCGCAGAGACTCCACCTTCAGCGGATAGGACAACCGCATCTGAATGCGCGCATCGAGGCTGTCGAGATCGGTGATATAATCGTCAAGCGCCGCCTCGATCACGGAGAAGGAAAAGGTCTTGTCGGCATGGGCATAAAACGAGCGCATGATGCGGCTCATATTGATGCCCTTCTTGTCCGCCTCCAGGCTGACGGTGCCGGTCACAGCACTTTCCAGCATGATGTCGCCCCCGGCCCGGGTCAGGTAGCGGATCGGCAGGCGGAAGTTCGAGATGCCGACATGCTGGATGGCCCGGCGCGAGCCCCGGATCAGACTTGCCGGTCCGTTCTGCAGATCAGGCAGCGTGGCCCGGTAATCGGCATCGGTCTTGAGGTCCTCGGGGTAAGCGTCGGACAGCAAAGGATAACCGGTCGGTTGCAACAGTCGCGCAATAGCCGGATCAAGTTCGTTGATCTCGCTATCCGTGGCCGTACCGGCCCATTCTCGCAATTTGCGCAGCGCCTCTGCGGCGTCATCGCGATTGGGCTGCGTCAGCATATCGTTCGGGTGGATGTTCATCGGGTCCCCCTTTTCGGTCCCAGCCTCGCCAATATAAGCAGGGCCGCGCGAAAAATCCAATCTTGACCTGATATACGCGACAAAGCCGGATCCGGATGTAAAACGCTCAGATTTTATCGAGCGCCTGCATCAGGTCGCCAATAAGATCGACCGGATCCTCCAGTCCCACGGAAAGCCGCACCGTCCCGTCGCTGATTCCCACGATATCCTTTTGCTCCTGCGGCAGGCGTTGATGCGTCGTGGTGGCAGGATGGGTCACGATGGATTTACTGTCGGCAAAGTTGTTGGAGATCGTGAAAACTTCAAGTGAATTGAGGAATTTGAAGCAGCTTTCCTTGCCGCCGGTCACGTCAATGGAAATCACCGTCCCGCCCGAGGCCGCCTGTCGCATGGCGATCTCGTGCTGCGGATGGCTCGGCAGTTGCGGATAGCGCACGCGACTCAATTTCGCATGGCCCTCCAGCGTCTCGGCGATCTGCATCGCCGATCCCGCCTGCGCTCTTACGCGCAAATCCAGGGTATCGAGCGATTTAAGCTGGACCCAGGCGGTGAAGGGATTCATCGCGCCACCGGTATGTTTCATATAGGCTTCGATCGGGCCGCGGATCAGCTCTTTGGAGCCACAAATCATGCCGCCGAGGGTGCGCCCCTGCCCGTCCACATGCTTGGTGGTCGAAATCACGCAGATATCGGCACCCAGGTGAGACGAATAGGAAAAGATCGGCGTCGACATGGCATCGTCCACCACGACCAGCGCACCCTTGTCATGCGCGACCTTCACCACATGGGCCAGATCGATGACTTCGAGCGTCGGGTTGGAAACGCTTTCCAGGAAAACGAGGGTCGTCTTTTCGGTGATGGCCTCGCTCCAGGCTGCGTTGTCGGTGCCATCGACCAGTGTGATCTTCACGCCAAATCGGCCCAGCACGTCCTCAAGCACATAGAGACAGGAGCCAAAGAGCGCGCGGGCTGCGACCACCTCGTCCCCCGCTTTCAGCAGCGCGGACATCGCGCCGGTAACGGCGGCCATCCCGGAGGTGCAGGCAAAGCCGTCCTCGTAGCCGGTGATCTGCGCGAGACGGTTTTCAAACATCCGAACGGTCGGATTTCCGTATCGGGCGTAGATGAATTCATCGTCCCCGGCGGATTTGAACCGCGCCTCGGCCGCTTCGGCGCTGTCGTAAACAAAGCCCTGCGTCAGAAAAATCGCTTCGCTGACTTCACCGTATTGAGACCGGCGCGTACCGCCATGGATCAGGGTCGTGCGTTGTTTCCAGTCGCTCATCGTCATCTCTCCGCGACCGACCGCTTCGGGGCGGGTCGGTCAATAAACCCCCAGGGCGCGGCCAAGCGTGGGGATCCCCGACGACTGGCCTTTTAGCGGTATCTTTCCTGTGGCCCGCAATCCGGCAACAAATCGCCACGCGCGCTGTCTAACGCCCCAGGCGCAGGCGGGTCAAGCCGCACGCCATCGTGGATGGCCGGAGCGCCGGTGGCACAGTCGTTGCGGGGCGCGCGCCCGCCATGGGTCGGGGGCCGGCGGCGCTGGCTGACTTGAGTATTTTTAACGAGATGAAGCCGGAGCGGTAGCGCCGGATTACATACCTTCAGGGCCTCATCAGGATTCGGCGGCGCCCTTCAGCGGCGGCGGTCGCGCCGCGAGGACATGGGCTGGAAGGCGACGCCGACATGGGCTTCGCAATAGGGTTTGCCGGCCTGAACCGGCAGGCCACAAAACCAGAACTTTTCAGTTGCCGGATCACCCACGGGCCATTTGCATGTCCGTTCCGTCAATTCCATCAGCGACAGCTTTTTGGCTTTCTTCTCGACCGCATTGACCTTGGCAAGCGCCTCGGGGCTGATCTCGTTCGCGGAGGGCTGCGGCGGCAGGGGCTGTCCTGCCGGGACAATCGCCTTGCGCGATGGCACGCCGGCGGGCGCGGCCGACGTTGTGCGCGGCTCGTCGTCATCGTCCTCCTCGACGTCGGCCTTCACGGGCTCCGGCGTCGGCTTGTGGACGGGTTTGGGCTTGGGCTCCGGCTTCGGGGCCGCTGTCGCCGCCGGTGCAGCGGGCGCCTGCGCGCCAGAGCGATTGGACAGGCCCAGCCGATGCACCTTGCCGATCACCGCGTTGCGGGTCACGCCGCCCAACTCCTTGGCGATCTGGCTGGCGGACTGGCCTTCGGTCCACATCTTCTTGAGCAGCTCGACACGTTCATCGGTCCAGGACATCGCCGGCTTCCTTTATTCATCTCGTGATGTGCCCCGGTAAACGGGTCCCGCCCTCGGGGCAAGGGGCACCTATTATCAAAGGCGGCACGTATCACGTACCGCCCCTGTCGTCGGGAGATATTCTAATCACCCTGAACGGAGATACAAGGGAGTGATTCGCTCCCTCTGCCCCGGAGGGCCGCTTACGGGGCAAAGAAACCACCCCCGAGGCCCTTGCGCCGGGGCCGCGCGTAGCTATAACCCGCTTCAATTTGCGCTGCCCAGGGGACGACCATGCCGAAGAGAACCGACATCAATTCCGTCATGATCATCGGCGCAGGTCCCATCATCATCGGACAGGCCTGTGAGTTCGACTATTCCGGCGCACAGGCCTGCAAGGCCCTGCGCGAGGAAGGTTACCGCGTCATCCTGGTGAACTCCAACCCTGCGACGATCATGACCGATCCCGGGTTAGCCGATGCCACCTATATCGAACCCATCACCCCCGAGGTCGTCGCCAAAATCATCGAGAAGGAGCGCCCCGACGCGTTGTTGCCGACCATGGGCGGGCAGACCGGGCTGAATACCTCTCTCGCGCTGGCCGACATGGGCGTGCTCGACAAGTTCAACGTCGAGCTGATCGGTGCCAATCGCGAAGCCATCGAGATGGCCGAGGATCGCAAGCTGTTCCGCGAAGCCATGGAGCGCATCGGGCTGGAGAATCCCAAGGCCACCATCGTTTCCGCCCCCAAGACGGCGAACGGCAAGTTCGACATCAAGGCCGGCCTTGCCGAAGCGATGGACGCCATTGAATATGTCGGCCTGCCCGCGATCATCCGCCCCGCCTTTACCTTGGGCGGTACGGGCGGCGGGGTCGCTTATAACCGCACGGATTACGAGCATTATTGCCGCACGGGGCTTGAGGCGTCGCCGGCGGGGCAGATCCTCGTCGATGAATCCCTTCTCGGATGGAAGGAATTCGAGATGGAGGTCGTGCGCGACAAGGCCGACAACGCCATCATCGTCTGCGCCATCGAGAACGTCGATCCCATGGGCGTCCATACGGGCGATTCCATCACCGTCGCCCCTGCCCTGACCCTGACGGACAAGGAATACCAGGCGATGCGCGCCGCCTCCATCGCCGTGCTGCGCGAGATCGGCGTCGAAACCGGCGGCTCCAACGTGCAATGGGCCGTGAACCCCGCCGATGGCCGCATGGTCGTGATCGAGATGAACCCGCGCGTCTCGCGCTCCTCGGCGCTGGCATCCAAGGCCACCGGCTTCCCAATCGCGCGCGTTGCGGCGAAGCTGGCCGTGGGCTACACACTGGACGAGATCACCAACGAAATTACCGGCGCAACGCCTGCCAGCTTCGAACCGACGCTGGACTACGTCGTCACCAAAATCCCGCGCTTCGCCTTCGAAAAGTTCAAGGGCGCGGACAATCACCTTTCCACCGCAATGAAATCCGTGGGCGAAGTGATGGCCATCGGGCGCAACATCAAGGAATCCCTGCAGAAGGCGCTGCGCGGGCTGGAAACCGGGCTGGACGGCTTCAATCGCATCCCGGAACTGGAAGGCAAGAGCCGCGATGTCATCACCGCTGCGCTTTCACAGGCGACCCCGGAGCGCATCCTCCATATCGCGCAAGCTTTCCGCGAAGGCTTCACCGTGGAGGAGGTGCAGGCCATCACCTTCTACGACCCGTGGTTCCTGCGTCATATCGAGGAGATCATCTACGAAGAGCGGATGATCGGCGCCGAGGGCCTGCCCAACAATGCAGAAGACCTGCGCCGTCTGAAGGCAATGGGCTTCTCCGACAGGCGCCTTGCCACGCTGGCCGTGCGTTCGGTCGGCGTTGCGGGCGGGCTGGGTGAGACACAGGCCAAGCGTTCGGGTCTGCTGCACGATGCCTTGCGTGCCATGGCTGGCGCCACCAGCGAGGAAGAGGTGCGCAAGCTGCGCCAGAAGCTGGGCGTGTTGCCGGTATACAAGCGCATCGACAGTTGCGCTGCCGAGTTCGAGGCGATCACGCCCTACATGTATTCCACTTACGAAGCTCCCAGCTTTGGCGAGCCGGAGAACGAGGCTTGGCCATCCGACCGCGAGAAGATCGTGATCCTCGGCGGCGGGCCGAACCGGATCGGGCAGGGTATCGAGTTCGACTATTGCTGCGTCCACGCCTGCTTTGCGCTGTCGGAAGCGGGCTATGAAACCATCATGGTCAACTGCAACCCGGAAACCGTCTCTACCGATTACGACACCTCCGACCGCCTTTATTTCGAACCACTGACCGCCGAAGACGTGCTGGAAATCCTGCGCGTCGAACATTCGCGAGGCACGCTGAAAGGCGTGATCGTGCAATTTGGGGGGCAAACCCCACTGAAACTGGCAAGCGCGCTGGAAGAGGCGGGCATTCCCATACTTGGCACCAGCCCTGATGCCATCGACCTTGCCGAAGACCGGGAGCGTTTTGCCCGGCTGGTGAACAAGCTGAAGCTGAAGCAGCCCGACAACGGCATCGCCTATTCGGAGGAAGAGGCGCTGGCTGTGGCTCATCGCATCGGTTACCCCGTGTTACTGCGCCCGTCCTACGTGCTGGGTGGTCGTGCGATGGAAATCGTCGATGGCGATGCGCAACTCATCAACTACATCAACACCGCCGTCGAAGTGTCGGGCGACAGCCCCGTGCTGGTGGACCAGTACCTGCGCGACGCGGTGGAATGCGATGTGGATGCCCTGTGCGACGGTAAGGACGTCGTGGTCGCTGCCGTCATGCAGCATATTGAGGAGGCGGGCGTCCATTCGGGCGACAGCGCCTGCTCGCTGCCGCCCTACAGCCTGCCGCAGGATATTATCGGCGAGATGGAACGCCAGGCAGAGTTGCTGGCCCACGGTCTGAAGGTGCGCGGCCTGATGAACGTGCAGTTCGCGGTGAAGGATGGTGAAGTCTACCTGATCGAGGTCAACCCGCGTGCCAGTCGCACCGTGCCCTTCGTCGCCAAGGCCAGCGGTTCGCAGATTGCCAAGATCGCAGCGCGCGTGATGGCCGGAGAGATGCTGGCGGACTTGCCGAAGATCCGACGCGAACTTGATTGGGTCGCGGTGAAGGAGGCGGTGTTCCCCTTCGCCCGGTTCCCCGGTTCCGATCCCGTTCTCACGCCGGAAATGAAGTCTACCGGCGAAGTCATGGGGATCGATAAGGATTTCGCCACTGCCTACACCAAGTCGCAGATTGCGGAGGGCAGCATGTTGCCCAAGTCGGGTACGGTTTTCGTATCGGTGAAGGATAGCGACAAACCGCAAATTGTCGGCTCGGCGCAGCAGCTCGTCGACAAGGGTTTCAATCTGATCGCGACGGGCCGAACCGCCGAATACCTTTCGGAACACGGCATTCCCGTCGAACGCGTGAACAAGGTCGCAGAAGGTCGACCGCATATCGTCGACAAGATCAGCGATGGCGAAGTGGCGCTGGTGTTCAATACCACCGAGGGGTGGCAGAGCCACAAGGACAGCCAGTCCATTCGGGCCTCGGCGCTGGAAATGAAGGTTCCTTACTACACCACTGCCGCTGCATCGATCGCCGCGGCCCAGGCGATCGTGTCGGTAAATGCAGACGAACTTGAAGTGCGTTCGCTGCAAGACTATTATGGGTAGGAACCAGACACCTCCTCTTCCTCAATCCGGCTCCAGCAGCCCCCGCCATGGCGGGGCAGGGTCATATTGACGAGAGTCACAGAAAGCAGGGAATATAATGCAGAAAGTGCCGATGCTCGCGGAGGGCTATGAAAAGCTGACCGCCGATCTCAAGGCGTTGCGTGAGGAGCGTCCCAAGATCGTGGACGCGATCGAGGAAGCGCGTGCGCATGGCGACCTGTCGGAAAATGCCGAATATCACGCAGCCAAGGAGCGGCAGGGCCAGGTAGAGGCGCAGATTTCCGATCTGGAGGACAAGACCAGTCGTGCGCAGATCATCGATCCGGCAACACTTTCGGGCGACAAGGTGGTGTTTGGCGCGACCGTCACCGTGCTGGACGAGGACGACAAGCCGATGACCTATCAGATCGTGGGCCAGGCAGAAAGCGATGCCAAAGTCGGTCGTGTATCCTACGAAAGCCCCCTGGCACGCGCATTGATCGGCAAAAGCGTTGGTGACGAGGTAGAAGTGACCGTTCCTTCAGGCGAGAAGTTTTACCTGATCGACAAGATCGAATTCAAATAATAGCATCACGATGACCGATACGAAAAGCCCCGCAAAAGCGGGGGGATAAGGTGATCGATACGCACGGGCGATCATCTGACCACACTCGGTGTTTCACATTGTCATTCGCCAAAACCACAAGGCAAGCCGACAGGCTGCCTTTGACAAATTTGCTATAGACTCGGAACGTCCGCTCTTGGGTGGGAAGCGGACAAGCGGGTATCAGGGATTACGGTGGCCACAGCTGCCGCTCACAGAGTTGATGAGATGAGGATTGCATGCCCCACTTGGACATAGATGTATTGTTCTGCATTAGATAAACGCACTCTGTGCTCGCAACACAGCACTCGGGCGACCAGCGAGACAATTCCGATTGGGGGGGCGCGACATGAGTGACGTTTATTGGGTGCTGTTAGCAATGCACGTGGCTCTAGCCGTGGTGCTGTTTTTTCTAGTCAACTGGATTGGAAAGCACGCAATAGACTTTGGCTATGTCAGCACTTCTTTGTTCGAAGAACCGAATGAGAGCGTCGCACTCAACTTTTTTATTCGTGCCCTAACCCCAGCGGTGTTCATCATACTTGTTTCATCGGCTGCAGTGGCCCTCGATCGATCTGACTTACGCTTAGGGATAATCATGGTAGTGCCGTATTACTACGTGCTACGCGCCACTGTTATATTCCTATTCAATCGGCACCGTCTTATTAGCTGGTCAAGGTACATCGGCCATGCCCTATTTGGTATCGCGATTGCGGCGTTGGCTTATAAATACCTCATTGTTCCTAATCGCTCACTCATTCCCGACTTGGAGACAGCAGGGAACGAGTTGTGGCTTGCATTGCTGGCGTTCCTGTACGCCGTCGCGAACAAGGTACCGCTTTCAGGTGGTCCCGGAGCACGCCGGAGGAACGCCTTTGTCAATATCCATTACACCACAGCCCGCCGTCTGTTTGGTGAAATTATCGATGCGAAGGTAACTGACGATCTACTTAAGCTCGTTGCCTACTCTGTACTGGTTTATGAGGACTACTGCCGGCCACCCGCAATTCGAACCTTGGAACGGTTGGCTTGGTGGAAAAAGAGTAGGACAACGGGCATCATGCAAGTGTCTGCTTCTGATGCGCTAACTGATCGCGAGAGCGTCAAAAGAGGCTTGGATATTCTTCTCGCGTCGTGGGGGAAGTACTCAGGCGAGGAACGGTGGTTGCGAGTGAGGTCGACCATCTCAGACTACAACAAGGACGAGGACTACATCGGCCGAGTTCAGGAGGTTATGGAGATCCTCGCTGAACGAGCCGACCCCAGCTTTAAACCAGCATACAGCAGCATCTGGACGGAGTAAGTCGCTATTGTTCGTCAGAACGGGAAGCTGCCCAAAGGCAGACTGCGGGCAGTGGCGCCTAGCCGTGGAATAACCGGAATTGCGGCCGTTAGCTGACAGACTGCTTTTGGCTCAGATTTGCCTATATCAGACCTGCCACGTTTCGCGCCAATTGCGGCGATAATCTGCAAACCCCATCTTTCCGCAATATAAAGTCCGCACCAGAGAACGTCTGTTTCTGGGCGAAAGCAAGAACGGCAGCATCGACCTTCGGCCTTTCCGGTTCAATAAGATCATATGCGAAAGCTGGAATTTCGCGGCGGTAATGATGCATTATTCCCGCAAACGGATCATATCCATCACTCACCGCTTGAACCTGCAATTGCGCTAATCGCACGGTGTAAGCGTAATTGAGCATCGCATTAATTGGATGGGACGCTTTCCAGTTTCGGGCCTTGCGACCCGTGAGAATTGAGCTGCGCGCCTGGTATCTCCGCCATGTCTCGGGAATTGGATAACGGCTCTCTGCCTTCCACTTCAATTCAATTGCTTTCCATGCTGCGAAATAGCGAGCTGCACATTCAGCCTCGACATTGCGAAGCTCATTTATTTCACCGAATTGCATCTTTGGGAGATCGACCAAAGTCTCATTGGCTTTGGCAATTGCCTTTTCCCGATAGGGGCTATTGGGAACGTGCTTTCGCAGGGTCACAAGCCTATTGCGGACTTTGTCGTAAATCAGCTTTCGAGCGAATTCCAAGCGCAATTGCTCATTGGATTGCGTTTCGTATTGCCATTGCAGATTCTCGGGATTGCCGATGAAACCGGCGCCGGAGGCATAGACAACCGGATCACCGCTCCATTGAACTCTGGCGAGTGCAACGCCTTGCTCACCAAGCCAACCCAGCACATCGAATGAAATTGAGCCGCTTCCATCCAATAGCAGGATCAATCTCGGCAATTGCAAATCGCCTTTAAAATAGCGGAATTGCTGTGCCTTTTGCGGGTAATGGCTAAAGCCTTGCCTGATCAGCAATGATCCTTGTTCAATACGCAAGGAAGAACCGTGCCCGGTTAGAATTAGAGGCTGGGAAGTGCGCTCTCGCCGTCGCCGTTTTCGTTTCGATTTCGCAATGTTCCGAACCCAGAATTCGGATCTTTCGGCCCATTCGGAATGGTTTTCAATTGCGCGGAATTGGGAGGTTTCGAGCATTTACGGAAACTAGCAGAATTGCTGCTAATTGTCGTGCAGATTGAGGGTTAATGGCGGCTATTTTGGCATCGAATAGAGCAAGAGAGGCTTGGAAAAATGGCATCGGGCTTAGCGACGCGTGGCTGCGCTTTGCTCCCAGGGATTTGGCGTCCGAATATGAGCGCGCTCCTGGCTTTTTTGAGAGCCTAGATCTCAATTCAAAGCCAGATAGCGGTTGGGAAATTCTGAAATCATTTTCGGATGGACTATCCAAATCTCAATATCGGACAGAGCTCGAAAAGGCGATCAAGGAGCATCTCTTGGACGAGCTCTTCAACGACGAGCTCATCGCGACCGGATACCGCGAGCTTCCCTCTCCGGGTCAAAGCCCGGTTGTGATCAATCCAGCCAGATTTGAAAACGATGATCCTGATTGGTTTGAAGGAACTCTAGAGGCACACGGATTTCGCTACGGGCGAATTAGGATTACTGATCCAGCTTTGATGAAAAGCGGGCTCAATTCAGAACCGAAGGACGGCTCGATTTCAGCAATCGACAATGCAATTGCTCAATTGCTAAAAACCAATCCACAATTTTCCGATTTGCCTCGTAAAACGTCCTGCGAATTGGTTCGAAAATTTCTCGGCGCTGCATATAGGCCGGGCAATGGCTTGAGTGACCAAAACATTTCAAAAGCAATTGTCCGCTTATGCAAACCAAAGAGAATTAAACGTAATTCTAATTAATTATCACGGTGCGTGAGCATAAGAGGATTCGCTCGAATCACGATATCCCGGGATCTTTGACCGGTCAGCAGCAATCCCGCTGCGGGCAAGTCAGAGGAAATACGCGTGGCACGCAAACGCGACTACAAAGCTGAGTATCAGCGCCGGATCGCGAATGCTGCCAAACGCGGCCTAAGCAAGTCTCAGGCACGAGGTCACGCCCGGCCCGGTGAAAAGCCTATTCGTGGGTCGAACGTTGCTCGTGGCGATACGGCGCTCGAAGCGGCTCTCACAGCCCTCAGGCGGACTGGAACACAGGTTGCAGCGGCAAAAGAGGCTGGAGTGTCCGTCGAGCGCTTCCGGCGCTTCCTTCGGGAGAACAAGCTTGCCGAGCGGCAGGGCCGCACCTGGCTAATCGATGATCGCGCCCCTCGCGAAATGCTTGTCCTGTCTAACGGCCAGGCGATGCAAATGCGGCTTGATGGATACGAACAAGCTTCGCTCAACGGGCGATATTTGTCCGCCTTCAAGAGCTTCATAAACACCAACGACAGTGAGTTTCTGTCTGACTTTATCGGGCTGTCCGTTCGCGACGCCAAAGGCAAACTCCACCCCTTCGAAACAGATGAGAATGCTCTCTATCGCCTTGCCGCCTCGGGCAGCGAGATTTTCGAAGACATTTACCGGCTCATCGCAATCTGAAGAAAGGAAATTGAGCAATGAAGCGCAACGATAAGGAACGCCGCAAACAGCAGCGGCTCGTAAAGCTGGGTAGCAATAATCCCATTTGCGGAGTTTGCGGAGAAACGGATTGGCGTTGTTTGGACGCGCATCACGTTGCTGACCACGGGCGCGATGATGTTACCGTCGCAATATGTGCAAGCTGCCACCGGAAAGTCACCGATGATCAAAAGGATCATCCGGCCTTCGACGCAGGCGCTGATCCTACCTTGGACCGCATTGGCCATTTTCTAATTGGCCTTGCCGACTTGCTATCCATCATTGTCGAAAAGCTTTTGGAATTTGCTCATATTCTCATTGAATTGGCAAAGCCGGACGCAATTGCCGGGAAAGCGCAATGAGCTCGCCATCCATCACAGACCACTTGCCCATTTCCATCCGCGCTTTTGCCGTGCCCGATGCCATTGAGACGGGAAAAACGAAAAAACGAACGCCCCGCTCAATTGCTTTGGCTGCGTCGAATTGGACTCTAATTTTCGACTGCGAGACATTTGCAGATGAGACCCAGTCATTGCGGTTTGGCACCTACCAAATTCGCAATGAGGGCGCATTGATGGAAAGCGGCCTCTTCTATTCGCCGGAAAATCTGAGTGATGACGAGATTGCGGTCTTACGAAATTACGCTTCATCGCACGGCCTTGAATTGCTGACACATGCCGAGTTTGTCGAACACGTGTTTTTCCGCATCGGCTATGATTATCGCGGCACGATTGTAGGCTTCAATCTCCCATTCGACATTGCACGCATTGCTCTCAATGCAGACTCAGCTCGTGGCAAAATGAAGGGTGGCTTTACCTTTGGCCTGACGGAAAACAAAAAGCGTCCACGCATCCAAATCAAACATCTGTCTGCCAGAGCAGCGTTCATTCAATTCGCAGCTCCGGGGAAAAACCGGTCCAACCCTAGTGTTCTCAAACGCGGCAAAACAGAACCAATCCAGCGCGGTCACTTTGTCGATTGCAAGACGCTATCAAGCGCATTGCTGGCCAAGTCCTTTTCACTCACGAGCTTATGTCAGGCTTTGGGCTTGGAAAGCGCGAAGCTGAAGTTCGAAGACTTCAACGCGCCCGTAACACCTGAGTTTGTGCAGTACGCGGTGCGCGACACGCAGGCCACGTGGGAATGCTACTGCACCCTGATCGCTAAGTTCGACAAGCTGGGCTTGGACGGCACAAGGCCGGAAAAAATCTATAGCGAGGCTAGTCTGGGCAAAGCCCTGTCTCTTATACACATCTGACGCTGCCGACGAAGAGGATAGTGTA
>OJBY01000473.1_pt1 | contig 21476 bp, 25 predicted proteins | sample 1591731 | NCBI WGS metagenome assembly OJBY01 (sample SAMN05416837, study PRJEB24817) | seawater metagenome | isolation source: Sea water | place: Canada:Atlantic | collected 2013-07
TCTACACTATCCTCTTCGTCGGCAGCGTCAGATGTGTATAAGAGACAGGACTTGGGTCGCGTATGTCAATCAAGGCATGCGGGTAGCGCGCTTGCTCCTCATCACTCGGCTTGGCTGAACCAATGTTCAGACCTCGGTAAACCAGCACCGAGTCCACCGAGATCAAATCCACTTGATCGCCCAGCCGCTCTTTTAGCTCAAAGGCGAGCGCGGTTTTACCGCTTGCCGTTGGGCCCAAGATGCTCAGCAGCCGACCCTGTCTGATCAGAGTGCTGAGCTCTGACTGATCTGAGCCTATGCTGCCTTGGTTTTGATGCCCAGCACTCAAAAGTCGCCCCTAAACCCAAACATCAAAGCTCAGCCAAGCCGATAGAATCGGCTTTTGGACCAGTGAAACCGATGATCCTGCCCTCCTCCCCTGCCGCAGGAGTAAAGCCTATCTCGATAACCAAGTCAGGCTTAGGGGTGTAACCGCTAGCTTTGTCTGGCCACTCGATGATCATGAGCGCGGAATCAGGTAAATCATCTAACCCCAGATCCAGATAGTCCTCACCAGTTTCCAAACGATACAAATCCAAGTGATAAACCGAAGTCGAATTCACCTGGTACTCTTCAACCAAGGTATAAGTAGGGCTCTTGATGCGCGAGCTCACGCCCAGCGACTCAAGCCAAAAGCGCGTGAGCGTGGTTTTGCCTGCACCCAGATCACCCACCAGATAAACCACGCCCGAGGTGATGGACGCCGCCAAACGAGCAGCTAACTTTTGCGTGGCTGCTGCTGAGCTTAACTCTACCGACCGCTCAATCACGATCTTGACGCTCAACTGGGACCTGGTGAGCTGCTTGGGGGTTGGTAAATCCTTGCTTAGTGGCCAATTTATCTAGCATGTCGGGCATGCCCCACTCGCTTTTGATTTGCTCACTGAAGTCAAAACCCGATTGAGTGAGCTCGCCCATCTGTGGATTTTCAACATCTTGCTTAAAACACTGCGCGTACCCGGTGGCGGTTTCATGAGCAATCACGGAGTATACGCTCACGTCAGCTTCGCCGTTTTGGGTGGCGGTTTGTTTTAGGATCTCGTCACTCCAAAAAAAGATCATGCGAGCAAACTGCTCAGCGCTCGGTGAAACCGGCAAGCTGATCCAGCGCGCGGAGAATTTCTTGCAGGCAGCGATGTACTCTGGATCATCAGCATCCCAAAAGCACACCGAGTGATCAAAGCTGTCGATTAAGTCCTTGATAGTGCCCTTTAGCAGGCCAAAGTCATAAACCATCTGCCCGTGATCGAGGCGGCTGGCCTCCAAGATCAACTCGATTTGGTAGGAGTGACCATGCAACGAGCGACTACACCGATCACTTGAGCAGTTGCGAACGATGTGGGCATTTTCAAATTTGAAGAGTTTACGAATCCGCATGAGGCCGCGTTCCGGAACAAAAACGCATTATAGCCTAAGGGCTAGGGGCCGCGCTGACCCCCTTGGATTTAAGCTGACTGAGCAAACTCATGTCGTCCAGATAAGAGGGAAGCTGGTAAATCGGCTCAAGATTTCTGCCTTGTTTTTGCATCACTGTGATCCAACTGCGCTCTTGCTCGCCAAGTTTGGCTGAAGTCACCAAAAACACCGCTGCCGAATTGACCGATAGCTGGGTTGAGAGCACTTCACGGGTTTGTTGTTCTGACTGAGCAAACTCTGCGCTGTTTAAAAAGTCAGCCACTTGGGTGTACTGCTGGCGATCTGATGGGTCTTGCACGGGCGCGGGCACAGGATCGGTGTCAGCGCCCTGATCCTCGGAGGCTCCTTCAGCAGAGTTTCCATCTTCAGGAGTGGTTGCTGGCGGCGGCTGACCCTGGGTTTGTCCGCCCAACGATCGACGCACCGCATCAAGAGCGGTTACTGAAGCCGTGTTGAGATTGAGCGGGACAAACCACGGCAAGGCGGCAACATAAGGTTTGAGCGCCTGGATGTCACTGGGCTTAAACCCAGGCACCATCGATAACTCCTCAATACTGATCAATGGCTGATTGATCAGATCGCGCCCATAACTCTGTGCTTCATCGACTTCGCCAGCTTCGGTATCGCTGTCGACATAGTCACTTAGAGCATAGACCAGATCCGGGTTCAAACTTAACTGAGTAAACAGACCTCTTAGCAAAACTTGCGCTGACTCAGGATTTGAGCCGAGCGCCAAGTTGTTTAAATTGAAGCGGCTTGAAGCATCGATCATCTGCTGGCGGATTTGACCATTGCCCGGTTCAGCCACCTCGCTCAGCATAAACCAAGGCTCGTCCAAGGTATCCACCGTCACCGACTCATCGCTCGCCGCCCTTGCGATCGCCAACTGGTTCGAGGAAATCTCAAGCGCGACAAACTGCTGCTGCATGCCAAAAGACTGTGCTCGATCCAATAGCGTCTGCTCGCGCATGAGCATGATCGCTGCGATAGAGGCGATGATCGCAACCAGCATCAGCACCGTAATCAAAGCGATGCCGCGCTCTGGTTTGCGTGACGGATAAGTGCGGGCCATTAGTTTTGCGCCCCGCTAGCTTGCTTCATCAGCAATCCATAAGCAGGCAAAGCAAATACCCACTCATAGGCCAGCCCCTGATAGCTAAAACTCACTCTGAGCAGGCTGGGTGCTCCCGGAAAAACCTCCTGCCGACTTTGACCAGAGGCGAGCTGAGCAAAACTGCGAGACGAACTTTGACTTTGATCAAATGGCACCAGTGTAAAGCTCAGCTCGCTGATCTCACCGATGAGCTCTGTGCTGGTTGACTCTAATTGATCGGCAGACTGCGAGGAGCCTGAGCTTTCAAGAGAATTTGAAAATGTCACTCCGCTTTGAAAACCCGCGCGCCCTTGGGGGGACAGAGCTTCTACTGGACTGGATTCACGGAACAAGCCTTCAGACAGAAGCTGGTAACTCACTTGCTGCAAAACTGGGTCAGGGGTGAGCTCCTCGGCATCGTCCGCTCTTTGGTCAGTGCTTGAGGTTGGTTTAGGCGGGCTTGCCAGTCGAATCAAGAAACTCAAACTAGCCTCTTCAGCGCTGATCAAAGATCCCTGAGTACGCGGTGCGAGCAACTGCAGATCACTCATCAAACTACCGTGAAACGCAACCAGCTCAGACTGTTTTTGGCTTGCCGCTTCACCGCGAACTTGCGTGGTTTGCAGTTGATCCACTAATTGCCAACCAACCAAAGCGATCAAGGCAAACAAAGCGATCGCGATCACCACCTCAACCAAGGTGAAGCCCCGCTGCTGAGAAGCGCTTGTTCGCTTTGAATTAGCCAAAGTGCATCGACTCATCGATCTGTTTCCGCCAGCAACAGGTTGGCGCTGCTTAGCACCTGATCACCTTGAGTGATCTTTACTTGCATGCGACGGGTTCCATCGGGGACATTTTGCTCAGAGCTTTGTTCGCTCACTTCAAACTCCTGACCCATCTGTGCACTGGGAGCTTCATCGAGCTTAGTAGTTGCACGAAGGGTTTGCAGCTGATTGCTTAGGAGCATCTGGTGCTGAATCGAAGTTTGGGTGCGCTGCACGATGGTGAGGTACTGAGAAGCGGCGCTGGCAGCAGCAACACCAATCACCGCAAGCACGCTGAGTGCGATCAGCACCTCAATCAAGGTAAAACCTGATTGTTTTTTTAAACCGGGCGCTCTGCTGATCGGCCTCATGACTCAGACACGCTTAAGCGGGAGTTCGAGGATAACTTAAAGCGTAAACTGCTCTCCCCCAAACTCAAGGTCACCAAAGCAGGCTGAGTAATCCCTGAGGCACCCCAAGTGAGTAGTGGATCAACTTCAGTCACCAGAGCTGGGTTGTCTAAACTGCTCTGCTGGTTAAGTGGCTCTATCGATAACTGAACGCCCTTGACCAAGGTGGTTTGTGAATCTGCTACCGATAGCCCTAATTCTGAAGCCTCAAGGTTTGCGGGCTGACCCTGAACCGGATTAAACCAACCAAGAGATTGGTTGGTGGCAAAACTGGTGAGGTAGTAGCTGGCTGGATTGACGGCGTCTTCAGGTTCAAACATCAAAGACACGGGAGCTGAGGTGCTTCGAGAGACGATGGCTGCTTTGGCAACGGTTTGTGCCAGATCTTCTGCCGCCATAGAGAGCACCCGCCGATCAGATCCGCGCACGCCGATCACGCCTATCCCCATGATCAGGGTCACCAGCACGATCACGACGAGGATTTCGATCAGTGTGAAACCAGACTGAGGTTGCCTGAGCGTCATAGAATCGCAAATTTAAAAGAGGAACAAAGTATGCGCGATAACGCGCGCAGATTACAGCGAACAAATCCAAAGCAGCACAAGCAAAGGTTGCACAGCGCATCGCCAAATCTTGCTGAGATAGCCCCCTAAGCTTACTGACCCTTTAAGAGCTCTCAGAAGTTGCGAATCGGAGGTAGTCACTATTCCAAATGACCGCTTGGAGCGTATTGACTCAAATCAGTTGGACTTTCTTGATTAGCAGTCGAACTCTTACATACTTGAGATTTTGAGCCCTCAAAGCTGATCCGATCCAGAAACCAAAGGTGCTTTTGAGCCTCTGGGCAGCGCCATGATCTGCTCAAGCAGTGCTCGCTTCAGTGACTCACGCTCACCCATGTAACGCTGATAAAAACTGGAGTTCAGCAGCGTCGCCGACCCGTGTACGAGCGCAAAAGACCCGCCCAAAAAGTCACGTACGCTCATCTCAGACTCACACTGGGTTATGTAGTCCCCGCAAAGCTCAATCAGCTTGCGCGCCCTTGCCCTGCGTACCTCATATAAACGCTTAAACTCTGAGATCACCGATCGATCACTGGCAGCAATCTGCTCTTCGATCTGCTGGTAAACCAGCGTCTTTGCAAAATCCTTGATTTGCGCTTCATAACAACTGCGAAGCGCGGTCTCAGCATCTGGTGCATTGCTCAGCATCAACAGCAACTCTTCTTCACGCAAGGTGATCAGATGCATGAGTAGCGCGTCTTTGGATTTAAAATACCGGTACAGAGTGCCCTTTGCCAAACCCAGCGCTTCCGCCAAGGTATCCATGCGAAAGTCGAACACGCCGCCGTCTAGCACTAACTGCTCTGCCGCTGCGGTAATCTGAAACAGGCGGCGAGCCTTACGCCGGTCGCGCGAGCTCAGCGGCGCAGACTTAAGCGCTCTGGCTTCTAAGCCCTCGCCGGTTTCAGTGGCAAAATGCATCTTATCCAAACCGCATCAGCTGGTTGAAGTTTTGCGTGCTTTTTGAAGCTATCAGCTCAGGCGACACCCCGCGCAGATCACCGATTGCGCGCGCAACCTCACCCACCCACTTGGGCTGATTGGGCTTACCGCGGTGCGGGGTGGGTGCAAGATAAGGCGCGTCAGTTTCGATCAACATGCGATCAAGCGGGATCTTGGTTGCCACTTCGTGGATTTGCTTAGCGTTTTTAAAACTCACGATACCGGAAAACGAGATAAACAAACCCATCTCAAGCAGCTGCTCGGCCATATCCCAGTCCTCAGTAAAACAGTGCAGGATCCCCGCATCAAGCGGGTTGTCCCTTAGCACCCTAAGTGTGTCTTCTTTGGCGTCACGGGCATGAATCACTAGCGGTTTTTTAAGCGCGTTTGACACCTCGATATGACGGATGAGGCTCGCCTCCTGTTCCGCCTTGAAGTCAGTTGAGTGAAAAAAGTCGAGCCCGGTTTCACCAATTGCCCATACCTCAGGCCGATCCGCCAGCATCGTCAGTTTTTCGGTGGTGGCCGCGTTTAAAACCTTGGCGTCCTCGCAAGGGTGCACGCCAACCGACAACCCGATCTCAATCCCGCAGTCCGCATGATCGGTGCGGATGCGCTGCAGCTCGTCATACTCATCGAAGTCACACATGATCGACATCAGGCGCACCACTCCGGCCTCTTTGGCAGAAGCAAGCGCGCTGGCCATAGTCTCATCGCCAAGTTTTAAGCGGTTCAGGTGACAGTGCGAGTCGATCAGTTGCATGTAATTGGGTCAAATGTCTTAAGTCTTACTGATTTTAAGCAGTCAAGGCCCGCGCTTCAAACTGACTTTGGTAGCGCGATTGCAAAACACCCCTTAAGTACCCTCAATCAGGGCGCTTGATTCAACCCAGAGCTAAGTGATTTAGGTGGGCATTTTACTACCTCACTGTACTCCAATCATCGAAGCGGGTCACATACCCCTCAGGCTTAGTGGCCTCAATCTGCCAGCAGCGCTCCCCGCGCGCCAGATACTTAACCTCAAAAGCGGTGCGTTCGCTTCTTCTATCAACCGGAGCGATCGTCACGGGTAGCTGCCAGATCTCACACAGCCACTGTTCACACTCATGCGCATAACTCTCGACGTTAGTGGCAAGCGTCAGACGCCCGCCGGTTCGAATGCGTGAGAGCAAAAACTCCATAAAAGGCATGCGGTGCCAGCGCTGATTGGGGTTGGCGCGCTCGGGATTGGGATAAAGCAAAAAAACCTGAGCCAGAGTGTTGGGCGGCAGCGCATGCACACACCACGGGATCGCGTCTGCATGAACCGGCTGTAAATTAGGATAGTCAGTTGCCGAAGCGAGTTTACTAAAGGACTCAAACTTGGTGCGAGTTCTCTCAATCGCGATGATCGACTGCTCGGTGGTTTGGGCGAGGCTTAGCGCATGGTGACCTTTACCCGCCCCAATCTCAAGGATCGGCGAGGCACCTAAGATCGGTTTTATAAAGCCACGCGGCGCGCGGAGCTGATCGGCAGCAAAGAGCCTGTTAAACTGGTGGGAGTGCAAACCCTGAGCCTTATATGAGTGAAACCGCCTCCAGTTTAAAAGTTGCCTGCCCCACATGCAGTAAAAAAGTAGCCTATAGCGGCAACCCCACCCGCCCTTTTTGCTCTGAGCGCTGCCGCCTGATCGATCTTGGTGAGTGGGCGAGTGAATCCTACCGCGTCCCCGCCAGCGATGACCCCTTTAGCGCTGATATCGAAAAAGGACAACTTGAGCAAGACACCAACGACTTTGGGGATAGTTAAAACCACGATTAAACTCAGGCAGTCAAATGCCACCGGTGGTGAGTTTGCCCTAAAGCTGAGAACTGCCACTCTGGTCGGCGGATCAAAAATTTAGCTGCCGTGTGCAGGTGCTGGCCTCAAGCAAAAACTACAATCAAACCTTAACCAACTTACCCTTCACCCAACCAACCCTACCAACTGGGGCTGCCCGCCTGCGAATACCGGGCACCGGACGCAGCATGAACAGATCGCCATTTTGCCCGACTAGGCTTTGATTCACACCCGCGCTCTTGGCTACGCCAGCGTGGGCGCGCAGGTGGTGCTTTTCTCCGTGAACCGGCACGGCGATTTGCGGCTTAATCCAGCCATACAGGGTTTTGAGCTCCTCAGCCGCCGGGTGGCCGGAGGCATGAATCGGTAGGCTCGCGGTTTCGCTTGTGACCACCTCAACTCCTAGGGCTGTGAGCGAATCAATGAGGGTTTGGATCGCCTCCTCGTTGCCGGGGATCGCGCGCGAGCTAAAGATCACCCGGTCGCCCGCCTCAAGCTCGAGGTGCGGGTGAGTGCCGGAGGCCAGCCTTCTGAGCGCGGCAAAGGGCTCGCCCTGTGATCCGGTCGCAACCGCCAGCACCTCACATCGAAGCAAGTACCCCAAGTGAGCCGCCTCAGTTACCAATGCTTCCCTCGGCCACACGTCGGCACGTTTTGCGCACTCCTGCATGGTGATTAGTGATCGCCCATACAAACCCATATAGCGATGAGTCTGCGCGGCCACGCGCGCCAGCGTCACTAAGCGTGCGATGTTGCTACCAAAACAGGCAACCACCACGCGGCCGGGGGCACTGTCGATGTAGTGGTGGAGGCCGGCATAAAGCTGGCCTTCAGATATCGAGTGACCAGCTACGGTTGCGTTGGTTGAGTCGCACACCATCGCAAGCACACCCTCCTCCCCTAAACGCTCAAATGTCTGCCTAGCCACACCTGCGCCAACCACCGGATCAGGGTCGAGTTTCCAGTCGCCGGTGTGAAACACAGATCCGATGGGTGTACGGATCATGAGACAGTTGGGGTCAGGTATGGAGTGAGTGAGGTTTAAAAACTCCACCTCAAAGCGGCCGATCTGCACGCGATCGCCGACTTCAGTCACGATCACCGGCACGCTGGCAACCAAGCCGTGTTCGCTGAGCTTTTTGTTTAGCACCTCAGCCGTAAAGCGGGTGCAGTACACCGGACAGCGCAGCTTTGGCCACAGGTAGGCCACCGCACCGATGTGATCTTCATGTGCGTGTGTGATCACCAGTCCAGCAAGCTTTTCAGCACGCGCCTCGATAAACGCCGGATTTGGCATCTGTATCTCAGGCTCCCCGCGCGCAACCTCTAAGTTTGCGCCAGCACTGGGCTTGGTTTGACCAGGTTTAGGAAACATCACCCCGCAATCCACCATCAGCCAGCTGTCGTCGTGGCCGTACAGGTTCAGATTCATGCCGATCTCACCCGTCCCGCCCAGCGGCAGAAAAACCAAATCATCATTGGTGGGAGTCATGAGATCCTTGAGTGGTTACGTTTAATCCGACAGGTTACCTGAGCGCGCAGCTAAACTTTATAGCCGTGGCAAAATGCCCACAAAAAGTCACTCAACCCAAGTGTGAAGCTACGTCTGCCACAGTAAATATCTTAAGCAGGTAGATAGGCTAGGGTCGATGCTGGGGTCAGCAACAGTGGGCAATTATCAATCTTAAAGTTAGTGCGGGGTGTTGTTCTCGCCCCAAAAGCGCTGCATCTCATAATACAAAAAGGAGGCAGTCCAAGCGATGAGCAGCAAGCCGGTTAGTGACTCAAGTCCCACCATAAAGCGCAGTGGGCCGGTCGGCTCGATATCACCAAACCCTAGGGTGGTGAACACGGTGAAGGAAAAGTAAGCGCAATCCAGCAGGCTGCCAGTGAAGTTGCCGATCAAGCTGCCATGACCCCCGCTCAAGTTGATCCAATAGTAAGCCAGCGCAAAGATCCAGATCTCTATGGAGTGCGCGAGCATGGCGCCGAGGACGCCAGCGACGATGCGGAGGCGATGTGGGCCGCGCATCTTTCTTGACACTCGAGTTAATAGGCTTAAAAACTCATAGTGAACCGTCACCGCGAGGGTGACGACGAGGCAATTGATGACAAATATGGTGATCATGCTTGATCCAATTAGACGGAATTTAGGGCAGCTGAAAAATTAGGATTTGGATTCATGGCTGAGCGCGAGAATCTTCAGATAGAGCAGCCCTGAGTATCTTTTTGATTTCGGTGTAATCTTCATTTCTTAAATAATTTCTGGTATCCAAATAAGACAAAATGTCTTGTCCGTGATCAGGGTCACCCGGATCGTTAATTTTTTGATGGGGGTCTGCTCCAGCACTTAATAGGTAACTCAGAAGCTCAGGATCATTATCCAATACTGGTATAAATATAAGTGGTAATTTACTATCCGGCATAGGCTCATTGACATCAGCACCCGATTTAATTGCCTTTTTGAGCATATTGTATGTTCTCTCTTTCTTTTCTTGGCTAGGATTATTTAAATTAGATTGCGTAACCAGTATATGTAGAAGAGTCCCCGTGCATTCACCTGATTTGTCTTTTAAAAGACGGCAACTTTCAAGATTTGTCGGTGTATTCATGAATAACCAATAAGCGATATCAGGTGTCATTAAATAACCTTCTTGGTCATAAGGATTAAAACTTAGCTGATCGGCATCGAAAGAATTAAAAATCGCGAACCCCTGAGAGTCCATGAACAGATAGGTTCTCCTGACCAACACCTGCAAGGCATCCATTAAAAATATCAATATAATCAACGAGACAATCTTCAATCTGAATCTTTTTTCTATAAAGAAATAATAAGAGGCCACTGCAAGTAAAAATGATAAAATCAGCAAGTCTAAGAAGAGCGTCTTGATAATATAAAACGCTTTTGGTTTTCGGACATTTTCCCACTCACGGTAGAAAGATTCCCAACTATCGACGTCTTCGGCTATCTCCTCATCACTCAATCCACTTTTCTTTAGCTCTGCCCTTTTTTGGTCTTTGACATCAATAATATGTTGCTCATGATATTGGTAGACTGCAAATACAGAGTAAATCTGTAAGCTACTGAGAATTATAAATAATGTTGTAAATATTATTGCTATATTTTTCATGAGTATCCGCGTCTACTATTGCAATCCTGCCCATATGATATGAGCAGGCAACCAGTCTTCTTTAGGTTAGACAGGGATTTACGATGCTTTAATCATAGTAAACAAACTCCTCAACCTTATGCTCAGGCAACGTCTCACTGTTCAGATCCAATTCGGGATACGGGTCGCACGCAAGATCGGCGATCTGTTTGCCGCCTTGGATCACGTAAACCCCAGCTCGCTCAACTTTGCCCCTTGTACCGTCTGGCTGCCAATCGCCAGCATAGATCCCTGAGTGCACCACGTAGTCATATTCGCCGCGGCTAAAGCGTAATCTGCCTTCGCCGCCACCGCTGTAACTGGTGCGGCTGTAGTGGACTGGCGATACGATATTGAGCTCGGTCTTAGCCAAGGTACCAAACCGGTAACTGAGCTCGTCAGTGCCAGTTGAGCAAACCGACGCTAGCTTGGCGCCAATCTGACAGCTAAAGTGCGTGGTTTGATCAGCCCCGCAAAGCCCCTGGATCGGCTTTGGCTGAGGCTTGTCGCTTGCACTTGACTGGTCGCTTGAATCTTGGGCTGCGCTTTGTGTGGCATCGGTAGCGGATTGTTCATCTGAGCTAGAACTCTCGCTTGATCCACCCTCCTCAAGTGAGGCGGTTTGCTGATCTGCCGTCTCGCTACTTTTAGCTTGGCTTAACTCAGCCTCACCGCCAAGTGCTTCACTGCTTTGTTGCTCTGGGTCGCCGCTATCGGCGCAGCCGCTCATCAAAAAACCAATCAGCATCAGTTTTACCGGCGTTGTCATATTCATCTCTTATCTCTTGTTTGCTAGGTTCGATGCGTCAAAAGATACCATAAACCATCAGCATTTCATGATCCCTAATTTCCCAGAAAACACCATCAATACAGTTTTTTTAGGTTTTGGAGTGAAGGCCAGCGTTGTGGGCATTTGTCATAGGACTGAGAGCTCATGGATACGCACGAGTGCTTGCTTAAGCTGAGCTTTACTATAGTCTGATTGATTGCGCTGTGGCTTAACTGCCTGCGCCTTTTGTGCTGCTAAGCCCTCACATGAACACCCTTTGAACTATCTGTTAAGCACTCCCCCGCTGCGAGTGCGCTATCAAACCGTCGAGCTCGGCATCCACGACATCCACCTATGCACCCTACGCGATCGTCAGCAGTTCAGTGATCCGGCTGGCCTGGCGGCCAGTCTCGGGATTTGCTCGGCGTCTTGGCCGCTATTTGGTGTGGTTTGGCCCTCGAGTATTTATCTTGCGCAAACCCTGCTCAGTTACGACACTCGCGGGCTGCGCATCCTCGAGGTTGGCTGCGGCATGGCACTCACCAGTCTGCTACTTAATCTGCTGCATGCCGACATCACAGCGACCGACTACCACCCCGAGGTTGAGCAATTTTTGATCCGAAACACCCTGCTCAACCAAGGCGCACCGATCCCATATGCTCGTGTGGACTGGGCGATACCTGAGACTAAGCTGGGTAAATTTGATCTGATCATCGGCAGCGATCTGCTCTATGAAGATCAGCACGTGGCACTACTCACAAGCTTTATCGAAGCACACGCCAAACCGACTTGTGAGGTGCTGATCGTTGATCCGGGTCGTGGACGCAAAAACAAGCTAATCGCAGGCTTATCTTTGGCGGGTTTTAAGTTGGCGGTGGCGGCAGAGCTACCCGTGCAGCATGATCCCGGCAGCAAGATCATCGCAATCAAGCTGCTGCGCTCAGCTGCTACAAGTTAACCAAAAGCGCTCTAGCATCTAGCAAGTCAGCAACAGACTGACTGACTAGATGAACCACTCATGGTGGGCATTTTGAATTTAACTCTCTTCAGTTGGCGCGCCCACCGGACGCTTCCAGCGCAGTTTTTTCTCAATCGATGAGATCACCATACCAGCGATGTCTTTGCCGGTTGCCGTCTCGATTCCCTCAAGACCTGGTGATGAGTTGACCTCCAAAAGCAGTGGGCCAGATTTAGAGCGGATGATATCCACACCAGCCACTTGAAGTCCCAGCGCCTTGGCTGCCTTGATCGCGAGCTCCTTCTCTGTCGCGGTGATCTTGACGATCTGAGCGGTGCCGCCCATGTGCAAGTTAGCGCGGAACTCACCTGGCGCCGCCGTGCGCTCAATCGAGGCCACTACTTTGCCGTCGATCACAAAGATACGCAGGTCTTTGCCGTCCGCTTCTTTGATGAACTTTTGCACCAGCAAATTAGCACGCAAGGATTTAAAGGCATTGATCACGCTCTCAGCGGCCTTTTTGGTTTCCGCCAGTACCACGCCCTTGCCCTGCGTACCTTCAAGCAGCTTAACGATCAGCGGAGCGCCGCCCACCATCTCGATCAGATCTTCGGTATCCATGGGGGAGTTGGCAAAACCAGTGGTGGGAATATTGATGCCATTTTTGAGCATCAGCTGCAGGGAAAACAACTTATCGCGTGACTGATTGATCGCAGTTGAGGAGTTAGCCGTGAGCACGCCCATGCTTTCAAACTGACGGGTGAGCGCCGTACCGTAGTAAGTGATGCTGGGGCGGATACGGGTCAGTACCGCATCTATGTCGTTTAGCAGGCGACCGCCGCGGTAGTGCACCTCAGGCTCAAGCGCATCTAACTTGATGTAGCACTGCTTGATGTCCAAAAACACCATCTCGTGACCGCGCTCTCGTCCCGCCTCAAGCAGCCGCTGGTTGCTGTAGAGGTTCTCGTTGCTGGCGAGCACCGCGATCTTAAGTCCGTGCTTTTGCGGCTCAGGCGCGCCGTAAAACTCCTTGAGCTCATCGGCCGTTTTGTCCCCAAGCGTGCAGCTCAGCGACGGATCGACCACCAGCCGACCGTTCATGGCCTCCCGGCCCAGCAACATGCGAAACCCCATCGAGTCGCGGTTAGCCAGCGTCAGCTCCACTTCCCAAAGCTCGCTGCCCAGACGGATCGGCGAGCGCACCACATAGCGCGTCTCAGAAATCCCGCTGGAGCTTTTCACCCGTCGCTTATCGGCAACCGGGCGCTCACAGCGGATCACGATCCGGCGGTTGTTTTGCAGCGGGTGAATCTCAAATGACACCCAGTTCACTCCGTTCCGGCGAAAGGGCTGGATGTTAAACGCATGAATCGATGAGGTTTTAGCCCCCGAATCCACCCTTGCCTTAACCGCGTGGATGCCCAGCTCCGGCAGCGCGCACCACTCCTCAGAGCCAATCAGGGTTTTTGAAGTCTGCATGATCCACGTTATCCGGTCTCGTTGGCCTCGGATTTTGCCCGACTTTGGTGCAGCTGTGGGTTAAGTTTTAGTGAAATGTCACCCTTAGCCAGCTTTTACGCACAGATTAACCAAATCACACTGCCGAATCACCGCCCAAACCACCCTGCCATCACCTGTTCTATCTAGATCGCTAAAATCCACACCTGGAAGCTTTAAAAAAACTGCAATTAAGGCTTAAATCTGATGTGCCAGCCGATTTGAGACTGGTTTTATGGATCGCAACCGTGCAGGATCTGACTATAAAACTGATACAAAAAGTCGTTATGTCCTACCCACTTACAGCACTCAACTTTAGCGCGCAGCACTTAGTCCGCTGCTCGCTTAGCCTCTCAATCGGGCTGATCAGCACGATTTCGGCTTTGGCCGATCAACTGCCAGCCAGCCAGAGAGACGCGCTTACCGGTTCGATAGCGAGCGAGCCGCTGCGAACCGTGGATAGGCAGCTGTTTAGTCCACTTGAGCTCAGCAGTCACGGCTGGAGCAGTGCAAGCGATCTTGCGCCATATAAGAACCAGCAAGCACAAACAGCTCGCGTAGCTCAAGCCTCTAGCGGCGAGCAAACCAACTTCAAGCAAGACCCTCCAGTGGTGACATTTTCCTCAATTGAGGAGCCCGAGGGTCAGCCTCAAGCCAACAGGATTGATCAGAACACAGCAACCAGCAGTAAAACCAACACTAAAACCATGCCGCGCTCCCTATCAGCGCTGCCTAGGCTTTTTGCAGCCGCACCCAGTGTGCTTCCGGCGCAATCAAGCCGAAGCAGTGTTAAGTTAACTCAAGAAACTGCGAACTTAAGCTGGGTGGATAAAAAGCACACTGGTCTGAACTCCCTGATCGATGAGTCTGCCGTCGAGATAAACAGCTGGTTCGAAAGCGATGCCCAAACCAAATCCGCCTACGGATCGCTTCGGCTAATACTGGATCAAGCCTACAGCGAAACCGACGGCTACCAGACCAAAGTCAGGGTTCGCGGCAAACTTAAGCTGCCAGCGCTTGAAGACAAGGTGAGTCTGGTGTTTGGGGACGACCGACTTGACGATGAGCTAGGCAATCAGGTTGATCCGGCTAATCCCGCGCTAGATGACACCCAAAGGAGCCTGACGCTCAAACAAACCCGCGAGGAAAACAACTCAGTTGCCCTGCGTATCTCCGCACTGACCGACAACCTGCCCTTTGACAGCGATCTGGACGTCGGCTTACGCTCTGGTGATGATCCCTACGTCAGATTGAAGCTTGATCGCAGTTTTGAGCTACCTGAAGATTTTAACTTTTACGCCGCGCAAATTTACCGCTATGGGGCGCAAAGCGGGGAGTACCTGCAAACCAACCTTGAACTCGCGCATGCCCCGCCAGGTCTCGCACTGATCGCCGACCAACTCAAGATCACCTCCAGCGATGAAGAGTCAGACGATATGCGCCTGAGCAATCGCTTGTTTCGCCAGCACCAGTTTTTTCAAAACCACCGCTTTCAATACGGACTGTATCAAGGCGGCTATGTGGATTCGGGCGAGGCAAAGCTCAACGCATATGGCCCCTACACTTCTTGGCGACAACCTTTTTTGCGGGAGTGGTTTTTTGTGCAGGCTGATCTGAACTACTTCAACAACGAGCGTGAAGACATAAGCCATGAACCGAGCGGGCTGTTACGGCTAGAAGCCCTGTTTTAGTTTTTTAGCCAAATGCCATCAGTGGACGAACCGGCAATCGATTCTGGGTTTGGGGCAATTGCTGTCCATCAATTAGCCCCGATCAGTCTCATCGCTAGGTTAAATCGAGGCAAATTAAATACCGCTTAGGGTCGTCTTAAGATCACATAACGAACAACCCCAGCGGCTCTAATACTAAAGATCAACTCCGCCTAAAAAGTTAACCAGCAGCTGGCTCTTGCCACTCAATCGCCGCTTGCCAACCCACCGCATCAAACATGCCCTCAAGCACTTGAACCGTATTGGTTTTGGCCTGATCGATCACCTCGGGCGTACTGCAAGCCGCACGTATGTTGGCTTCCGCTTTAGAGAACACCTCATCAATCGCTGCTTTTTGATTGCTAGAGTCTGGTAACAGCGGCTCAATCCCTTGTTTGGTGATGTTATAGAGGTAAGATCCACCTTGGTCTTTAGGGTCGTGGTTGATTCGCACAGTCAAAGGAGCAGGCAGCGGCACGCTCAAGGTGACTTGTTTGGTTTCAGGGTTGATCTGCGCGTACTGAACCTCGCGCAGATCAGTTGCGATACTGCAGTCACCTCGCGCGATCAGAAGCACCCTCGTGCTGCCTAGCACCAGATCAAACGGCGTGATCGGTATGTCTTGAGTGCGCTTTTTGGTGTACTCAAGCACGTCTGAGTAGTTCATCTTGAGCGACACCAAGTGCCCCATGTTCTCAAAAGTCACCACAGGTCGCTGCACTACTTCAGGCTTGCTCATATAAGACCAAAGCCTACCGCCGAGCACCCCTATCACCAGGATCACCACTACGATCAGTATCAGTTTGGTTTTCTTCATCTCACTTATCCTTGTTTTGATCCAGTCAGCCAAGCGCCAACCGCTCCTTTTAGTATCAATAAGATAACCTGCGAGGAGGCGCTTGATCGTTCGATAAGTTTACTCGCGCGTATGATTATTGCCGCTAAGGCACAAGCTCGCTCGATCCAGTAACTGATTTGATGCTGAAAGCTGTAATCAAATGTCCACCTTCAAAGTACAGTGAACCAGAACAGCTCAGCTCCTTACATGAGCTTGTAAATAATGGATTGATAATCTGGGTGACTAAGCACAAGAGACTAAGCACACAAATAGTCGCGCTCATCATCTTAAAATCAGTCAACTTAGCCGCTGATGCAATTCAACTTGGCACTGATTGATGTAAAGCCAGCTCAGACTTTTAGCACTTCCCAGTCCACCTGCAGCGGATCGCCGCCGAGCGACACGCTCCAGTCACCATCTTGGACATTTATCTGAAGCTCCATGCCTCGGCTCATCTGCGCAGCAAGCTCTTGCACTGCACTTGAGGGCAAGTGCAGGACACTTAGGTTTTTGAATTGGGTGAATTTGCTTTGGTTTTGCTTCCACCAGACATGGGTAGCATGAGAGTAAGTGACGATCGCCACCTGCTCGACCCTATTGCAAGCCTTACGGACTTTGCTCTCGTCTGGGTGACCCAGCTCGATCCAAAGTTTAAGAGCGCCGGTTAAGTCTTTCGACCAGATCGCAGGTTCATCGGTATCAAACAGATCTTTAGTAAACTCAGGCTCAAGGCTGGCAAAGCGGGCGAAGCTCAGCAAACGCACCAGTAAGCGCTCGTCGGTCTCCGAGGGGTGCCGCGCTATGGTCAAGCTTTGATCGACGTAGTAGTGGCGATCCATATCCGCTATGGTCAGATCACACTTATAAATGGTGGCTTTGAGTGCCATGAGCTGAAACTTCTGCTTGAGTTGGAGCGCAAGCTTAGCTGATTGTGCTTCTTAATACTTAATACTTAAAATTTAAAAAAGTACTGACGACTCCATCACCACATTAATCACTGAACGCAAAGAAGCTAAGAAAAGGTTATATGAAATTTAAATTGATATGATTTTATAACAGTGGGCTTATACAACTAATTAATAATTATTATGATGGCTAGATAAATTTTAAAAATTAAAAAAAGATATTTTAAATTAAATTTTTAAAACCCTCTCGATTTTTTTATAATATCATAAGCTTCAGTTAATTTTTGAGTATGCTGTTTAGCGTAGATCATAATTGCTTCAGGAAGCTCTTTAGACTCCAACTTATCAGTATGATATGAAGCCATTGCTCTTCTAAATTTTAACTTAATCTCTTTATCAGAATCATCTTTACTGCAACCAAGTATGCCGTAACTCAATTCTAAAGTATCATCATAACTCCCAGATTGATTACCGATAAACTCTGCACTCAATCTCTCAAAAGAACCAGCACTTATTTTAAGGTGACTAGGAATATTTTTAAGAATAGTAAGTTCATTTTCATGAATTACTCCATCAGAAAGAACAACCTCCCATATGGCTAAATAAATAATTTCCCTTCCATCAATATCAGAATACTCTGCAAATTTTTTGGCATAGTCATATACTGATAAGGTGTTTTCTAACGACTCTTTGAAAGATTTTTTCGCAATCGCTATATTATTCTTACTTAGACTGAGCTCGATCATATGATCAGTCAAAAAATCAATTTCTTCCTTAGAAACTCTGCCATCAGACTTTGCAACTTTCGCTAATATAGAAAAGTAATAATGTAAAAAAATATTTATATCATCATTCAAGTCTGATGTTATTTGACTCTTTCCCTTATTTTTTTGAAAATAGTAAATTGCTCCAATTAATAGGGCTGAACCAATTGGGCCAAAAATTGCAAAACCAATTAATCCACCGAATAAAAACTTATACCATGGCATGAATATATCTCTTTATAAATTATTTAAACGTATATGTAACCACAAAATCTGCATTTTATTGCAGCAAATTTTATTGTTTCAGCACACTCCGGACAATCTTTATTAGTAATTGATACAATATGATCAATTGCCTGTAACTTTTCTTCATCATAAAATGCAACAATTTCTACAGTGTTCTCTGGAGCATTACCAGTTTCCAAATTATTTTTTACTTTATAATCATCAACCTTGGATAGTATTGTTTCTCTGTGACTTAAACAGTAATCAACAAACTTCTGCCTATCAGTAAGTAACCGTATTGGGGCAGGTAAAAACTCATAAGCTTTTACAAAAACCAAACCCAGACTATCGTCATTTTTTAGACCAACTTCTGTTAAATTAATAAGCCTAGGTAGTAGATGACTTTCAATTTTAGGCCAATGGTTTGATAAGACTGAATCGAATTTCACAGATTTCAGACTTGAAAATATAGATTTATTTTCAGGAAAATCACAATCTGCTTCTAATTTATCTTTATTTATTTTGCTACGTAATTTTTTCAGATCCATCTTAATTTCAACTAATTTTATTATGTTTGATTAATTTATCAGTGTTCCTGCTTAAATTCAATTGGTAATTCTATTTATTAACTCAAATAATCCACGCTGATCTTCAAGTAGTTATATCTGGGGCCACATGTCTACATCCGATCCAAAACCATCTATAGCGCATGGTTTATCTATATAGTGTTATTGGATACCCACTTTAAATAAAAAAATACATAAGTAGGAGTAAATTTAAGATCATTCAGTCATATCATACTTAAAAAAAATTTACTCAAAATACTCAGACACAGATTCAAGAATTTGATCAAGTCACTCTGTAATCTAAACCTTGTTTGAGATAAATTGTTCGATGGTTTGTATTGATAGCAACTAACACGCTTCGCTCAATATCTGCTTTATCGACACCTCAACTTCACCTGCTATCTCGTGCAGCGCTGGATCAGACGACAGGCCGCTTAGCATCTCTACCGGCTTGATATACCCGATCTTAGTTTGACCCTCCTCGGTGTAAACAGATATCCGGCAGGGTAGCGCCATATTGAGCTGTATATCGATCGCCATGACCTTTGAAGCCTGAAGCGGGTTGCACACTTCAAACACCTTGCACTCCTCTGCAAAGTCGATGCCCTTAGAGCGCAGTGTCTCTGCTAAGTTGTGGACATGCAAAACACCAAAATTGTTGTTTTTAACAGCTGCCTCAAGATCGGCTGAAGCCTCATCAAAGGTTTTGTTTGTATCGAGGATGGTGTACATACTTTTCTCCTTAATTCTCTTTGGGTTTAGCTTCATAGAACACAAGGCTAATTCAAGCACTTAAATTTCAATCAATCGCTAAGCTCTTTAACTCTCGCTAAGCCAGCCATGAACCAATCAATAACAGATAAAAGATCATGCCAGCAGTAGGAGTGGTTTAGTGGACATTTTACTCAATCCATAATCAGTGCTTGTCCAGCAAACCACTCAACGATTAGCTGCGATAATCTGCGTTGATCTTCACATAGTCATAACTCAGATCACAGGTGTAAACCCGATCCATCGCCGCGCCTCGTGCCAGATCAATCTGTATGACGATCTCAGGTTCGCTAAACACCGCCTGACCCGCCTCCTCAGTGTAACCCTCCGCTGGTTCTCCGTCCTTAAGCAGGGCCACGCCACTCACGGTCACCGAGATCTTCGAGACATCGAGGTTATCGACACCAGCATAACCTACTGCCGCAAGCAGGCGGCCCCAGTTCGGGTCACTGGCGAACAGCGCAGTTTTTACCAGCGGTGAGTGCGCCACCGCATAGGCCACCTTTGCCGCCTCATCGGTTGTGTTGCCGCCTGACACTTCCACAGTCACAAACTTGGTCGCACCCTCACCGTCGCGCACGATCAACTGCGCAAGCTCCAGCAGCGCCGCGCTCACTTCAGTTTGAAGTAAGGTAAACTCCTCACTTCCCGGCTCGATCAAGCCTCCCACCTGCCCGGTGGCGCTCAGCGTGCAGCAGTCGTTGGTTGAGGTATCCCCATCGACCGTGATCCGGTTAAAACTTTGCGCTACCCCAGCCTTAAGCATCTCATCTACGCCCGCAGCGCTAAGCTTAGCGTCTGTGATCAGGTAACCCAGCATCGTCGCCATGTTCGGGCGGATCATGCCAGAGCCTTTGCACAGCCCGATGATCGTCACGATCTCACCGCCGACTCGAACCTGACGTCTGATCGCTTTTGGCAATGTGTCGGTGGTCATGATCCCGCTGGCTGCCCGCGACCAGTCCGCACCCAACCCCTCTAAAGCCGCTGGCAGCGCTGCGCAGATCCGATCCGCCGCTAACTGCTCGCCGATCACTCCGGTGGAAAATGCCCACACTTGATCCACCTCGCAGCCGCCAAGCTTAGCGACTTGTGCACACACCGAACGCGCTGCTTTTAAACCTTGCGCGCCGGTGCCAGCGTTGGCATTTCCAGTGTTGGTGACCAGAAACCGCGGGCTGTGACTCTGCTTGCCAGCAGCAAACTCCCTGAGCAGTTGAACCGGCGCTGCAGCAAAGGCGTTGGTGGTGGTGACCACGGCTGAAACCGCACTCTCGCACAGCTCGATCAGCACCAGATCATCGCGATCGGGGTAGCGAACACCGGCTTTAACTGTGGATACGCGCGCGCCCTGTATGGAGTGAAGCGCTGGTTGCGTGGGGAAATTTACCGCCATGATCTTGATCCTGTGTCGTCATCTGTTGTGTGTCGCTGATTGAGTGACCTTTGAGCGGTGACTTGCGCCGCGCCGATCACGTTGGTGCAGATTCACGGCTGGGTTTCAACCAAGGTTGGCTGTGAAATAAGCACATGCCACTTTCAGTAGCATCGACTAGCCCTGCGTGCGCCTGCCCTTAAGCAACGCAAATATCCTAGCAGTTAAACCTTCAGATTGGGCTGCCAACGGGGAGATAAAGCATAAAAAAACCTGCGAGTAGATCGCAGGTTTATCTCAAGGCTAGCTTAGTTTTTAGAGATCATGTTCTGCACGTTTTCACGTACCGCTTTAGATTTGAACTCGTTTTGTGCCGCCTCAAGCTTGCCCTTGATCATGGATTTGAGCGGCTCAGCCAGCGTGTACCAACGGGCAAAGGCTTGCACCATGCGTGAAGCCAAGATCGGGTTTTCACTATCGAGCAGCTTGACCGCGTCCAGCAAGAAGTCGGCGCCCTCCTCACTCCAAAGCAGCATGGGTCTGGCGGCAACCGAGCTTGCCACTGAGCGGGCGCGGTTGGGGTTAAACCAAGTGAAGCTCTCATGCGCGCTTAGGCTTTTAAGCGTATCCACTCCAGCCTCAGGTGCGCTTGCCTGAACCGCAAACCAGCTGTCGATCACCAGTGAGTGCTCTGAGAACTCACTAAAAAAGTGCTCAAGTTTCGGCGCAGCCTGATCGCTTGAGCCATACCACACCAGCGCTTTGAGCGCGCCGATCTGCTCGGTCATGCAGGTGGCTGAGTCATACTGCTGCTCAGCCAGCTTTAGCGCTTTTTGGTCACCCTGCTCCTTTTGCTCCTGTCTCTTATACACATCTCCGAGCCCACGAGACTAGGCATGATCTC
>OJBY01000475.1_pt1 | contig 21408 bp, 22 predicted proteins | sample 1591731 | NCBI WGS metagenome assembly OJBY01 (sample SAMN05416837, study PRJEB24817) | seawater metagenome | isolation source: Sea water | place: Canada:Atlantic | collected 2013-07
GCTTCATGCCGAGCGAAATGCGCTGGGTGTCCGGATTGATCTTGATGATCTGGATTTCGACTTCCTGGCCAACTTCCACAACCTGCGACGGATGATTGATCCGCTTCCAGCTCATGTCGGTGACGTGCAGCAGGCCGTCGATGCCGCCGAGGTCAACGAACGCACCGTAATCGGTGATGTTCTTGACGATACCCTTGCGGACGTCGCCTTCTGCCATATCGGACACGATCTCGGCGCGCTGTTCGGCGCGGCTCTCTTCGAGGATGGCGCGGCGCGAGACAACGATGTTGCCGCGGGCACGGTCCAGCTTGAGGATCTGGAAGGGCTGGATTTCGCCCATCAGCGGGCCAACGTCGCGAACCGGGCGGATGTCCACCTGGCTGCCTGGAAGGAAGGCGTTCACGCCGCCAAGGTCGACCGTGAAGCCACCTTTGACGCGGCCGGAGATCGCACCTTTGACAGGCTCTTCGGCGTTGAAGCATTTTTCCAGCTTGATCCAGCGCTCTTCGCGGCGGGCCTTGTCACGGGACAGGACCGCGTCGCCAAGGGCGTTTTCGATGCGATCAAGGTAGACATCGACGATGTCGCCGGCTTCCGGCTCCTTGTCTTCCATCGAGAATTCTTTGACCGGGATGCGGCCTTCGGTCTTCAGACCGATATCAACCAGCACGGCGTCATTATCAATGCGGATGACAGTGGCCGGGATGACCTGGCCTTCCTGCATGGCACTGGCGGCCGTGGACGATTCAAACATTGCTGCGAAATCGTCGGTCGATGGGTTCATGTTATCTGACATTTGGGTTCCTTCGGGCGGATCGAACGGCTCGAGGCAGGCGTGCACCATTGCAGCCTGCTCAGAACGACCCGAGAGCGTGGTCTCTTGAATTTGAAGTGGTGCGGCCTGTTTGGATTTGAGACCCCTCAACTAAGCGAGCAGCCCCTTCAGGCGCGGTTTCCACGGGCAAGTGCAGCCTTGACAACTGCAATCGCCTTTTCCACTGCGGCTTCTATAGTCAGGTCGGACGTATCGATCAAGACAGCATCTGCCGCCATCGCGGCCGGCGCGTCCTTGCGCGACTGGTCCCGCTGGTCACGAGTGCGCAACTGCTCAATCACTGTTTCGAGGGAAATGTCACTTCCCTGCCCGCAGAGTTCCTTCCAGCGCCGCTCACCCCTCACCTCCACGCGGGCATCCACCCACAATTTCGCATCAGCTTCCGGTGCGATCACCGTGCCGATGTCCCGACCGTCCAGCAGGGCGCCGATTGGCTGCGTGGCAAAGGCCCGTTGCAGCTCGAACAAGGCTTGGCGCACTTCCGGGATTGCGGCGACGACACTTGCAGCCCGGCCAGCCTCTGCCGTGCGCAGGTCGGCTTCGTTGAAATCAGCAAGGTCCAGGCTGCGGGCGACCTTGGCTACGCCCTCGGCATCATCCAGCGCCACGCGGGCATGCAGCGCTGCCACGCCCGTCGCGCGATACAGGCGGCCTGTATCCATGTGCGGCAGGCCGTAATGGGCCGATAGCCGTTTCGCGATCGTGCCCTTGCCCGACGCCGTGGTTCCATCAATGGCGATAATCATGGGTGCGGGGCGTGGCCGATGCCGCCGTCCAAGTCAAGCAGGGTTTGCCGGCACCGCATGCTCCGGGACTTCCACAAAGCCTTTCCAGCCGCTCATATAGTCTATGAAGCGCTCGCCCAGCCCTTCCTGGCGCAGGTGCGCGCGCGAAACGGGCAGCGAGACCGGTTCGAAATCCGGATTGGCGAGCACCTGCTGCGGAAAATCATGATGCAGGATGGCGCCGCGCCCGACCACGACGAAATCGAGCCCCGCCTCCATCGCCTCGCGGCACTTCGCGCCTGTCGTCAGCTTGCCCGCCGCGCCGAGGCGGACGTTGCCGCGCTCAAGATCCGTGAACCAGTCGACCAGCCGACGATCCTGATAGGCCTCGTCCATCGGTGTCTTGAACACATCCCACAGGGACAGGTCGAGATAGTCGATCTGCGCTTCGGCCATGACCCGCCCTGCCACATCACGGACCTCCTTCAGATCCATGCCGAACCGTTCCGGCGACAGGCGCAGTCCAACCGAGAAATCCGGACCACAGGCGGCGCGAATACCCTCAATGATCTCAAAGGTCAGCCGGGCGCGATTTTCCAGGCTGCCGCCATATTGGTCGTCCCGTGTGTTGATTTCGGCGCTGAGGAATTGGCAGAGCAGATAACCATGCGCGCCATGCACTTCGACGCCATGAAACCCCGCGGTCTCGCACCGCACCGCTGCCGCGATGAAATCGGCACGAACCGTCTCGATCTCAACCAGCGTCATGGCCCGCGCGCCAAATTCCTCATTGTCAGACGGACAGACCGGCTTGCCCTCGATCAGATCATGGGGCGTACGCATGCCCGCATGGTGCAGCTGCACCACGGAATGGCTACCTTCGGCATTAATGTTCGCGGCCAGCTCCCGAAGTCCCGGCAGGTGCGCATCATCATAGCAGCCCAACTGGCCGGGGAACCCGATGCCGTGCGGATCGATCTGGGCGGCTGCCGTCATGGTCAGGCCAAAGCCGCCTTCGGCCCGCATGGACAGCCAGCGGATTTCGTCCGCGCTCAGCGTGCCGTCCGCATGGCTCTGCTGGTTGGTGAGGGGCGCCAGCATGAAGCGGTTCTTGAGGGCAGGTCCGTGCGCGAGGGTCAGGGGGGATGTGAGGTCAGTCATGCGTTTTAAATGCCTCCTTGATCCGCGCCGTCAATTTTGACCCCGCGGCAATCACCCTTCGGAAATGTCTGCGCCCAGCTCGCGCATATGAGTCAGGAAGTCCGGATAGCTCGTCGCGATCATCGAGATGTCGTCAACCTGCACCGGCTTCTGCGCGGCTGTTCCCATGATCAGGGCGCTCATGGCAATCCGGTGGTCATGGCGCGTCTCGACCAGTCCGCCGCCCGGAGGCGGTCCGCCACAGCCCTGTACTGCGAACCCATCCGGCCGCTCCTCGGCCGCGACGCCATTGGCGCGCAGCATGGCAACCACCGCGCCAATGCGGTCGGATTCCTTGACGCGCAGCTCTTCGGCGCCGGTCACTAGGGTTTCGCCCTCAGCAAAGGCCGCCATCACGCCCAGGATCGGGAACTCATCAATCATGGACGGCACAAGCCGCTCCGGTACGGCCTTGCCGGACAAGGGTGCAGAGCCGGCATGAATGTTGATCAGCCGTTCACCGGCCGCGTCGCCGGCTTCCTCGGCGCCAAGGTGGGCGCCCATCAGGTTCGCGACATCATAAAAGCCGGACCGGGTGAGATTGGACATGACACCTTCGACCATCACATCGCCCTGGGGCGAGAGAATGCCGGCGGCAACCAGGAAGGCGGCCGAAGACGGATCGCCCGGAATTGCCGCATCGATCGCGGTCAGTTTCTGCCCGCCCGCCAGCGACACGCGCACGCCTTCACCCGACATGCGCTCTGTGCCGACCTCGACCCCGAAGCCTCTCAACATGCGTTCGGTATGGTCGCGCGTCTGGCGCGTCTCTTCGACAATGGTCGTGCCGACTGCATTTAGTCCTGCCAGCAAGACGGCCGATTTTACCTGCGCTGAGGCTACCGGCGGCACATAGGTGATCGCCTTCAGGCTTTCGGTTCCGACAATGGCGAAGGGCAGCTTGCCATCCGGCCCGGCCGTATCGAGGCCGCGCATCAGGCGCAGCGGCTTCAGGATGCGGTTCATCGGACGAGAGCGCAGGCTTTCATCGCCCGTCATCTCCACATTGATCGGATAGCCCGAGACCAGTCCCATCATCAGGCGCGATCCCGTGCCCGAATTGCCGAAATCCAGCACCTTGTCAGGCTGGCTGAGGCCCTTTTCTCCGACGCCAGTCACTTCCCACGCGCCCGGCCCCGTCTGTTTCACGGTCGCGCCGAGGGCTTCCATAGCCCACCCCGTACGCAGCACATCCTCGCCTTCCAGCAGGCCGGAAAACCGGCTTGTTCCTGCCGCCAGACCTCCAAAGATCAGGGCCCTGTGAGAACAGGATTTGTCCCCCGGCGCGCGCACAACGCCCTTGAGACTTTTTACGGGACTGCTGGTCCAGACCATTTCAGGTACATTCCATGGTTGATTGATAACGTGAAATGGGGCTTTGACAGTGTGCAGCGTTCATGGCAAGCGCCCGCCCATATCAAATTCAGAGAAGACCCAAAGGAGGCTGTTGCCCGTGTCGAAAGACAAACTTGGAACCAAACAGGTCTGCCCGTCCTGCGAGGCACGCTTCTACGACCTCAACAAACGCCCCTGTGCCTGCCCGAAATGCGGCGAGGAGTTTGACCCCGAAGACGAAGTCATCCGCACCACTATCACCAAGGTAAAAGCCAAGGCCGCCAAGGCTGCGGTGAAGACCGAGGACGATGATGAGGATGATGAGGACGAAGACGACACCGCCGCCCGCAGCAATGATGATGGCGATGACGACGAGGACGATGAAGCCGACGAAGAAACGGCCAAGGAACTTGGCGGCGACGAAGAGGAAGTGATCCTCGAAGGCGCATCCGAAGAGGACGAGGACGGCGACACGCCTGCCAAGGTGCCAGCCGGTTTCAACGAAGAGGGTGTCGACGATGATGATGACGACGTCCTGCTCGACGATGACGACGATACCGACTTCGAAATTGACGCCGATGACGATGACGATAACGACGATCTGCCTCTCGATGACGAGGAAGATGAAAAATAGACTTGAATCACGGAAGCGGCGGATGTAACTGCGTCGCTTCCGGTTCGGGGCCATAGCTCAGTTGGGAGAGCGCTTGCATGGCATGCAAGAGGTCGTCGGTTCGATTCCGTCTGGCTCCACCATTTTCTTCGCCGCCCGATCCGGGCCCCGCGAAGGCCCATATTTCCTGAACCTCGCATGAATATTCAGGCCCTGACGCCGCACACTATCGTGATGCCGTGCCTCCAAGATGCCCCAATCCGGTCCTTGAACGGGAACCTTTATCCCCCATTTTTATTAGGAACAGTGGAACAGATCGTTCCGTAGTTCGGCATGTCTGTCTCTTGTGACGGAAAGGATTGGAACGATGACAACAGACCTGAAAACGAACCCGTTTGAAAGCGATGCCTTCGTGTACATCCGCCATCTTGATGCCGGAGAGCTTTCGGGACTTCTTCCCGCGAATGCGATCGACCAGATCGACGAACCAGAGGATTTGTTCGTCGTGGCATCGGCCGACGGAGTCCACCTGGCTGTGGTTCAGGGGCGCGAAGCCGCCTTTGCCGCTGCCCGGTCGCACGACCTCAAACCGCTGAGTGTGCACTAGGACGCATTCCAAACTAATTCTTGCCTTTCCCTCCCCTTGGTATGAAATTCTTTCATCAACCAAGGGGAGGGTTTGATTATGAAGTGGACCATTCTGGGCTCCGCCTGTCTGAGCATGGCCATTCTGGCCTCCTGTGGCCAACCGGCCTCGACGGATGCGGCGGCCGGACCTGACATCGGCGGGCTTGTCTCGACCGAAGGCGACTTCGCCACCAACCTCCAGACCGCCCTGATCGAAGCCGAACCCGGCAGCACGGTCCAGCTCCCCGAAGGTCATTTCCACCTGGAGACAGGTTTGTCGCTTGATGTCCACGGCGTGACGTTGATGGGCGCGGGCGAGGACAAGACCATTCTGGATTTTGCCGGACAGACCGGCGCGGGCGAAGGCCTGCTGGTGACCTCCGACGGTGTCACACTGACCGGCTTTGCCATCCGCGACACCAAGGGCGACGGGATCAAGTCCAAGGGGGCCGACCGGATCACCTATCGCGACCTGACCGTAGAATGGTCAGGCGACCCCGATGAGACCAATGGCGCCTATGGCGTGTATCCGGTCGAATCGCAGGATGTGCTCATCGACAACGTCACCGTGCGCGGCGCCTCCGATGCAGGCATCTATGTCGGCCAGTCCAACAATATCATCGTCCGCAACTCTCTCGCGGAGTTCAATGTCGCCGGCATCGAGATCGAAAATTCGATGCATGCTGACGTCTATGGTAACACGGCCCGCTACAATACCGGCGGCATCCTCGTCTTCGACCTGCCGGACCTGCCGCAGACAGGTGGGCATTCGACCCGCATCTTCGACAATGAAATCGTGGACAACAATACGCGCAATTTTGCTCCCGCCGGCAATATCGTGGCCGGTGTGCCGTCCGGGACCGGCGTGATCATCATGGCGAACCGCAACGTGCATGTGTTCTCCAACACATTCTCCAACAACCGGTCTGCGCATGTCCTCCTGACCGCCTATCCCGAGCCGTTCAGCGACGAAGCCTACAATCCGATCCCACGCGATGTCGTGTTGAGCGGCAATTCCTATTCGGGGGGCGGCGATGATGCGCAGGGCATGCTGCAACCCATCGCCGCCGCTATCGGCGGACAGCTTCCGGCCATCGTCGCCGACGGTGTCGCCACCTGGGAAACGGGCAGTGTTCCGACCACCAATATTTCCGTTCAGGAAGACGGGTCCGTCGGCTTCCTTGACCTCGGCATCGGCAAGTACCCTCTCGACCCGGCCAGCATCGCACCGTCGAAGCAGCGCCCAACAGCCATGCCGGTCGAACAGCCGGCAGCAGTCGTTCTGCCCCAGGACGAAGGCTAGCCACCTATCCGATGATTGCGCGCTTTGTCCTTGCTGCCCTTCTGCTGGTATCTGCCTGCAGCGGTCGCACGGACGAAGCCGCAACCCCCTCGCTTGAGACGATCCTGAGTGGCACGCCTGCGCCGGCGCTGTCGGACTACGGATTGTTTGCCGATCAGGCCAGGGCGCAGCCCGCGAAAGGCGTCGTGGCTTACGACCTGGTCAATCCGCTGTTCTCCGATCATGCGATCAAGCACCGCTTTGTCTTTGTGCCCGGAGACCAGGAGGCGAAATATTCCGCGACCGACGTCTTCGATTTTCCTGTCGGCACGGTGCTGGTAAAGACGTTCTCTTTCGCGCCAGACATGCGCGCGCCCGAAACTGGCCAGTACAAGGTCGAGACGCGCCTGCTGATCCACAAGGAAGATGGTTGGGCCGCCTTTCCCTATGTCTGGAATGCCGCAGGCACCGAAGCGGTCTATGCACCGGCCGGGAAGCATGTCGATCTCGACATGATCGACCCCGCAGGCACCCCCCTGTCGATCCGCTATGCCGTCCCCAACAAGAACCAGTGCAAGACCTGTCACCAGAGCGGCGATGCCGTGCTGCCCATCGGACCAAAGGCGCGAAACCTGAATCATGAGGGTCCGGTCGGCATCAACCAGCTCGCGGACTGGCAGCGCCGGGGCATGATTGACGGCGTGCCCGCTCATCCGCCCATCGTTCCCGCCGTCTGGGACACCCGCCTTCCGGTCGAGTCCCGCGCCCGCGCCTATCTCGATATAAACTGCGCCCATTGCCATAAGGCAGACGGATCAGCCTCCAATTCCGGCCTCTGGCTCGGTTGGACCGAGTCCGATCCCGTGAAGATTGGCCTCGGCAAGCATCCGACCGCGGCCGGGCGCGGCTCAGGCGGGCGGATCATGGTCGTGGAACCGGGCCAGCCCGATCAGTCTATCCTGGTCTTCCGCATGGCCTCTGACGAGGCGGGCATCGCCATGCCGGAACTTGGCCGCAGCGTGATTGATGAAGACGGCCTGGCGCTTGTCCGGGAATGGATCGGAAGCCTCGACGTGCAGGAGTAGTTCCAGCCTTGCCCTTGCCGGACCGCAGGCATAGGGTGCGCGCGTTTTGCACCCTTAAGAATGGCTCATCATGCCCGACACCCAGACCCCCAACTTGCCCGTGACCCTGGCTGACATCGAAGCGGCTGCCAGCCTGCTCGACGGCCAGATCGTTCGCACGCCGCTGAACCTGTCCCGGACACTGTCGCAGATTACGGGCGCGGAAGTCTGGGTGAAGTTCGAAAACCAGCAATTCACCGCCGCCTTCAAGGAGCGCGGCGCGCTGAACAAGCTGTCGAAACTGACCGATGATGAGAAGCAACGCGGCGTGATTGCGGCCTCGGCCGGCAACCATTCGCAAGGCGTGGCCTATCATGCCCGCCGCCTCGGCATCCCGGCAACCATCGTGATGGCCAAGACCACGCCCTTCAGCAAGGTGGAGCATACACGCGGCCACGGCGCCCGCGTCCTGCTGGAAGGCATGATCTTCGACGAGGCCAAACAGCACGCCATGGAAGTGTGCGAGCGCGACAATCTCACCTTCATCCATCCTTTCGATGATCCGGACATCATTGCCGGTCAGGGCACGATTGCGCTCGAAATGCTGGCGCAGAACCCGGATCTCGACACACTGGTCGTGCCGATTGGCGGCGGCGGCCTGATCAGCGGCATCGCGATCGCGGCCAAGGCACTGAAGCCGGACATCAAGATCATCGGCGTCGAAGCCGCCATGTATCCCTGCATGTATGCCGCCCTGCGCGGGGAGACGCCCAAGACGGGCGGCGCCACGATTGCCGAAGGCATCGCGGTAAAAGAAGCTGGCGAACTCACTCGCCAGATCTGCGCCGAATTGATTGATGAGATTGTCCTCGTCGAGGAAGAGCATCTCGAGCGTGCCATCACGCTTTATGTCGAGGTCGAGAAGACGATTGCCGAAGGCGCGGGCGCCGCCGGCCTCGCCGCTCTGCTGGCCCATCCGTCGCACTTCCAGGGCCGCAAGGTGGGCCTTGTCCTCTGCGGCGGCAACATCGATACGCGACTGCTCTCCTCAGTGCTGACGCGCGCACTGGTCCGCGAGCATCGTCTCGCCTCGATCCGTATCATTGGCGATGACCGGCCGGGCCTGCTTGCGCTTGTCTCAAAGATCATCGGCGACCAGGGCGCGAACATCATGGAAGTCGCGCACAATCGTATCGCACTGGATGTGCCGGCCAAGGGCGCCGAATTCGACATTCTCATCGAGACGCGCGATGCCCAGCACACCCAGGAAGTCATCGACGCCCTGGCGCTGGCCGGCTATCCGCCCCGCTCGCTCTGACCATAACCAGTCGCCGAGGTGACTTGGCGGCGAGACCCACATAAACCAGACTGAACATCCCCGCTCACTGGAGAGTCACATGATCCGGACCATTACCGCAGCCATCGCCGCCAGCTTCCTGTTCGCTGCCTGCAGCAGCGGCACAGACACAGCCGACCTGGATGCCACCTTCGAGACCTACCTGCCCTGGGATTCCGAAAGCTCCAGCGTGGAGACGGGAATGGGCGGCCTCGAATATATTGTGCTGAAGGAAGGGCCTGATGGCGGCGCCAGCCCCGTGCCGACAGACATGGTGCGGGTCCATTATGAAGGCCGTACCGCGGCCGGCGACAAGTTCGACTCCTCCTATGATCGCGGCTCGCCCTCCATGTTCCGCCTCAATCAGGTCATCCCCGGCTGGACACAGGGCCTGCAGCAGATGACCGAGGGCGATGTCTATCTCTTCTACATTCCGAACGCCCTCGCCTATGGCAACCGCAATCGGGGCGACGTCATCAAGGCGGGGGATGATCTCGTTTTCCAGGTCGAACTCGTTGAAGTGATGGAGCCGAAATCGGCCGACACCGAGGCCTGGGACAAGTACACGCCGTGGAATTCCGACCTGCCGGAAGTGAAGACGACGGAGTCCGGCCTGCAATATGTCGTGCTGGACAGCGGCGATGAAGCAGGCGCAAGCCCGGCCAATGGCCAGATGGTCGCCGTCTATTATGAGGGCCGCCTCGCCGAGACCGGCGAAATGTTCGACAGTGCGTTCGAGCGCGGACAGCCGGAAATGTTCCCGTCCGACCGACTGATCCCCGGCTGGGTCGAGGCGCTGGGCATGATGAAGCCGGGTGATCGCTGGCTGATGTATATTCCGTCCGACATCGCCTATGGCGCGCAGGGCACGCCCGGTGGCCCCATTCCCCCAAATGCCGACCTCATGTTCGAAGTCGAGCTGCTTGATGTAATGAATTAGCGTTTTCGGTAGGGGTTTCGCGTTTTTCGTAGAGGCTCTACCGGCGCGACAATATCCGCTCGGAAGAAGATGGGGAGTTCCAGAGACGTCTGGAACCACGGTCTTTGCTGGCCACCCGTTTCGTCGCGGACATCTTCCGAAACACGCCGCATCACAGCCTCAATGTCTATACGGTCTTCTGACAGTACATTGCGCGCGAACGCACCTGCGAAGCGTGACTCCGCCGCGCCATCGTCATGCTGTTCGCCCGGCGCGTCGGCATAGGCGATGACGACCTTGTCACGCCCAAAGCTCTCCGAAAATCCGGGTTCGATGCCCTTTTGACCTCCGAGCCTGAACGGCCGTCCGCAATCGACCAGCACGATGATGGCCTGAGCCATGGCGGTCTCCAATTGTGTCACCAGATCGGCCAACTTGATGGCCTCCTCCCGCACCCCGCTGGTGTCATAGGGAATCGGGCCGTCCGGGATCAGGTAATTCTCGCCCTCCAGCGAGGTGCCGTACCCGGCGAAATAGACAAGCCCGACCGCAGCCGGGCCCGCAGCTCTCAAGCGATCCTGAAATCCGGCGACCGCATCCTGAAAGGCGCCCCGGTCAGAGTTGCGGACATGAATGGTCTCGTAGCCGCTCGACAGCAGGCTGGTCGCCACCTTCTCCCCATCCGCCATCGTGTTGGGCAGGCGCAATCCGTCCGAGTCGCGATACTCGTTCGAGAAAACGAGCGCCTGCCGCAAGGCGGGCCGATCCTGCGAAGGCGCCCCGTCATCCCCCGGCAGGACCCAGGACCCAATCTTGATATCGGATGACCGCCGCTGAAGGCGGGAAAGGTTCATCGGCTCCTGCCGCTGCAGCGTTTTCTCGAGCACGTCGAGCCGGACCTGTTCAAACATGTCGCGCACGCGGCTGGCACCGACGCCTACGAACATTTCGACAAAGTCGGAGCCGGAAATGGTGAAGAAGGGCACGCGCGCCTCGCCCGCGATGGCGCGGGCCAGCAGCGTCTTGCCGGTACCGGGAGAACCGACCAGCAATGCGCCCTTGGGGATTTGTCCGCCCAACTTGGAGAAGCGTTGCGGATCCTTCAGGAACTCGACGATCTCCTGCAATTCCTCGCGCGCTTCATCGATCCCGGCAACGTCGTCAAACGTAACGCGGCCCTGCTTCTCTGTCAGCAGCTTCGCCTTGGATTTGCCGAAGCCCATGGCTCCGCCAGCGCCGCCTCCCTTTTGCACCTGGCGCAGCGCGAAGAAGGCGATACCCAGGATGAGAAGAAAAGGCAGCGCCTGTATCAGCACCACCAGCAACACGTTCATCTGTTCGGGCTGGGTACCGGTGTATTCCACTCCAGCATCTTCCAACTGCGTGGTGAGATTGACATCGCCGGGGACGGGCGTGGTGGTAAAGCGTTCCTCGTTCTTCAGGACACCGGAAATACGATCGGGCGCGATCTGGACTTCGGCAACCGATCCTTCGGCCACCTTGTCCTTGAAATCGGAATAGAGGATTGCCGTGCCGGGCGCTTCACGCGGTCCGCCGAACAAGGATACAGCCAGCAGCAGGGCCAGGAATATCCCGCCCCAGATCATCAGGCTTTTCATCCAGGGATTGCCGCCGCCGTTGCCGCCGCCGCCATTTTCCGGCTCTTGATTGTCACTCATGTGAGAACGTGTCCTTTCGCAAGGCTCAATGTAGGCGCGCCCGTGTGAATGACAAGATAATGGCGACCACGGGCTTCGGGGCAGCGACAGGGCGCGGGGATGCTGACGCAATTAGCAACGGGACGCCAATTGGCAGCCCGGCGTGAACCGCATGCGATGCCGCGAGAGACCCGCAAAGGCATAGGGGCATCGAGACACCGGCGCGTCGGGGCTATGCCAACAGCGCGACCAGCGCCAGCACCGCCAATGCCACACCGGCTGCGATCAGCGTGCTGGGACGGTTGGCACGATAACTGCCGGGTCTGGCACGCCCTTCTTCGACGTCTTCCAACCGCAAGGCGCAGGTCTCTTGTGGAAGCGCGATACGGGCGCCGCCCTCCCCGGGTGGCTGGGTAGCGTAGAAGTCCGCCAGCTCCTTTCGCAGACGGCGGACGTAAATGCACACCGTCGCATCATCAATCTCGTGCTCGAAAACCTCGCGCGCAATGTCATCGGATGAGGCGCCAGACGTGTCTGGCCAGCGGTCTACCAGGAAATTGAACAGCTCACCTGTGAGGGTTCCGCTGACAGCTACATTTGCCGCGCGCAGACGCGCAATCTCGGCATCGAAGAGGTGTTCCGTATCCATGTATGACCGCCGATTACCGTAATTGCCTATGCGTGGCGAGAGTAGCTTGTGCATCGCTCTCGTCGATTTCGCTCGGTCACACAAAAGCGCAATTCGGCAGCGGGCGGAGGCCAACTGTTTCAACACCATGATCTAACCGTTGGCAGGTCAAGCTCGCCATTCATTTTGTCAATGTTGCTGGACATTATATACTTGACGTAGGAGTGACCATATGTTGAATGACAAGAGACAGGCCGATGTTCTCGATTGGGATGAAATTATAACGCCCGCCATGCAAGAGGCGGGTGCGTCTACTCTTGCAGATAATAGGGACTGTTTTGGGGAGCACTTGGCCAGTCTGGTTTTTCAAGCGATGGTGGAGGCATCTCCAGCATTTCGGAAAACCCGTAGTCTTCCATTCCCAGCGCAGTCAGGATAGCTGAAGCGTAGCTGGATAGCGCCTTCGCGTGACCAACAAACGTCTGCATTTCAACCAGTTCGACTTTACGATTGATGCTCTTCAACCGACCGCCAGCTCTAAGCATCATGATCTGGCCTACCATCTTGCGTGTCAAACCAACGGTGTCTCCGATCACGACAGCTTTCATGCCGTGAACGTATAGATTACGCCAACCCAGCAGGATGCCGAAGCCTTTGCAGAAGTGCAGGAGGTGATCGCGCAACTCTCTGTCTTTCAATTCCCTCGAAGCGGCCTTGATGCCGTCGAGCAAACTGCGGTTTCCCATGTCGGTAACGATGGCTAGCGCTGTTTTTTCGCCACCGAGCATTTCACACAACATCTGCTGCGCTGATTCCTCTGCTCCATTCCAAAACAGCATTCCCCATGTGAATTCGCGCGCAAAATCTGTTAGGTCGTAGGTGTAAGGATCATCGACCATGACAGAACCCGCAAAGAAAATGGACCAGGTGCTTCGCCGCATGCTGAGCACGCCGCCTAAACCGCATGAGTCCGACAAGGAGTCAAGCGAGCCTCGGCGGCGGGGACGGCCAGTCGGCGGCGGAAGCCGCACCAGCCAAGCAAGCGATCAGCGATAACGCTTCCGCCCCTCACCAAAGCGGCGCTGCGGGTGCCAGTGGTCAGGCGGCAAGCCGACCAATCCGCCGATAGGTGAGGCGCTTGCCGACAATGCCTTGCAAAGCAATGTCGGTGCGTTCCTCATCCTCAATGCCTAGGGCGGATCGGTGCGAATAGCGGAAATCGAATTCGTGCAGGTAGCGTTGCAGGTGCTGCTCTCCGCAATGCTGATAGATGCCTCGCATGCCGCGTTTGAAGATCCCGAAAAAACCTTCGATGGTGTTGGTGTGAACCGAAGGATCGAGGCGGCTTACATACTCGTCTTGCGCGTGGTTCACGCTGCGATGCGATGCAAAATCGAGGCCAGGGCGCTTGTAGTGCTTGGCCTGATCGGTGAGCAACCTGCTCTCGCGATCCACGGCGGAGAATAGATAGGAGCCGATGTTGGCGGCGCTCAATTCGGGCTTGAACACAATGCTTGTCGAGCGCCCCGTCACGCGGTCCACCAGTGACACGATCTTGTGCATATTACGGATAGCGGTGCGGCTCTTGGGAGTCGACTTGTCCTTGCCCCAATAGGCTTCGTCCGCCTCAACATCGTGGCCAGCGCCGCCCATCGGGCCGGGATCGCTCGGCTTCATCGCCTCACGAATACGGTGACACATGAACCAAGCGGTCTTGTAGGTGACGCCCAGCATGCGCTCGATCTGTTTGGCGCTCATCCCCTTCTTGGATGAACACAGCAGGTAAGTTGCCAGCAGCCATTGATTGAGCGGCACTTTGGAGCGTTCGAACACGGTGCCTACGGTGACGGTGAAGTTCTTGGCGCAAGCATTGCACTGGACGAGGCCGGGGCGGTGGGACTTGCCTTGTAGACGCTTAACGCGTTCGCGCTCGCCGCAATGCGGGCAAACCGGACCATTTGGCCAGTTGAGCGCCTCAAGGTGCTGGCGCGCTTCCTCGGTGTCGGTGAAGATGGGATCGGTAAGTTTAACCATTGCAAGGCTCCCTGTATGCCTTGCCACTAGACCTAGCGACTCACTACGTCAAGTATATAATGTCCATGTTGCTTGACAAGGTGAACTTCGGTGTCTAGCTTCCTTTACATAGTTTCAAGGGAGCTTGATATGTCAACAGTTACCAAGGCGATCATCTGGGCCGCCGCCATCATAATCTTCGCAATCCTCGCCGCGACGGGACTGGTGGAGGAGGACATGGCAAGAACCATGCTGATAATCCTGCCCGTCCTGGCTTGGACCACGATCTCCGACCAGCGGTCCTGCCGCTTGTGCCTGCGTAACCGGAAGGAAAACGGCGCATGACCAATACGACAAAGCTCAAACCCGAAAAGCGTCGTTATCTTGTCCGCATCGTGCTGGCGATGGCACTGTATCTGGGATCACTGTTTGCAGCGGAAATCCTGATAGAAGATAAAGGAATGACAGGTTGGCCAGCCTATCTGCTGGCCGCCCTACCCGGACTCGCCTTTGCATCCATCTTCTGGATTTTTGCCCGCCTCGTTGTTGAGGAACGCGACGAGTTCTTCCGCCTGCTCTATATCCGTCAGCTGATGGTAGCGACGGGCCTTACACTGACCGCGGCGGCCGTCTGGGGTTTCCTGGAAACCTATCTGCCGGTGGAACACATCAGGGCGTTCTGGTGGCCCACGATCTGGTGTTTCGGCCTGGGTATAGGTGCAATTTACAACAAGCTGACCTTGGGTACCTACGGGGAGTGTGCATGATGACACAGACTGCCATTGCCAAGCCGAAACCGGGCCTCTGGGCCGGACTGTTCTTTGCTAACATGGCCATCATCGCGGTGCTGTTCATCACTGGCGCGATCGAACCACCCGCACCGTATCTGCTCTTTGCCCTCAATTTCGTTCTGTTGCTGCCACTGGGCAAGGCCCTGCTACGACGGCAAGTAGAGGCTGGGGCCGTCACGACAGCGGTGCGCCGTTACAATCGGCGTTTCCTTGTAGCCAGCCTGCTCTATTCCGCCGCGATGCTGGGGGCGGGCGCAGCTACGAATTATATCGCCCCTGATTCGCCACTAATGTGGGCGCTGGCCATTCTCCCGATGTTGCCCGCTTTCGGCATGATCTGGGCGATGATGCGCTATCTTGGAGAGGAAACCGACGAGTATCAGCGCCATCGCGCCGTGAATGCTTCGATGATCGGGCTGGGGCTGGTGCTGGTTGTCGGCACCGGCTGGGGCTTTCTGGAGACGTTCGGTCTTGTCCCACACGTATGGGCCTGGTGGGTCTTTCCGGCATGGGCAGTCGGTTTGGGGCTGGGCATGGCGTGGAGCGAACTGCGAAGCGGAGGCGAGGCGTGAATAACCGCCTGCGCGTGTTGCGCGCCGAACGACGATGGAGCCAGCAGGATCTGGCCGACCGGCTGGATGTCAGCCGCCAGAGCGTGAACGCGATAGAGACCGGCAAATACGATCCCAGCCTGCCACTCGCCTTCCGCATTGCAGATGTTTTCGAACTGCGGATCGAGGAAATATTCCTGCGCGAGGAAGAAGCCAAGGCTGCCGACTAGGCGGCGCTAGAACAGCGTCTGGGCCAGCGGAACCTTTAACCCCGCTTGCTGCGCGACTGCCCCGATCCATTGCTGCATCTGCGCTATCTCTTCCTCGACGACGGGCGATGTTGCATTTTCGCCGATATCGCCTCTATCTTTCACGAAATCCCCGCCCAGCTTGGCGTGGCTACGAAAGCGCGGCCCATCGACGACGGCTTCTATCGTTTCAGGTTCGACATCCATGCCCGCCAGATCGTACACCGCCATCAGCGTGTCCGCCCTGTCAAGGTCGAAGCGATCGCCGTCCAGCACGCGCAGTCTTTCGCCGTGAGAGCCCTGGAGCAAACTGGCAAACAGCCGCTGTGACAGGAACCAGCCGACCGTCGCTGCCTGCAGATCGGTCATGCTGAACTGCTCGCGCGCATCCATCCCAAGGTCCAGCGCGGCATAACCCATCATCTCGAGATAAAGCTGCCGTCCCCAGCGCCGTCCCATCAGTCCACGCTTTGCCACGCTGCGCAGAAAAGGGGCGAGGCCATTGGTCATCAGCACAGCGCGAGCATCGGGCCGAGCCTGCAACAGGGCGGGGATCAGCATGTTGGCATGGTTGGTGGGTTTGACGAACACCGCCTCCCCCTCTCCCCAGGGGCGGGACAGCAAATCGCACACCGGCTTCATCAACGAGGCCGCGCCATCGCCTGCCTCTGCCAGGCGCGCAATGATGCCCGGCTCAGCCAGCCCTGCCGATACACCTTCGATCTCCAGCGCACGCACCAGCAGGGTGGAGCGGCAAAAGGCGGAGTGAAAGATGAAGTGCAGCGGGCCCGCTTCGGGCTGCATCGCTCTTACCTGATCGAAGGAAAGCCATGCCACATCCTCCGCGCCAGCCGGTTTGAAATCGGCAAGGAATGGCGGCTTCGACAACACCTCGCGCGTAATGCGCACGAATTGCATGCGCTGCCCCGGCATATCCAGACCATGGGGTAGCCAGCGCGGATCGGCCTCTATCTGGGAAAGAATCGACATCGGGCGAGAATTACTCGGTCATCCCTGTCATGACGAAACGCTGCACCCGCCGCCCGGTGCTGACTTCGGTGGTATAGACATTGCCGTCGCTGTCCACATCGACGCTGTGCAGCCAGATAAATTGCCCCGGATACCGACCATTACGCCCGAAGTGTCCAATGATTTCATGCGTTTCGCGCAGCAATATCCAGACCCGGCCGTTCATCATGTCGGCCACGTAGACATAGGAGCCATCCGGGCTGAAGGCGACGTCCGAGGCTGAGCGGGTACCCCCCGTCCCTTCGGCAATGACGATATCCTGCAGGAACTCCACGCCATCGTCGGTTTCGCGAAACAGTTGCAGGCGGTTGTTGCGTCGGTCGCAGACGTAGATCGTATCGTCCGGACCGCGCACCACGCAGTGCACGATATCGCCAAAGCTCTCGCTTTCCGGGTTCGCGCCGCCATCGCCGGTGCTGTTGGCTTGCGACTGGTCGAACTCGCCTTCGCGCGTGCCACCGCCCGGCTCTGTCCCATAGGCTCCCCACAGGTGTTCGAAGTTGAGGTTCTCGGCACCGAATTCCACGATGCGCTTGTTGATGTAGCCATCAGCCACCAGCACGCTTTCCCCGTCGAAATGGATATCGGCGGGGTTGCCGAGGTATTTCTCGCTCAGGTTGCCGCCTGTCTGCTGACGGGTACCAATCTGGCGGATGTATTCGCCATCGGCGGTAAAGTTCAGCACGACATGATCGCCGCCGCCATTGCCACCGATCCAAACGTTCAGGTCATCATCCACGTAAAGCCCGTGGACATTGGCGGGCCATTGCTCGTCACCCACCTCCTGCTGATCCTCGCCCTCGCCTTCCATGGTGCTGGTGCCAGGCGCCAGCTCGGTGCCGCCCCAGCTACGCAGCAAATTGCCTTCCCGATCGAATTGCAGGACATGCGGCGGCGCGCTGCAACAAGCGATACTCTGCCCGTTGTCGGCACCGGTATCACTGAAGCCAAGCGAATTGGGGCGGTTGAGCACCCAGATATTATCGTCCCTGTCCACGGACAGTCCCGGTGCCTGGCCCAGGATCATGTTTTCCGGCAGGCGCGGCCAGCCCGCATCCACTGCGAAGGTAGGCATAGGTGCAGCTTCGCTCACGCGCTCCTGGTCTATTTCCACCAGCGTATCGGCCAGCGCGGGAGTGGCGACAAGGGCGATGGCCGCGAGGGCCGATCCGGTCAATATTGCACGCATGTAAATTTCTCCCAAGAAACAGTTATGAATTGGCGATCATCGTAACGCCTACGAAGACCAGGTATATTCCGAAGACGCGCCGCAGCAAGGCAGGGGAAAGCCTGTGTGCCAGAGCAACCCCCAGCGGCGCAAACATAACGCTGGTTATAATCACGGCCAGCGCGGCGGGCAGGTTGACGTAGCCCAGCGATCCCCACGGCAGGCCGGTGTTGTCCATGCCGATCACGACGAAGCCGATGCTGGCGGGAACCGCGATGATCGCGCCCATGCCGCTGGCTGTACCGATGGCGCGGTGGATGCTGGTGCCGCACAGGGTCATGGTCATTGTGGTGATTGTGCCACCACCGATGCCCAACAGCGATGAAAGCAGGCCCAGCCCTCCAGCAAGGCCCGCGCGCACAACGCCGCCCGGCATGGTTTGCGCCAGCTGCCTGTCCTGCATGCTGGGGCTGAGAAAATGGACCGCAAAGCCAAGCACGCCCACGCCGAAGATCAGCGCCAGTGTGGCGGAACTGACAAGGTCGGCCACCCATGCGCCCAGCACCGTACCGATCACCACCCACGGCGCCCAGCTTTTCAGCACACCTGTATCCACCGCGCCGCGCTTCGCGTGGCTGAGAACGGATCGCAGAGAGGTGAAGATGATCGTGGCAAGGCTCGTGCCTACGGCAACATGGGTCAGCTGGTTTGGCAATGCACCCAGCAACGGCAGGATCAGCACCAAGGCCGGCACCACCACGAAGCCGCCACCGATGCCGAACAGACCTCCTGCAAATCCTGCCCCTGCGCCAGCCAGAAGCAGGGCAAGGAATGGCAAGAGCAAGGCTGCGTCCATGTTCACGGCTGTATCCTAGATTGCAGCGCAACACGGGGCGAGAGGAATCTCGGTTGGTACTGGTTTTTGCAGGTTTTGGCGCTAAGCCTGCGCGAATGCTGCTGCCTACCCGCCTTGTCGAGAAAGTCTGGGGCCGGGATGAATTGCCCGCGCCTTTCGCTGCACCCGAAAACACGCGTATCGGCGAGATATGGTTCGAGCCACCTCCCATCATGTCAGACTTGCTGGTGAAATACCTGTTCACCAGCGAAAAACTTTCGGTGCAGTGTCATCCCGATGCCGAACAAGCCAAGGCTGCGGGTTTGGGAGACATAGGCAAGGATGAATGCTGGTTGGTGATTGCCGCCGAACCCGGCGCTACGCTGGGTATCGGTTTCGACCAGCCCATCGATACAGAAGCGATGCGCAATGCCGCTACCGACGGTACGATCGAAGACCTGATGACCTGGTTCGAGGTACAGGCAGGCGATTTCTTCTACATTCCGGCCAACACCGTGCATGCCATCGGGCCGGGATGCTCTATCGTCGAAGTGCAGCAGAATTGCGACATCACCTATCGCCTATATGACTATGGTCGACCGCGCGAGCTGCATCTGGATGTGGGGGCGGCAATAGCCGATGGCGCCCCATACGATCGCGGCCTCTACCAGCGCCTGCCCACCAGCGGCAGTGCTTCGCTGGTGGACGGCCCTGCCTTCCGGCTGGACTGGGTGGACGGCGTGCCGGGCGATGGCCTCCTCTACAGCTATTCCCAGCCACTGCTGGTGCTGCCGCTGTCGGGAGAGATCGTTGTCGGCGGCGAAGAGGTGGTAAAACCCGGCGAATGTGCATTTGCACGCGATCTTACCAGCGTCACTTTCGCGCCGGAAAGCAAGGCGCTGGTGACAGCGCCTACGCGATAACCGGCGCCAAATCCGCTTCGCGACGCGTCAGACACGGCAGCGCTGCATCTCGTCTTCAAGAACGCAGTTCTGCCTTCACCACTTTTCCTGCTGCGTTGCGCGGCAGATCCTCCACCAGTTCCACTTCCCTGGGAACCTTGTAATTCGCCATTGCCTTGCGTGCCCAGGCGACGATGCTTGCCACGTCGACATCGTCAGCGGCATCCTTGCGTAAGACGACGAACGCCTTGCTGACTTCGCCCAGTCGCTCATCGGCGATGCCGATTACCGCACAGGCGGAAATGGCGGGATGTTCTGCCAGAGTACGCTCGACCTCGGCAGGATAGACGTTGAAGCCGCCGCAGATGAACATGTCTTTCTTGCGGTCGGTGATCTTGAGGTAGCCTCGCTCGTCGAGGATACCGATATCACCAGTGTGGAGCCAGCCCTCGGCATCGATCGTCTCGGCAGTCGCTTCCGGATCGTCGAGATAGCCTTGCATGACGGAATGGCCCCGAACCACAAATTCCCCCGCCTCGCCGGGCGGCAGTTCCCGGTCCTCCTCATCGATACAACGCACTTCCAGTCCGGGCAGGGGATAACCGCAGGTGTTTGCTATCGTTTCGGCATCGTCGTCCTTGCAGGTCATCGAGATGGCACCGCATTCCGTCATTCCATAGCCGTTGACGACGCCGCGCATGCCAAGTTCGCTGCGCATACGACGCACCAGTTCGGGTGCAACAGGAGCGGCTCCTGTCACGGCAACGCGCAAGGTGGAAAAGTCATGCGGTTTTCCGCCAGCCAGTTCCTGCAGCAATGATTGATAGATAGTCGGCGGGCCGGGAATGAAGCTGACCCCGTGCTCCTCGATCAGGCAGACGGTCTGCGGCACGTCGAATGTCTGCTGAGGAACGATCGTCGCACCCTGCACGAGCGCGGCCACCCAACCTGCCTTGTATCCAAAAGTGTGAAAGAACGGATTGACGATCAGGTAGACATCGCCTTCGCGCAGATCGACGCGCTGCGCCCAATTGCCGAACGTTGCCACCGCCTGATGATGGGAGGTCAGCACCCCCTTGGGTTTTCCCGTGGTTCCGGAGGTGAACATGATATCGCTGATGTCGCTGCCAGAAAGCGTGTCGATTGCGGCCGACACGACCGACGCATCATCTTCGGTGCCGCGAGCAACGAACGCGTCCCATTCGCTGTCGATCCGGATCGTCTCGATCAGCGAGGGAAGCCCACTGCCATCGATTTCCTGCGAATAGTCACGTCCCAGAAAATCACCTGCAGCGAACAGAAGCCGCACTTTCGCGCGCCGCAGAATGTCCGTCGCCTCGGGAGCAGTGAAGCGGGTGTTCAGGGGAATGATTGCCGCGCCGACGCAATGCGCGCCGAGGGCTGCAAGTATCCATTCGCGCGTATTCGGTGCCCAGATACCAACCCGGTCGCCGGGCTGCAGACCGCTGGCCACCATCGCAGCCGCGGCAGATAGCGCATCGGCCCACACCTGCGCAAAGGTCCAGCTTCGTTTCCCCTCGATCAGGGCGGGAGCATCGGGCCAACGGTCCGCAGCCCTGCGTGCCGCCGCCGGAATCGTTTGCGGCCAGTTCCCGGTATCGGCAGTCATGACAAAGGTGCCTCAAGCA
>OJBY01000479.1_pt1 | contig 21312 bp, 19 predicted proteins | sample 1591731 | NCBI WGS metagenome assembly OJBY01 (sample SAMN05416837, study PRJEB24817) | seawater metagenome | isolation source: Sea water | place: Canada:Atlantic | collected 2013-07
GGGTGGCGGGATGGGGATCGCGCCCGCTTCCAGCTGCGGATCGTCGCTTTCACGATCCGCATCCTGCGCAAACGTCGCATGCGATGACAGGCACACCGCGGCGATGGCCAATGCACACACACCGCTGCGGAAGTGAGAAAGTGAGACGGCACTGAACACAGCAGGCGCCAAGGAAATATGCATCTGCTTCTCGTCTGCTGTTGAACAGTTACAGGCTATCGGCTTGCGATCGATCGTCTTTTGCGCAAAGCATGGTAAGCCAATTAGCCTCTCTTATGAAGGAATTACTCATAAAAGACAATCAACCGGGTGCAAACGCCAGTTCGCCGATGGGATTGCCTTGGCCTGCGTGGAAGCAAATCGGCAACCGCATGTGGCTGATGATGGGATTTCACAATCTGTCATTGCTGGCAGCTGGCACGGCGTTTTTCGTCTTCCTTGCAATATCCCCGCTGCTGGCAGCGACAGTGATGACATACGGGCTGCTGGGCGATGTAGATACGGTGCAGCGCCAGATGATGATAATTGTCGAACTGGTGCCGCAAGAAGCGGCAGGTTTGATCGAGGAGCAATTGCTCGCCGTTGTCACTACCAATTCAGGCGTGACCGGCCTGACGCTCGTAGTTTCTCTGGCGCTGGCTATTTTTGGGGGAATGCGTGCCGCAAACGGGCTCATCGGCGCGCTAAACATTATCAATTCCGAACACGAATCGCGCAATATCATCTCCAAGACTTTGCAGGCCATCGGATTGACGGCGGCAGCGGTGATGATCGCGCTGACAGGGTTAATCAGTGGCGGAATGGTTGCGTGGCTGCAATCGCAGACGGGCGACCTGATCGGGCCAGCGGCGGAAAGCTTTTACAAGTTGCTGACCTGGGTCATTGCAATGGCGATCGGTTCTGCCGGCTTTGCCCTTATCATGCGCTACGGCCCGGATCGGCGCGCAGCCAAATGGCGTTGGCTATCGCCAGGCTCGCTATTGGCGACTTTCGCCTGGGTGGCAGTTTCGATCAGCTTCTCCCTCTATGTTCAATACGTCAGCGATTACAACGCTACCTACGGCTCGCTTTCGGCAATCGTGGTGTTCCTGATGTGGCTGTTCCTGACGAGTTACGCCATCCTCGTCGGTGCACTGCTGAACGCCGAGATCGAGCGACAGACGCACGTCGATACCACGGTAGGTCACGACCGTCCCATGGGTGAACGTGGCGCTATCATGGCCGATGTGACGGTGAGCGCGCCCGTGAACGAAAAACTGTTGGAGAAGAAGCGTCGGCGGAAGCTGGAGCGCGAAGCGCGCAGAGTGTCAGAAGGCTGACGTCGGAAGAACCATTTCGGCTATCTTGTTACGCCCCTTGTGCAAAAGAAACCTGAGCCAACGCTTCGGCCTTGACTTAGTGCGTCCATTCGATCGGTCAGTTTCCTTAGTGATGCTGTGCGGCGTAGCAGACTTTCCCCTGGGCAAGGGTGGTTAACAGCTCGTCAGATCGACTTGTTTGCCGGATGTTAAGGAATGCGGGTCAAACTATTTCTCCATCCGAAGATAACGTCAGTCGCGAACAAGCATGATTGCGAAGAGGCAGGCGGAACAGACGATAGGAACGACCTGTGCAGAAGAGCGAAGCAGCAGTAGGCAAGGCATATTGCATGCTTCGCAATGAGGCAGGCAGCCTGCTTCCGATGGCGGCTGTGGGATTTCTCGTATTAGCAGCGGTTGTCGGCGGGGGCCTCGACCTGAGCCGAGCGCACAAGGCCGAAAACCGCCTTCAGGCGGCGTGCGATGCTGGCGTCCTTGCTGGGCGGCGCGCGGTCGGCACCGATGGTTTCAACGACGAGGTAGAAAACGAAGCGCGGGCCTATTTTGCCAACAACTTCGACGCAGACCGGCAAAGCTCGCTCAACCTCGTGTTTACCCCGACGTCGGATGATAACGGCAATACAGTTGCTGGCACGGCAGAGGCCGATGTTCAGACAGCGATCATGACTATCTTCGGCTACGATACGATCGCGATAAGTGTCGCGTGCTCTGCATCGATGGGGGTGGGCAACAGCGATGTCACCATGGTGCTGGATAGCACTGGTTCCATGGGAGGGGCCTTGGATGCAGGCGGCCCGAGCAAGATGTCGATGCTGCAGGATGCCATGAAGAATTTCTACGACACGGTGGACGCTTCGGTAGCCGGCGGCAACGCGCGTATCCGTTATGCCTTCGTGCCCTACAGCCAATCGATCAATGTTGGACGTCTGCTGCAACCAAGCTGGCTTGTTGACAAGATGGACATACAGTCGCGAGAGCCGCAGTATGATACGGTCACCGTCGAGGAATTCTCTCATTGGGAAGATCCGGAATACTCTTCATCAGAAGGGTTCAGCGATATATGGATTTCTGACCAGGGGGTGATCGATGGTCAGGAGTTCAGTTCGCGCAATGAATGCAGGAATTATCTCGAAAATATAGATGGCCTCGATGGCGGGGCGAGCGCGACTGAGTGGATGAATGTTGGCGCCGGTTCAAGCGAGGACGACACTCGGATCAACAACAATGGGCAACAGGTAACCACATCGACAGAAACGCAGCGGCAATTGCGCTACACCTATTCCTGTGTGGAAGAGAGGAGCGGGTGGTTCTGGTTCAGCAAAACATCCTACAAGCCCGTTGAAACCGTGGAACAACGGGACCGTTATCTCTACAATCAGGAGACGCGTGATCCGGTGATGAAAACGGTGGTCACGACCGAATTCTCCCATTTTCTTTATAAGGAAGTGGAATACGACGTCAGCAGCTACAAGACCTTCGCCTCCGTAACCACGCCTACCGGCGACGACGGCGCCGATGTCTCATCGACGTGGCCGGGTTGCATTGAAGAGCGCGACACGACGCCGGCGGCAAGCTTTACCTATAACTCGATCGTGGGCATAACCCCTGTCAGCGCCAACGATCTGGACATCGATTCCGCACCCACTTCGGATGATGATACCAAGTGGCGGCCAATGTGGCCGGAAGCAGCATTCTATCGCACGGAATGGGTCAGCAGCCGCTCTGGCGGATACTGGGATCTCACCAATTCGCACGAGAGCGATTATGGCGGACAGGCCGTATCGCGCTGCCCACAACGCGCGCAGCTGCTCAGCGAGATGAGCGAGTCGGCTTTCGATACCTACGCGGATTCGCTGATCGCTACGGGCAATACCTATCACGATCTCGGCGCGCTTTGGGGCGCGAGGTTAAGTTCCCCAGAAGGCATCTTTGCCAGCAACGTGAACGCCACGCCCAGCAACGGCGGCAATGTTTCGCGGCATATGATCTTCATGACCGATGGCGCCATGCAGCCCAGCATCTCTATTCAGAGCGCCTACGGTATCGAGTATCACGATCGCCGGGTTACAGCGAACGGATCGAACCACCACTCGCGCAGGCATAATGAGCGCTTCCTGGCGATATGCGAGGCGGTGAAGGCCAAGGGCATCCGCTTATGGGTGATCGCTTTTGCTACGGGGCTCACCGATGACCTGGAGACATGCTCGTCAGACGACAGCTCCTTTCTGGCCGAAGATGCCGACGAGTTGAACCGTGCCTTTCAGGAAATTGCCAATGAAGTGGGCGAGTTGAGGATTGTTCAATGACGTTCATGCGCTGTGTCCGTCACCTGTCAGGCGAATTATGCGCCGACGAGAGCGGTGTGACAGTGGTGGAGTTTGCGCTTGTCGCGCCGACCTTCCTGCTGCTTTTGATGGGAACGCTGGATATCGGCCAGATGGTTTACGCCCAGTCCGTGCTGGATGGCGCGGTGCAGGCTGCTGCACGCGATGCTTCGCTGGAGGGCGGTGATACCGACGCCGCCGATGCGCTGGTGCTGGAACGCGTGCAGGGGATCATGCCGGGTGTGGAGCTCAATACAAGTCGCACCAGCTATTACGACTTTGCCGATATCGAGCGTGCCGAACAATGGAACGACGCGGACGACAACGGCTTGTGCAACGATGGCGAAGCCTATGTCGACGAGAACCGGAATGAACAATGGGACGACGATATTGGCGTATCCGGCAACGGTGGTGCGAACGACGTGGTGATCTACCGGGTGGAAGCGACCTATGATCCCATGATCAAGGTGCCGTTCCTGAAAAGGGCCTGGCAATCGCGCACGCTGCAGGCCAGTGCGCTCAAGAAGAACCAGCCGTTCGCCAATCAGGAAAACTATTCTTCGACGGCAAGAACATGCAGCTGATGACCAACAATCTACTGCGCCTTCGTGCCGTTTGGCTGTCACTTCGAAAGGACAGCCGCGCCGTTTCCACCGTGGAGTTCGCGCTGATCCTGCCATTGTTCATCGGCCTTGGCCTGACCGGGATCGAGCTCGCGTACATGTCCACGGTGAACATGCAGGTAAGCCAGACCGCGATCTCTCTGGCGGACAACGCATCACGCCTGGGACAGACCGACAATAGCAGCGTGACGCCCACCGTGACGGAAACCGATATCGATTCGATCATGTCCGGCGCCATGCGTCAGGGCGAATCCTTCGACCTTGAGGGCAACGGCAGGATCATCCTTTCCAGTCTGGAATTCGATGAAACCACCGGTCTGCAATATATTCACTGGCAGCGTTGCCAAGGCGACCTGGACCGGAATTCAATCTATGGCGATGACGGGGATAACAATGGTCTTGGTTCCGTCGAGATCGAGGGCGTGGGCCTCAACGACAACCTGATCAAGGCTGCGAACGGTTCGGCAGTGATGGTCGCGGAAATCTATTACGAACATAACGGCATACTGAAAGGCACCTTTGGCGAAACCGCGCAGTTTCGCGAAGAAGCCATCTTTGCCATTCGCGACGACAGGTACCTGTCACCCGGAGTGACCGGCTCTGGCGGAGATTCGTCTTGCGACTCTTCTCCCGGTGAAGGCAAAGGTAAGGACGGAAAGAAGAAGGGGTAGTGATATGACCAAGGGCCTTACACTCACATTGGCAATCGCGATCATCTTCCTGGTTACCAGCGTCATGGAAAAGGGCGGCCCCATCGACAAATTCACGGACGCTCCTGCTCAAGATAATCTGGCCATCTCCGAGGTGGAAAGCGAAGCGGGGACGCCGTCGGATATCGTTCTGGCAGAGACGCGGACGCTGGATCCTGCGCCCCGCGACAACGATATGTGGGAATGGTTCGGTGAATCGACACCTGCAAAACCTGCCGCGCCCGAGCCCAAGCAACAACCTGCATGGCATAAAAGCACCACCGAAGTGGGCGTCCTCGCGCGCGAACGCATGAATCTGGAGGAATGATGCCAGCGTGATATTGCGCTCGCAGTAATTTGCCTCCAGTGACCGGACATTGTCTGGAAAAACGTTCAGAAATGAAAACCGGCGAGCTGGTATTCCGGTATGGCAGGTCTGTAACTACGCAGGCAGGCTACCGTTCGACATGGCGGATGAACTCGAGGAGGAGATGCGCCTGCACTCGCGCTCAACCGAAAGGTTGGAAGCATTCGCGAATGGCGGTAATGGGATGCGCGACTTTTCCAGCAACATCACTACACATCTAATTTCGGGGAATATCCATGCAGGACATCTATATCCTTTCCGGCGTACGGACCGCGATCGGCACCTTCGGCGGATCGTTGGCAAAATTCAGGCCGGCCGAACTGGGCACGATAGTCATGAAGGAGGCTATTGCCCGCGCACAAATAGAAGCTGAAAAAATTGCCCAGGTCGCAGTGGGCAGCGTGATCCCGACCCAGCCCAGCGATGCCTATGTCAGCCGCGTCGCATCCGTGAACGCAGGCGTTCCGGTGGAAAGCGCCGCGATGAACGTGAACCGGCTGTGCGGCTCTGGATTGCAGGCCATCGTCTCGGTGGCGCAGGCGATCAAGCTTGGCGAATGCGACTATGCCATCGGCGCGGGCGCGGAAAGCATGTCGAATGCCCCGCACATGACCAATGGCGCGCGTTTCGGTACCAAGCTGGGCGATCTCACCTTGCAGGATGGCATGCTCGGCGCGCTGCATGATCCCTTCGAAAATTACCACATGGGCGTGACGGCAGAGAACATTGCAGAGCGTCTTAGCATTTCGCGAGAAGACCAGGATAAAGCTGCAGTGGAAAGCCATCGCCGTGCAGCACGTGCCATCGAAAACGGGCATTTTCATGAGCAGATCGTCCCAGTCGAGGTGAAGTCGCGCAAGGGGACGGTGCAATTCGTGACTGACGAGCACGTCCGTGCCGATGCCTCCGAAGAGGCGATGGCCGGGCTGAAGCCTGTGTTCAAGAAGGACGGCAGCGTTACGGCCGGCAATGCCAGCGGCATCAACGATGGCGCGGCCGCCTTGGTCTTATGCAGCGGGGATGCGCTGGAGCGCGGCTCGCATCAGCCGATGGCGAAGATTTTGGCATGGGGCCATGCAGGTGTGGAGCCCGAGGTGATGGGGCTGGGGCCGGTCAAGGCTGTTCCCGTGGCGCTGGAACGCGCCGGCCTTTCGCTGGACCAGATCGACGTGATCGAAAGCAATGAGGCGTTTGCCGCTCAGGCTTGCGGCGTGGCGCGCGAACTGGGCTTCGATCCCGACAAAACCAATCCCAACGGGTCGGGCGTCTCGCTGGGGCATCCGGTAGGAGCAACAGGCGCCATCCTGACGGTAAAATGCATGTACGAACTCAAACGCACCGGAGGCCGCTACGGGTTGATCACCATGTGCATCGGCGGCGGGCAGGGTATTGCACTGGCTATCGAGAATTGCGCGTGACAGGCGGTAAAGCCAAGCTGACCCGCCACGGCGAAGTGGCCATCGTCACATTGTCGGACCCTGCGACCAGGAACGCCCTTTCCTGGGATATGGCCGATACCCTGCGCAAGCTTTTGCAACAGTTGGGCGATGCGCGCGCGCTGCTGATCTGTGCGGAAGGCAAGGGCTTCTGCTCCGGCGGCGACATGACGATGGAGGGCGCCGGGCAGCCCGCTTTCGGTGCTGTGCTCGACAAGGGGCTGGACGAGTCCATCAATCCATTGATGCGCGAACTTGCCGATCTCGATATTCCCGTCGTCAACGCAGTGAACGGCGCTGCTGCGGGAGCGGGCGCATCGCTGGCGCTTTCGGCCGATTTCGTTATCGCTGCGCAGAACAGTTTCTTCCTGTTCGCCTTTCCGAAAGTCGGCCTGGCGGTGGATGCCGGTGCAAGCTGGCTGTTACCGCGATTGGTCGGCATGGCGCGGGCCACACGCGCGCTCATGCTGGCTGAACGGATTTCTGCCGATCAGGCTCTCGAATGGGGCATGATCCACGCCGCAGTACCTCAGGACGAGCTCTTTGATCACGCGCTGAAACTAGCCGAGCAGTTGGCCGACGGTCCCACTGTGGCATATGGACAAATTCGCAAGGCGCTGAGACAAGGGCAGCATGTTTCCTACGAAGAAGCGCTGGAAACTGAGCGGGAAGCCCAGCGCACCTGTGGCGACACCGACGATTGTCTGAACGCGGTCGCCAGTTTCCGAGACAAGCAGGAGCCTGTTTTCCGCGGAAGTTGACATTGTCGACGTCGCGCGCTGGCGACAGTTCTTTCCGGTGCGGCGACGTCCGATCTGCGTCATTATGGGTGCGGACGACCATCTCGGCAGGACGCTGCCCAAGGCGTTTGCCGACCATCGAAGATATCGTCCCCGAAGCCGACCAGCCGGGTGCTCCGCGACACGTTTCCAGTCCGTCTTTCGCAGCAGGATTGGCCCTGCTTCTGCTAATGTCGGCTTATCTTGGAGGATGATGTGGACGAGGAAAAAGGCGATGATGGAGCCGAGGAAGTGCATTCCGCCTGCGAAATTCTCGACCGGCTGCGCAAGACCGCCGATGAACACGATGAGGTGTCCGTCGGCGATGTACTCGATGCGATTGGCGATCGGTCCTATGGCCCGGCACTGTTCATTCCCGCCCTCATAGAGGTGACGCCGGTGGGTGGCATTCCGGGCGTTCCCACCTTCCTGGCCCTGATAATCGCGCTGACCGCCGCCCAGTTGCTGTTCGATAAAGACCATCTCTGGCTACCTGGTTTCATTCGCAGCCGAACGGTTTCCGGTGCCAAGCTACACAATTCGGCGGACAAGCTGGACGGCATTGCGCGCAAACTCGACAAATGGTTTCACGGAAGGATGCCTCGCTTCGTGAAGCAGCCATGGCCCCGTACCGCCGCCGTTGCCATTCTCGTCTTGTGCTGCACGGTGCCGCCGCTGGAATTCCTGCCGTTCGCCAGTTCTGCGCCGATGCTGGCGATCGCCGCTTTCGGGCTGGCCCTGCTGGTGCGCGACGGGCTGCTGATGCTGGTGGCGCTTGGGTTCAGCATCGTGTCGCTTGCGCTTGGTGCAAACCTTCTCGCTTTGGGCGGAGTCTTCGAGTCTGGCAGCGGGGAAAGCCCATAGGGCTGAAGCCGGACTGTCCGCCAATGCTACTCGTTTCAGGTCCATGGGAACGTCGGGCCTCGCTTGATCGCTCATAAGCTGGGGGGAGATTACAGGAGAACGCCCGTGAACAACCAGTCCGCTAATCCCGCTATCGCAATGGTCGAGCGGCAGTTGGCTGCTCGCGGAATTGACGATGAGGCGATCCTTGCCGCATTTCGCAGCGTGCCAAGAGAGGAATTTGTCCCCAAGGACCTGCGCGAATTTGCCTATGAAGATGCGGCGCTCCCCATCGGGGAGGGGCAAACAATCAGCCAGCCATTCATCGTTGCCTGCATGCTCGATGCCGCTGAGATCGCCTCGGGCTACCACGTGCTGGAGGTCGGGGCCGGGTCCGGTTACGCCGCTGCGGTCATGTCACGCATAGCCGGTGCAGTGCACGCGGTGGAAAGGCACGAAAAGCTGGCGCGAGAGGCCGCGGCGCGTATCGCGCGTCTCGGTTACGACAACTGCAGAATCATCGCCGGCGACGGCATGGCCGGACTGCCCGATGAAGCGCCTTTCGATGCGATCCTGGTAGCTGCACGGATCGAAGAGGTGCCCGAAGCGCTGAAACGCCAGTTGAGGGTGGGAGGCAGATTGGTCGTCCCCGTTGGTGGCGACGATATCCAGCAGCTGCGTTGCATCATACGCCGCTCGCAAGATGAGTGGGAAAGTCACGACATCACTCCCGTTCGCTTCGTCCCCCTGCTGGAAGGCGTGGTGCCGGAGGACGGGGCGCGCGCATCGTCGGATCATCGCCCGGCTCGGGACATGACCACTCCCGAACTGATCGCGGCGAATTGCACGCGGCTGCCGGACGTCGAAGATCCGCAGTTCGCCGCGGCATTCGAAAAATTCGCCGACAAGCGCATCGTCATGCTCGGCGAATGCAGCCATGGCACGCATGAATTCTACGCAGCGCGTGCGGCAATAACCCGGCATCTGGTGAAAAGCCACGGATTCAACATTGTCGCCATCGAAGGCGACTGGCCCGATGCCGCCGCCTATGACAAGTTCATTCGCGGCGTGCCGTTGCGACCAGATCAGGAGGGACCTTTCCGGCGCTTTCCCGGCTGGATGTGGCGCAACACGGTAATGCCCGGTTTCCTGCGCGCCTTGCGGGATATCAACGCGGACCGCGATTATGATGCGAAGGTCGGTTTCTACGGCCTCGACATTTACAACATGGCAAGTTCGATAGAGGCAGTGCTCGCCTATCTCGACGAACATGACCCCGACGCTGCAGCTGTCGCCCGCAAACGTTATGGGTGTCTTACGCCCTGGCAAGCAGACCCGGCGACCTATGGCCGCGTTTCGCTGGGCAAGGGCTATGCCGAATGCGAAGAGGACGTGGTCAAACAATGCAACGAAATGCTGCATCGCTCGCTGACGAAAGGCCCTGGTGCGTTCTCTGCGGCAATGAATGCGCGCCTGGTGGCGTCGGCGGAGAAGTACTACCGCATCATGTATTACGGTGGCAGTGAAAGCTGGAACCTGCGCGATAGCCATATGGCGGATACGCTTGACTATCTGCTCGAAAATCGCGGCGAACATTCGAAAGCGGTGGTATGGGCGCACAACAGCCACATCGGCGACGCGCGCGCCACTGATATGGGCGTGGTCCGGGACGAGCATAACATAGGCCAGTTGGTTCGAGAGCGCTGGGGGGACGATGTTGCGCTGGTCGGGTTTGGAACGCATGGCGGCACTGTCAGCGCTGCCCACGATTGGGATGGCACGCGCAAGGCAATGCGTGTCAATCCATCGCGCCGGGACAGCTACGAACGGCTGTGTCACGAAAGTGGGATCGAGCGCTTCTTACTCGACCCGACTGGCAAGGGAGAACTTGCCAGCCGTTTGCGCGAACCACGGCTGGAACGATTCATAGGGGTTATCTACAGACCTGAAACTGAACGCTGGAGTCACTACAGCGAAGCGGTTCTGCCGCGCCAGTTCGACGCCTATTGCTGGTTCGATGAAACCCGTGCGCTCCAGCCGCTTGAAGAAAAGGAGCCGCACGAGGGCGTCGCCGAAACTTTCCCCTTCGGCGTCTGAACTCAGGTCATGTCTTCGGGCCGTACGATGCGGTCGAAAGTATCGCCGTCGACCAGCTTCAGGTCCAGCGCTGCTTCGCGCAAGGTCATGCTCCTGTCATGTGCATGCTTGGCGATCTTCGCTGCGTTATCGTAGCCGATTTCCGGTGCCAGCGCGGTCACCAGCATCAATGACTGGTCGACCAGTTCTGCGATCCGGTCACGATTGGGCTCTATGCCTTCAACGCAGCGTCTGGCGAAACTGTCCATTCCGGTCGCAAGCAGTTCGATCGAACGAATAACGTTCGCGCCGATCATGGGCTTGAACACGTTGAGTTCGAACGCGCCCTGTATTCCGCCGATAGTCACAGCATGGTGATTGCCGATAACTTGAGCGGCCACCATGGTCAGCATCTCGCACTGGGTGGGGTTGACCTTGCCGGGCATTATGGAGCTACCCGGTTCATTCGCAGGCAGGCTCAGTTCGCCCAGTCCCGAGCGCGGTCCTGAGCCGAGCCAGCGAATATCGTTCGCGATTTTCGTCAGCGAAACGCCCAGATTGCCGAGCGCGGCGGAAAGTCGCACCAGCGGATCGTTGGAGGCAAGCGCCTCGAACGTGTTCGGGGCCGTCACAAAATCATGGTCCGCCAGCTTCGAGATTTCAGCTGCCATCGCGGCACCGAAACCTTTGGGTGCGTTGAGGCCGGTTCCAACTGCGGTGGCCCCTTGCGCCAGCTGTCGAACACCTTCGCTTGCAAAGCGGACAGCCTCGGCATTGTCGCGCAACTGGCGGACATAGGCGGAAAATTCCTGTCCCAGAGTTACCGGCGTCGCATCCTGCAGATGGGTACGCCCGATCTTCACAATTTCGCTCCAGGCACGCGCCTTGGCGTCAAGCGCCTCGGTCAGGCGGTCGAGTGCCGGGAAGAAATCAGCCTCCAGCATCATGATCGCAGCGATGTGCAACGCTGTTGGAAACGTATCGTTGCTCGATTGGCTCTTGTTGACGTGATCGTTGGGATGAAGAGGGCTATTACCACCGCGCGTGCCGCCGATGATTTCGTTGGCGCGCCCCGCGATCACTTCGTTAGCGTTCATATTGGACTGCGTACCGCTCCCCGTTTGCCAGATGACAAGTGGGAACTGGTCGTCATGCTTCCCGTCGATGATTTCCTGGGCGGCGGTTTCGATCGCGTCGGCAATTTTGGCATCGAGCCCATGCCCTCGATTGACCCGCGCTGCTGCCAGTTTGACCATGGCAAGCGCGCGCACGATGACGAGCGGCATCTGTTCCTTCTCGCTGAAGGGAAAATTCTCGATGCTGCGCTGCGTCTGCGCACCCCAATAGGCATCTGCGGGCACCGCGATCTGCCCCAGGCTGTCGCTTTCGGTTCGTGTCTGTTTCATTGTCTTGTCCAACGGCTGACAACCCGATCTTGATCCGCTATTTACACATATGGCTTTCCGAAGGCGAAATCCGATCGGGTGGGGCAGCAACATTCGCATGGTTTTCCAATCATGAGAATTGCACCGCCACGGGTTTGGGAACGGGGTCTGGCCGCTCAGGTTTGTATAGGCGAGAGGTAGGCATTACGTGCATCACTGGACGCCATATTGCGGTCAAGCGCCTGTACCGACCGAATGGGCGGCGCACTGGAATTTCGCACCCGAACTTCTGATAGGGCTGATCCTTCTGTCCGGCGCTGCTTATCTGTACCGAGAACGTCTTGCTATGGTCCCGGCAGTTGGCGCTATTGCTCTTATCGCATTCATTTTTGTCAGTCCTTTCTGTGCGTTAGGCTCGGCGCTGTTCACGGTGCGGATCGTTCACGATATATTGTTGGCCGTCCTGCTGGCGCCGCTCATGGTTGCGGCCTTCAGGTTTGACCGAAAGGATATTCCCGGTTCGCTGACGGTCTGGACCATCGTCCACGCGCTCACCTTCTGGCTGTGGCACGCCCCTTTGCTCTATGCCGAAGCGATGAGCAGCGATCTCGCGTTCTGGGCCATGCAGGTTTCGATTGCGGGGACAGCCGCAATATGGTGGGCCAAGGTCATTCGCGCTCCGGCACCGTCCGCCACGACGGCCTTGCTCGCGACGATGGTGGCTATGGGCGCGCTTGGCGCCTTGCTGACCTTCTCCGGCAGCGCATTGTACGCCCCGCACTGGATGACGACACAGGTCTGGGGCCTGTCGCCGCTTGAAGACCAACAGATCGCCGGGATCATCATGTGGGCCCCGGCAAGCTTGATCTATCTGCTTGCCGCCATGGTCATCCTTTACCGCTCCCTTGGGGTGAAGCTGCCGGCATGAGACTCCATCGCCTCGTCCGCAATTGGGCGGTCAGTTACACCGAAGATGGCAAATACTCGCCGATTGGCGTCTGGTTCCACTGGATCATGGCGGGGCTGGTGCTGTTCCAACTTGGACTTGGTTGGCTGATGGCCCGCTACCAGGTTGGTGGCAACAAGCTCGCAATCTACGAATTGCATAGCGAACTGGGGCTTACGATCCTGCTGCTTGCCATCCTGCGCTTCGCCTGGCGGCTATTTGTCCCCGATCCGATCAACGACGAGGATGGACCGCGTTGGCAAAGCACCATCGCGCAGCTGACGAAATACCTGTTCTATATCCTGTTTGCACTTCTGCCATTGAGCGGGTGGGCGATGTGGTCGGCGATCCAGCCGGTCGAACCGCTCAGGATTGCGGGCCTGATTGCAATCCCGCCCATGCCCTTCCATACCCTCGCACCGGCATGGCAATTCGAAGTGTTGGCCTGGGCTGAAAACCTGCATCTGTGGGGAGTCGTTGGACTGGCGCTGCTTGTGCCCCTGCATGTCGGTGCGGCGCTGAAGCATCACTTTTGGGACAGGGACGAAGTGGTCAGGGGCATCCTGCCCGAAATTCGTGACGACCAGACTGCCCCGGACCATACGCGATATACGCCGCGAGCGGGGTGATCTCGTCCTCGTGCAAGGCAGCCGCCGCGTCGTGCATCACGCCTTGAGGATCGCCATACCGTTCTCCCGAACGCCAGCGCCGCAACTGTTCTTCGTGATAGGCGGCGCTCTGCCCAACGAGGGAAGGGCTACCCTGACCCACGCCGGTTCCATCTGTTCCATGACACGAAGCGCATGACGCAAGATCACGCGACGGATCGCCTCGATGGTAAAGCCTGCGCGCCTGGGCAGAGAGGCAGGCCCGATCTTCGTCGACTATGCTGGCGGTGTCTTGCATGGCTGGTTTTGCTACGGGCATGGCCCTGTCGGCATAATACTGCGCCACGGCCAGTCGTTCGTCGCTGGAAAGTCTGTCTGCCAGCCAGCTCATCTGTGGATGGCTGCGCTGACCGTCAGCATAAAAGCCCAGCTGCCGAACGATGTAACCGGAATTCAGGCCCGCGATACGCGGAACGAGATCGCCATCGCCTCCTCCGTCAAGACCGTGGCAAGTGTGACATGCGGCCTGCGGTCCGGCATCGCTTCCGGAAAGGGCTATCAGTTCTCCGCTGTCATCGAACTGGTTTTCGACAGGGGAAACGTTGCATGAAGCAAGCAGCAGGGCTGCCAGAAGCGCCGTCCATGCCGACGAACTGCGATTAGGGGATCGTGGCGACATGAATTACGGGAACGAAGTGGGCGGTTGTCAGGTTCCCGTCAGGATGGGGAGAATGGTTTCATGGGATCGCGGCAAGGCCGTTCTTGCTACGGTGATGGCCCTGAGCGCGTCCAGCGTCGTTCTGGCTTGTAAGGATCCGGTGCAGACACGGTATGAACCCAGCGACACAGCAAAATCGCGCGGCCTTGCTGCAATCGAGAAGGTCGGTTGCGGTTCCTGCCACGAGATTCCCGGTGTGGAATGGCCCAAGGGTCGGCTCGGTCCGTCACTGAAGGGTTTCGACGATGTGGGCCTGATCGCTGGCCAGCTTCCAAACCGGCCCGGCGTGCTTGCCGCCTTCATTCGCAATGCTCCGGCAATAAAACCGGGTTCACCCATGCCGCCCATGCCGTTGAGCAAGGCAGAGGCGCAGGACATCGCCTCTTATCTATATGGACTGGACAGTGACTGACGCTTTGTGGGGATGGCCGCCGCCGGTCCTTGATCCGGCAGGCCCCTATTCGGCCCAGGTCACGACCCTGTCGTGGGCGCTGTTTGTGCTTGGCATAGTGGTGACCGGTGTGGTGATCGTCGCGCTATGGATCGCGATCAGGGGACCGTCCAGATGGAAGGCAAAACTGGGTGGAGAGCGGGCCATCTGGATCGGCGGCATCGCTTTCCCCGGCGTCGTGTTGACCGCGCTGCTGATATGGGGCCTGACTTTGACGGCTAGTCTTACAGAACCGATTCGCGGCGATGAAATGCGCATTCGCGTAACCGGCGAGATGTGGTGGTTCCGCGTGCAATACCTCGATGCTGACGGGGTGGTGGTGATGCAGGATGCGAACGAAATTCATATCCCGATCGATACGCCCGTGGTGCTCGAACTCGAATCCGCCGATGTGATCCACAGTTTCTGGGTGCCGCACCTGTCGGGCAAGAAGGACATGATCCCCGGTCGCCGGACCTTGCTGCGGATCGAGGCTGACCGCGCCGGGGAATTCGGGGGGGTATGCGCAGAGTATTGCGGCGGCCAGCACGCGCTTATGGGCTTCGTCGCGGTCGCCCACCAACCTGCCGCTTGGCAGGCATGGCTCGCGGACCGGATTGCAACGCACCAACGCGCTCAAGACCCCATCGCGCTAGGGTTGCAGCGCGATCCCGGAGAGGCCGCTGGAGATCCGACCGGAACCGAGGTGCTGGAACGGTACGATGCGCGTCGGGGATACGATCTGTTCATGGAAGCAGGTTGCGCAGCCTGTCACCGGATCGCCGGTTCCGAGGCCAATGGAATGGCCGGGCCGGACCTTACCCATATCGCGTCGCGGCGTACGCTGGGTGCGGGCATTTTACCGAACCATCGCGGCACCCTGATCGGCTGGATCGGCGATAGCCAGTCGATCAAGCCGGGCAACCGCATGCCAAGTTACGACAGGCTGTCCGCAGAAGATCTCGGCCATATCGCCGCGTTTCTGGAACTGCAGAAATGAAGTCGGAAACCGGGTTCGACCATGCGCTCTACGAGCGCTTCCCGACCGAGAAACGCCCTGACAGCGAAGTCGACGAGCTGAACGAAATCTGGAAGGCGCCCAAGGGCTGGCGGCGGCTGACTGCCGTCAATAACAACTACGTCGGCTTCTGGTATGTCGTTACGGCATTCGGGTTCTTCCTGGCAGCGGGTATCCTTGCACTCGGCATGCGGGTCCAACTCGCTGCGCCGATGCAGGACTTTCTCGGCGTGGACACCTATAACCAGTTCTTCACGATGCACGGTACGGTGATGATGTTCCTGTTTGCCGTGCCGATGGTGGAAGCCATTGGGATCATGTTGCTGCCGCAGATGCTTGCGGCAAGAGACCTTCCGTTCCCGCGCCTGTCCGCTTTCGCGTTCTGGGCATACTTCGTCGGGGGAACGATGTTCTTCATGTCGCTGTTCGTCGGCCTCGCGCCTGACGGGGGCTGGTTCATGTATCCGCCGCTTACATCCATCGCATTCAGCCCGGATATCAATACCGACTTCTGGCTGCTGGGCATCGGCTTCATCGAAATCTCCGCCATTGCCGGGGCGATAGAGATCATCGTAGGTGTGCTGCGCACCCGCGCGCCGGGCATGACGCTGGACAAGATGCCGATGTTCGCCTGGGCCATGCTAGTCTTCGCAGTGATGATCGTGGTGGCATTTCCCAGCGTGATCCTGTGTACCATGCTGCTGGAAATCGAACGCGCGTTCAACTGGCCGTTTTTCGACGCGACGCGTGGCGGCGATCCGATGCTGTGGCAGCACCTGTTCTGGTTTTTCGGCCATCCCGAGGTCTACATCATCTTCATTCCCGCCGCGGGCCTGATGTCGATGATGGTCTCTTCGGTCGCGCGAACCAAACTGGTCGGATACCGGCTTAACGTTCTTGCCCTGGTGGCGACCGGCTTCATCAGTTTCGGCGTGTGGGCACATCACATGTTCACCACCGACATGCCGAGGGTTTCTGCAGGTTATTTCTCGGCCGCCAGCATGGCCGTAAGCCTGCCTGCGGGAATTCAGGTGTTCTGCTGGATCGCGACGCTGGCCAGCGGCAAGATCAAATGGACCACGCCCGCGCTGTTCGTTGTGGGCAGCGTGGTAGTTTTTACCATGGGCGGGCTTACCGGCGTGATGGTCGGCATGGTTCCATTCGACTGGCAGGCGCACGACACTTATTTCATCGTCGCGCACCTGCATTACGTGCTCATCGGCGGGATGGTCTTCCCCATGTTTGCAGCCTTCTACCATTGGCACGGGATGACCAGCAGCAAGACCCTGTCGGAACGCGTTGGCAAATGGGTGTTCGGACTGATGTTCACCGGGTTGCACATCACCTTTCTGCCTATGCACCTGACCGGGCTCATGGGAATGCCTCGCCGGGTCTACACTTATCTACCGGGCCGCGATCTTGATGTGCTCAACATGGTTTCCACCATCGGCGCATTCGTGATGGCAGCGGGCGTGCTGCTGTTCGTGGTGGATTGCGCACGCAGGTTCCGCTTCACGGTTCACGATGATGCTGGAAACCTCTACAACGGCGGTACGCTGGAATGGCTTCCGACGGGGCTTTATTCTACGCGCTCGATCCCGCTGGTGCGCTCTCGCGATCCGCTATGGGATCAACCCGGCCTGTCGCAGGAAGTCGCAGACGGGCAGTACTTCCTTCCTAACTCAGCGACCGGTCGGCGAGAAACCCTGATTACCTCTCCGCTGATGGCAGAACCGCAATACGTCCAGCTGATGCCCGGTCCTTCGGCCTGGCCGCTTTCAGCAGCGGTGTTTACGGCCCTGTTCTTCCTCTCGCTTACCGTACAGGCTTACCCGTTCGCGATTTTCTGCGGAATCGTCGGCGTGCTCAGCATTCTGCGCTGGCTGTGGGAAACGGATCGCCCGATAAAGCAGGAAACGGCTGAGATCGGTGGCGGGATCGAGGTGCCCATCGCGATTACCGGTTCCAGCAGCCACGGTTGGTGGGCGTTGAATACGCTGATGGTCGTTATCGGCATGATCGGGTTCATGGGCGTGTTCGCTTACCTCTATCTCTACGGGATCAATCCCGAAATTTGGAGCGCCCCACCACCGCTTGGGCAAACGGCTCTGATTATGGCGATGGAGGGTCTGGCACTTCTTGCAGCCTGGGGCGGCACGCGCGTGCTCGCCGCCAGGGAGGGCCGGCTTGCAGAAGATTTGCCGTGGATGATCGAAGCAGTCGCCGCCGCCTTGCTTGCCGGTGCTCTCTACCTCGATATCACCGGATGGCTGGAAACGGGTCTTACGCCAACCGAAAATGGAATGGGCGCGACCGTTTTCATGCTGATGGTGCTTCAGGCGCAGGTGGTTATAGTGGCAGTCATCATGGCCGTCTATCTCGCCTTTCGTGAAGCGCGGGGGATCATGACCACGCCCACCAATGTCACGATGGATGTCGTTGCAAGGTTCATTGGTTTTTGCGCGCTGCAAGGATTCGCGTTCACAGCGATAACCCGGTTCTTTCCCGGTGGCTGAGCCTGGCGATCCTATCGAACGGCGGAGCGAATACCGAACCCTCGTCGCTGCTTTCGCGATCTGGGCAGCTCATTTCATAATCAGTTATGGCGCGGTGCTGATCTTCCCGGAACAACCAATAGCGCGCTGGATCGCGGTCGCCGCGATGATAGCTGCAACAGGGGCCTTGATCGGATGGGCTCGGCGGCTCGACAAGCCACGATCCCCGTTCGCACTGGGTGCGCTTGGTCTGGCACTCGCAGGGATCGCCTTTGGCACTTTCCCGGCTTTCGTCGGTTAGTTTTCATCGGACAGGGTATCGCAACAGGAGAATTACCGTTGGATCGAACCGTCACACTTTTGCGACCTATAGCCAACCCGCTGCACGCGATCCTGCTCGCGTTCCCGGTGGCGCTTTATCCTGCCGCGCTTCTGGGCGATATCACTTATTACAACACCACCGAGATCCAGTGGTCGAACTTTTCGTCCTGGCTCTTGGTGGGGGCGAATGTATTTGCCGGTTTGGTGCTCATCTGGGCGGTTCTGGGGCTTTTTGTTGGTCGCGCGCGCCATTCGAAAGGGCGCGGCCTATTGTATCTTGGCGTGGTCGCCGTGATGTTCGTTGCCGGTGTGGCAAATTCCTTCCAACACGCGCGGGACGGCTGGCATTCGGTCGGCACGCTGGGTCTCGTCCTCTCATTGGTTTGCACGGCTCTGGCCCTAGTGGCGGCATTTCTTGCCCACGGCAGTGCGCATTCTAAGGGAAAACGCGCATGATCCGCCTTGTTCCTTTCGCCTTCGCGCTCGCTGTCTCGGTGTCCGCCTGTCAGGATAGCAGCGACCCCTCACTCGACCAGACCGGCGCGCGACCCGAACTGCCAGCGCAGAATGATGCGCTGGTTCCCGCGATGGAAATCCCCACGCCCGAAGGGTGGGGCGATGAACTGCCAAGTGTGCCGGACGGGTTTACGGTTATCGCGATAGCCAGCGATCTGAAGATCCCGCGGCAGATGCTGATCCTGCCCAACGGCGATATCCTGGTGGCCGAAGGTTCAGGCGGCAACGCCCCTGCACTGCGTCCCAAGGACATTATCGCCGGACTGATCAAGAAGCGCGGCAAAAGCCCGGTTGAAGGTGGAGATCGCATCACGCTGCTGCGCGACAGCGACGGTGATGGACAGACCGATCTGCAGACGACCTTTATCGACGGGCTAGATGCGCCTTACGGGCTCGCTTTCGTAGATGGCACGCTGTACGTGGCCAACCAGAGTAATCTTGTCAGCTTCAAATACACCGAAGGCGCTACGAGCATTGTCGGGCAGGGCACCGAACTGACCAAGCTGCCGGACCGGATCAACCATCACTGGACCAAGGCGATGACCGCCAGCGCCGATGGATCCAAGCTTTATGTGGGGATCGGCTCCAACAGCAACGTCGGCGAACGCGGAATGGACGTGGAGGAAAACCGCGCGGTCATCTGGGAAATCGACCGCGAGAGCGGCGCGAGCCGCATCTACGCCTCCGGCCTGCGCAATCCCACCGCACTGGCCATCAACCCCTGGACCGACCAGTTGTGGAGCGTGGTGAACGAGCGCGACGAACTCGGCCCGCAACTGGTGCCCGACTATCTGACCTCGGTACGGGAGGGTGGCTTCTATGGTTGGCCGTACAGCTATTACGGCCAGAACGTCGATCCGCGCATCCAGCCCCAGCGCCCCGATCTTGTGCGCCAGGCGATCGAGCCCGATTACGCACTCGGTTCGCACGTTGCTGCGCTGGGATTGAGCTTCACGGACAACGGCGGCCTTGGCGGCGTGTTCGATCAGGGCGCCTTTGTCGGGCAGCATGGAAGCTGGAACCGTAGCGATCCGTCCGGCTACAAAGTGGTGTTCGTTCCGTTCCGCGACGGACGGCCCAGCGGCGAACCCGTCGACCTAATTTCTGGTTTTCTCAAAGACGGTCACGCCCGAGGCAGACCTGTGGGGGTAACCTACGATCCCGAACGGCGCGTATTGCTGGTGGCAGATGATGTTTCGAACACCGTCTGGCGCGTGGCTCCACGCTTTGCTCCGCCTTCAGCAGGTGATCTCTTGGGCGAAGAGATCTAGCGTGAATGCAGGCCGTTCCCAGACTGAGGGCGTCGGACCATCATTTCGTTTAGTCGACAGTCGTTTCGAACGTAAAGGCAAAGCTGTCTCCTGCTGAAAGCGAAGCCGCCATTCCAGTTGCAGTGCCAGCTTCGAACGCAGCGCCGTAAGGATCGTTCTCGTCGCTCCCGCTGGCATCATCGTCCTCGTCCTCGCTAGCGGTTTCGCAGGTTGACCCGCTGCGAAGTGAGCCCGGCACAAAGGTAATCCCGGCAGGAAGGATGTCCGTTGCCACGACACCGGTTGCGGTGACGGTGCCTGCGTTTTGCACGAGGATGCAATATTGCACGATTGCTCCCGGTATTGCCTTGGGTTCTTCGGTGCCGCTGACCGGATCGCTGAGTACGCTGCTCGCCTTGCTGACGTTCAGAGTGGTATTCGGATTGCAGAAAATGATGTCGTGAAGCGCAATCGCCTGCTGGCCGGGGTTGGCCGGCGCGGCTGCGTGGTCGCCATACCGGATGATGATGGTATCGACCGACTGGTTGAAGGTTACGACAACGTTGCCGTTGGGACTGTCGCTGTCGGAGGCCCCGTCACCGTAGGCCGTATTGCCGATTACGTAGTTGACGACGCCGTTTGTCAGCGTTGGAAGAACGACTGCGCCATCCTTGCGGCCCTCGACTATGACACGATCGGCGAACTGATCATTCCCGAAGTCTACGTCGAAGATGGTGAACTGCGCGCCATCCATGGCAACTGGCAGGTCTATCGTCGTGACCACCTCGTCGTTGCGACTTGCAAGGTTCACAAGCTGCACGATTGCCCAGTCGAAGGTTCCTGCATGAAGGGAGTTCTGGCGGTTGGGCGATTGCCCTCCAAAGGCGCTGCTGTTCAGCCATTGACCGGGGTTGGTCATGGTGAAATCAATGGTGCCAAGTCCGATGAAGGGATAGCTGTTTGTCGTGCTGCCGGCAGACCAAGCACGATCGGTCCAGTCGAACACCGAAGTCCCAGCGGGGCAGGACAGGGTAGGGGCAATTCCCGCCACGCGGTTGCCGGTTACGGTCAGAGTCGCGGTGTCATAGTCATCTTCGCCGGGTGCGCCATTGTCAGGTGTGGAATCTGTCTCTTATACACATCTGACGCTGCCGACGAAGAGGATAGTG
>OJBY01000481.1_pt1 | contig 21238 bp, 19 predicted proteins | sample 1591731 | NCBI WGS metagenome assembly OJBY01 (sample SAMN05416837, study PRJEB24817) | seawater metagenome | isolation source: Sea water | place: Canada:Atlantic | collected 2013-07
AGTCTCGTGGGCTCGGAGATGTGTATAAGAGACAGCCGCTGCGCTGGTCCGACCCAGTGCTTGGGAGGAACTGGCGGTGGTTGGCTGAACGCCATATGGCGACAGCTTCACTGACCATATCGAAACCATGCTCTGCGCAGGTATCGCGTGAAAGCTCGTAAAGACGCATCGCGTCTTCACCATCGACCGGGCTAACTGGGTTGACCGTCAGCGCCTGGTTGCCGTTCCACTGTGCGATTGGTGCCGGAGGGCTGGCCACAGCCCCTGTCATAGTCCCCATTCGCCATGACCAGAGCCGGGGATCGACGCCACGACCCTCTGCGATGACTTTCGCCCCGGGGACCGATCCGAAGGCGCCGTTGACCAGATCCCACAGGATCGGGACGTTGTCTGGCAGACCGTAGAGCGAACCGTAGAGATTCCAGTAACCCAAACCCATCGCCTTACCAGCCGCTTTGACCGCGCTGGCCGCCATCGGGCCCTGACCGGCGTAGTCGCTACGCTTCTTGCCGAGCAAGGCGGCTTCGTGAAGCGCATTACTTACGGCAACGCCATTTGCCACAACCATGTTCAGTTTGAGGGGGCCGAGCACATCGAGCAGCGGAGCCAGCCCGTCCTCGTTTTCCACGGTAACCATGAATGTCTTGAAAGCAGGCGGTTCCGGCATCAGCCACGTGCCGACCTTGGTTGGCACGGCGAAATCGGATTGTGAGAACAGTCCGTCGACCCACGGGCCGTACCCGAACTTGAACAATTGCCAGCAGGTGCTTTTGGGCATGGCGCCCATGCCGGTGCGGACCAGCCTGCCATCGGCGAGCATGACTTCAAGGCCGCATTGCATCAGACTATGATCCGAATAGGGTGTGTAGCCCGCGCTCCGTTCCACGAAGCTGGCGGCCACGCTCGCATCGGGATTGCCGGGGAAATCCACCCAAAGCTTGATATTCTTGCTTTTGATATAGGCATCGAGCTCGCGGAAGGTGACGCCGGGTTCGACCAGGCAGTAAGCCAGTTCCTCGTTCACCTCGAGGACCTGGTTCATGCGCTGCAAATCGAGCACGATAACCTTGTCCAGCCCGGTTTTCTCAAGACCATGCGCGCCATTACAAACAGGCTGCAATACCCCGCCAGCGCCTTTCGCCGCACTTAGCGCAACTGCCAGCTGCGCTTCATTTGCGGGCAGGACAACACCGACCGGAATGGCGAGGGGTGTGGCGTAGCGGGCCAGCGCAGCGGGCGATTGGTCGACCGCTCCGGCGCCCAGAGCTGCTTCAATTGCTGTCAGTGCAGCCGCCTGGCGAGCCTGATCTATCATCCTTGTTTCCTCATTTGCCTATTGCTGAAGTATTTTGGGATAGCGATCGAGATTTCCCGCATCGACGGCGAAGTCTGCCGAGCGGACCCCGGCCCCGATGGTGCTGGCCGGTTCGCTGTCACGCCATGAAAAGCAGCAAGTCACGCAGCGATAGATCGTCCAGACAACGGTGTTGTCCTCGCGCCACTGATAGTCTTCGATTGCGCCTGTACTCGAACAGCGCGGACAGAGCGTCTCGCTCATTTTGCAACTCCTTGCTGAAGTAACCGGATTGCCTTGCTCAACGCATCAATGTCCGGGCCAGTCGGTGGACTAACGAGATGCGCCTCGCCGATGGGATCGGGCCGCAGGTAGCTTGTCGCGTCAATGATCAGCCGGTGGCCCTTGCCAGGCACGACCGCAGACGGGTCGATCGGCACGGCAGGCATATTTGGGAGTACGATTATATCGTCGGCGCGGGTACGCGTCGACAGCGCCCACATCACCTGGTTGAGGTCGAAGGGGTCGACATCGGCATCGACCATGATCAGGTTCTTGAGATACATCACGCCGTGCGGCGTGCTCAGCGCACGCAGAGCAACGGTCTTGGCGAAGCCGGCCATCCGGTTTTTGACCGAGATGATCCCGGTCAAACCGTGTTGGTAGAGCGCGTTGACAGCCGTGACTTCGGGAAAGTCCTTGCGCAACTGGGCATATATAGGCGCGGAGGTGTGCAACCCGATCAGCGTGTCGTGTTCGGTCCAGCCACGGCCGATGTAGATATTCTCGAAGATCGGATCTCGGCGATGCGATACCGCCGTAACCTTGAAAATCGGCGCCTTGCGGACCCCGCTGTAAGAACCGGGGAATTCGCCGAACGGACCTTCCAGCACACGCTCGCCCAGCTGCATTTCCGCTTCGATCACGATCTCGCTGTCGGCGAGAATATCGACACCATTGCCAGATTTGGTAAGTCTGATCGGCGCGCCCATCATCGCCGAGGCGTAGGCGTACTCAGATTCCTCGTAACCGATCGGCGTGGCGGCGAAGACCGCAAGTCCCGGGTGGTTGCCGAGCATGACCGCGATCTTCAGCGGCAGGCCGTTGCGTTCGGCCGCCATGATCTGCCGACCCATGTCGTGCGACGGAATAGTCATCAGGCTGAAGCTATCCGGGCCCTGTACTTGCAGCCGGTAGATGCCGACATTCTGCTTGCCGAAATTGTCGGGATCTTCGGGATCGCGTGACGCGACCGAAGCCTTGCCCATGAAGAACCCGCCGTCGTATTCGTTGATGCGATAAACCGGGAGGATGTCGTAGAGATTGATTCCGCTTTCGACCCGGCACTCATGGACCGGAGCCTGGCCTTCGGGAACGTAACTGATCTGAGCCTCGGCATCGCCCCAGCGACCGGCGATCTCGAAGAACAGCTCGCGGATTGTCGTGCCCTTGGGCCGGCCCAGCAGCAACGCGATATTGTCCCATGAACCGTGGACGCCTACGACGGTACGCTTGCCGGGATAGCCGGCGATGTTGTCGAACAAGATCGCGGGCGCACCATTGGCATCGCGCGAAGCCGCGACCGCGACATTGCGCAGGTCGGGTTCCGGCAGCACCCGTTCGCTCCAGGTGATCGCCTGGCCTTCGCCTTCAAGAAGTTCAAGAAAGTCCCGCAACGAGGAAATGCCGCGCGCTTTATTGGCCAAGTCGTTCATATTCGGTTCCTAACGCGAGCGGGATTAGTGACCACTGGGATTGGCCGTGGCGGACTGGATCGTAACCCATTTCCACTCGGTCATTATCTCGAGGTCGGCTTCGGTGCCCTCGCGTCCGAAGCCGGAAGCTTTGGTCCCCCCAAACGGTACGTGCGGCTCGTCATGAAGGGTTGGGGCGTTGATATGGACCATCCCGCTTTCGGCCTCGTGAGCAAAGCGCAAGGCCTTGTCGAGATCACGGGTGAAGATCGAGGCGGATAGGCCGTACTCGGTATCGTTCGCCAGTTCGATCGCCTCTTCGAGCGTGTCGAACGGATAGAGCGAGGTGACCGGCCCAAAGGTTTCTTCGTAGCAGACAGTCATGTCGGCAGTAACGCCGCGCAGCACCGTCGCGGAGCAGCAGTTGCCAGTCCACTCCGCACCGGCCAGCACTTCGGCCCCTTTTGCGCGGGCATCATCGACGTGGCTGCGCACCCGATCGCGTTGGCGTTCGGAGATGATGGGGCCAAGCATGGTGGTGGGTTCGCGCAAGTCGCCCATCTTGGCTTTGGAAGCTGCGGCGGCGAAGGCCTTCGCAAAATCATCAAAAATGGAGCGTTCGACATAGATGCGCGACGCGCCCATGCAGACTTGGCCCTGGAACATGAAAATGCTGAAGAGTGCCGCTCCAACCGCTTTTTCCAAGTCGGCATCGGCGCAGACGATCAGCGGGCTCTTGCCGCCAAGCTCAAGCGTATATTTCTTGAGGTTCCTGGCTGCGATCCCGGCAATGTGCTTGCCGACGCGCGAGGAGCCAGTGAAAGTAATCGCAGCGACATTGGCATGACCGGTGAGCGCATCGCCGATTTCGGCACCATTGCCGTAGACGATGTTGAACAGGCCATCAGGAACGCCCGCCTCACGCCACAGATCTGCGAGCAAGTCAGCCAGGCGCGGTGCGGCTTCGGAGGGGAGCAGAACGAAGGCGTTGCCGGTTGCAAGCGCCATGGCGGACTGCTTGATCCCCTTGATCAGCGGAACATTGAACGGCGTTATGCCGGCAACGACACCCACCGGCTGGCGCAGGCTCATGCTGAAACGGCCCGGTGTGTCCGAAGGAATGGTTTCGCCTCGGACCCGGCGCGGAACCCCGGCGGCAGCACGCAGGAACCCGATCGCGAACCGGGTCTCGAAGCCTGCTTTGGCAACCGGCGAGCCGACCTCATCGATCAGCACTTCCTGGAACTTGGCGACGTCGCGTTCCATGATCTCCGCCGCCTTGAACATCCAGCCCTCACGAACTGCGGCAGGTAGGTTGCGGTGCATGCGGAATGCTGCCAAGCCAGCTTCAACCGCGCGGTTGACATCATCGGCGGTGCCTGCAGCGGCCCTTGCGTAGACACTGTCATCGACTGGATTGAGGTCGTCGAAATAGGCACCACTGCCTGGCGCTACCCGGGCTCCACCTATCCAGTGGTCTATATTCTTCATACTTCTTCCATCCTTGACTTAGGGGTCCAAGCTGCCGTTTCGCTCACGATGTTTCTCGCATCGCTTTGGGCCAGATGCCCTGCTTGCCTGGTGAAAGAATGCCGTTGGGGTCCATCACATCTTTGATGCGGTGGTGTAGGTCCCACAATGCGCCATCGTTGTGCTTATAGGTTTTGGCAATCTGGTCCATGAAGGCGAGGTGGGTGCGGTATTCGCCGAAACCAACTTCTGCCGCCTCATCGACCAGCAAACCGAAGAGATCGTAGGCCCTATTGCGCATCGCCTCGTCGGCCCGGTCATACATGATCATCAGGATGTGATGCATGTCACGCCAACCGACAAGGAACTCCCCTATGTAGTCGAAACCGAACTCGTGGCAGCGCCGCTTTATCATGTTGTACTGAGCGAGCGCTTCCGCGCCGCTTGGCGCTGAGATCGGCGAGAAATTGACGTGCCCGCCACCACCGATCCAGTTCATAATGCTGAATTCGGTCATATTCGGCTCGCCGCGCATCAGCCGCACGCGGTAATCCCAGGCAGGGTCATTGTCCCGGTCGAGGTACAGCTTCGCGCCGGGGATGCTCATCAAGGCTTCCTCGACGATCTTCCAGTTGTTCTCGATAATAGGGGGTGGTCCGTAGAGCGCACCGTAGTAGTTCCACATCCCCAGCTTGAGGTCCGAGGCGATCCGCGTGCGGGCCGACTGCGGGAGCGGGCCCTTGCCATCGAAGTAATGGCGACGTGTGACCTTCGCCGATGCTTCCCACAGAAGATCGACCGCAACGGCGGCGTTCGGGATGATCTGGTTAACCTTCAGCGGCCGGGTGATCTCGAAGATCGCCTCGAGATCCTCCTCACGCTCGTAGGTTATCATGAAGGGTTTGTAGCCGGGAGGTTCGGGCATCAGCCAGATGCCCATTTTCGTGACAACGCCGAAATTCGACTGGGTAAACATGCCGTCAAATTGCGGACCGGCGGCGTGTTTGGTTACCTGCCAGTGCTTCGATCCCGCGAGTGCGCCCTGGCCGGTCCGCACGACTTCACCGTCAGCCAGGACCACTTCCATGCCGCATTGCATGATGAAATGATCGCCATAAGGGGTGTAGCCTGCACCATGTTCCAGCGCGTTGCCCATCACGCCGCCCCATGCTGGCGCCGCGGGATCGATCCAGAGCTTGCTGCCGATCGCACGCAGATGCCGGTAAAGCTGCATGTACGAAACGCCGGGCTCGACAAGAGCATACCCGTATTTTTCGTTGACTTCGATAATCCGGTTCATCCGGCGCAGGTCAAGCATCACATAGCCGGACTTGCGCGGGGCAGGGCCGCCATAAGCGAAGTTGCGCCCGGTGCCGATTGTCCAGAGCGGAATCTTGTAAGCGTTGGCGATCTTGAGGATTTTCTGAATCTGTTCGACACCGTCAGGGGCAACGGCCGCTGAAGGCATAAATTCACCGTCGGCAAGGGGAGAATAAGCATCCCTGTAGCTCGACAGCGGTTGTTCATCGACATAAACACGGTCTTTGCCGACGACTCCTGCGAACTCTTTGAGCGCATTGGAGAAATCGGCGGCGGCAACCCCTTGGGGAACACTGCTGCTCACGATTGATATCCTTCAAATTCATAAACCCACGACACCAGCATACCAGGACTGCTGGCAAGTAACGCGCAGGACCCGGAGGTGCAGTCGTTTGAGACTTGAGGTGATCTGTTGCCAATTGCGCTCTGCAACTGGTGAGCAACTGCCACCGGCCAGGCGTGTGTCGTGTTCTCAATCAGGCGTACGCTTCCTTCGGTCCGATGACGCCATCTGCCGCCCGCAAAGTGATGCTGCCAGAACTGCCGCGCAAGGGCGCCGCGTTCGCCCAGCAACTGCCCTGCGATCATCGCGACGGGATCAGATGTCATCCCGATGATCGTCCCGGTGGTTGCTTCAAGTTCGTGCAGCAAGCCATTGAGGGATTGGTCGATGCGGATCACTTCACTTGCAAAGCCGCTGTCGATCAGAGCGGAAGCGAACTGGCGGCTTTCAGGCACGCCACTTTCCTCAACCAGGGTGACAGTGCGGCTCCGGCCCGGTTCAGACCGCACAAGGGTGCCAAGCCCAACGGCAGCGGTGCCGAGCGCTCCGGCTCCTAAAACATCCCTACGCCTTAGATTCCAAGCCATCATGCCTGCCTTTCGATTTTCTTGAGTGGCAATGCCGGATCGGGGTTTTCGCCATTCAATCCCTGCCAGCGATCCTCCAGGTTGCGATGAAGTCCGAACTGATCGAGCACCCGCATGCAACTGTGATCGATAATTTCGTCGATGTTGAGTGGGCGATTGTAAAACGCTGGGACGGGAGGGAAGATCACCGCGCCCATTTCTGTGCACGCAGTCATATTGCGAAGGTGCGCCAGATTAAGCGGCGTTTCTCGCGTCATCAGCACCAGTTTGCGCCGTTCCTTGAGCATGACGTCCGCCGCGCGGGTGATCAGATTGTCGGACAGGCCATTGGCGACTGCAGCCAGTGTCCGCATGGAGCATGGCGCGATCACCATGCCCTCGCACAGGAACGAACCGCTCGCGATGCTCGCCCCTACATTGCGGCTGCTGTGTACGACGTTTGCAGCATCCTCGAATTGCTGCCGCCCATCGACAAGCTCTTCGCGGATGTTGAGCAAGGCGGCCTGCGACATGACCAGATGCGTTTCCCAGCCAGCTTGATCTTTCAGCATTGTCAACAGACGCAACCCGTAGATCGCACCGGTCGCTCCGGTTATGGCAACGACGATCCGTTTCACGAGCGCACAGCGCCAACAACGGTTGGCTCTGAAATTTCAACGAATAAACAAGATGCACGTGTCATCAATCTGTTACCATTCCTCTTCATCCGAGATAAAAAGGGGGCGGCAAGTTAAGCCGCCCCCCAATCCTAAGTTTTAGAATTCATAACCGATCCTGAGGAACCATTCGCGTGGGCGGGAATAAGTCGCCAATGCAACGCCGCCAACATCCAGATCGACATATCCACCTTGGATGTACCGCTCATCAGTCAGATTGGTAACGCCTGCGGTGACCGTGATCTGATCTCCGGGGAGGGTGTACGAAGCGTTCGCGCCAAACACGCTGTAAGCGGGTTGGAAAAGTTGCGGGTTGTTCGCAGCGTCCTTGAAACTGCCGCTCTGATGATACCAATCACCACGGAGTACCAGCGTGCCGTTTTCATTGTCGAATGCAGTCGCATTTACTGCAACGGTTCCTGTCCATTCAGGCACGAAAGCGAACTTGGAGTCGATGTTAACAGGAAACGCGCTCGGATCCACCGAGCGATAGCCGGCATCCAGATAGCCCATGCCATAGTCAATCCGCAGCCAATCGGTCGGGGCAGCCTGTCCCTCGATTTCAAAGCCCTTGATCCGTCCGACACCACCGTTGCGAACCTTGGGGGCAATGCCCTCGTTCACGACGATCTGGATATCGGAATAATCAGACTGGAACACCGCCAAGTTCAACCGTAGACGGCGATCGAGCAGCTCGGTCTTGAGGCCGATTTCGTAGGATTCGACGAATTCGGGCGTAAACGCGGGGGTTACCAGTTCGCCCGGGAAGATACGCTGGGTGAAACCGCCGTTCTTGAAGCCTTTCGAATAAGAGACATAGCCCAGGATATCGTCGCTGAACTCGTAGTTTGCCGATATCGCCGGGGTCCATTCCTTGGCTTTTACCGAAACTTCGACAGCCGGAAGAGTGTGGTTGCCGCCCGGATTGGTTGCCGAGGGAACGCAAGTTGGATCAGGGAACCCATCAGGCAAGAGCTGCGGTGCAGCCTGTCCGGTGATACAGCGAGCAAACTGGACGAACACGCCATCGGGGTATGGCTCCAATACGCCGGCGGTAAAGTCGCGGGTAATGACCTGCGCCGAAGGATCGAAGCGCTTTGTTTCGTTAGTGTAGCGAATTCCCGGGGTGATCGATAGCCGGTCCGTAACATCAAATGTCAGCTGAGCGAAAGCGGCGTAGCTGTCGTTGTCGATCGTCCCGCCGCTGAAGAAATTGGCGAATCCGAACCGCAATGGCTCGATATCCTCGCCTTTTTCCTTCAAGTAAAACGCGCCTAAGGTAAACTTCAGCCTGTCGTCGAGCACGCTTCCTATCAGCTGAAGCTCCTGTGAAGCCTGCCACAGGTCGATATTGTTGGTGAGCCCCAACACTTCATGAGGGGTGGCGTCAAAGTCGAATTCGATGGTCGATTTCTGGTCACGATAGGCGCTGATCGATTTCAGGGTTACATTCCCTAGATCATACTCCATCGTCAGATTCGCGCCCCATAGGTCGAAATCGGATTGGTTGGGTCCGCCCGCCCATGTCGTGTCGATGTCACCGGTAACCCAGCGAGAGGAGACACAATTGGGATTGCTGACCGGGGCCAGTTCTCCAGGCGCGCCGCATTGCCCGGCCCCGCCGCCGAGCTTGTTGTAGCCAAAATTTGAACTTGGGAATGCGACTGTCCTGCCGTCAGGAAGCGTGACGATCTGCAACAGATCGGGCGAATCCCGGTTCTCGAGAAGAGTGCTTGCTGCGGTCCCTTCGCGACGGATGTTAACATCCCCTGCCAAGGTCGCGGTGAAAACGTTACTTGGTTCCCATTTGATGGCTACGCGCCCTGAGAAACTGTCCTTGTCGCCCTGACGGTCACCGTCAACCAGCCGCAACTGATAGCCGTCGCGTGTTTCATAGGATGCGACCGCTCGCATGGCGAGCGTGTCGTTGATGGGAATGTTAATGATCCCCTTGAAGTCCGCCCGGTTGAACCGACCGGTAGCGGCCTCGAGCTTGAGTTCGAAATCGTTGGAAGGTTCGCGGCTGTTGACAATGATCGCGCCGCCAATGGTGTTCTTGCCGAACAGCGTTCCCTGGGGGCCGCGAAGGACTTGTACACTTTGGATATCTGCCATTTCCAGGAGACCGCCAACCGACCGGGCCACATAGACACCATCAACATAGATGCCCACGCCAGGGTCGACCGTGATATTGAAGTCAGTCTGGCCAACGCCGCGGATGAAAGCGGTGAGCGAGGCGCTTGATCCGGAGATATTCCCAACCGGCTGGATATTGACGTTCGGCGCATAGGACGCAACCTGAGCGACGTTGGTGATCTGCCGGTTTTCAATCATGTCACCGGTCATCGCGGTAATTGCGATCGGGGTTTCCTGATTGTCTTCTTCGCGTTTACGTGCGGTCACCACAATGACGTCGAGGCCGCCTTCGCTCTGCTCAGCAGCTGTTTCGTCAATTGCCGCATCCTGCCCCCAAGCGGGGGCCGATGACATGACCATAGCCAAGCCGCTGCCTGCTAGCATCAATGCTCTGTTAGTTGTGCGCCTAATTTTAGTCATTACTCTCTCCCGTGAAATATTGTTCTAAAATTATGTTTATGTTGTGAGAAATTCAGTTAGAAAATATCCTGTCTTTTAGGAGCGGTTTTGTTAGAAGGATTTCTCCTGTTGACCACACTATCGCTGCCAAAAGTCGGGCAACACGTTTCTTGAAATTGTTAAGGAAAGATTGATTCATTGCCCTCAACACCTTCTCTCCGAAAGCAGTTATTACGATGCTAAATACGTGCGGCTTTGCATCGCGCGCAGCCAGACGCCGTGCTGTTGAGAGTGACGATATTTTTTGCACCCACACCCTAAAGCCCTCCCAACCGCATTATTCTTTTGTAAACGTTATACTTTGCAATTTAAGAAAGAAGATAACTTTCAAGAAAATCGAGGCGATCGTTGCCCCAGAATATCTGGTCATCGACAAACATCATCGGTGCGCCGAATACGCCCCGCTGGTAGGCTTGCGTACGCACCTTGCGATATTCGCCCTGGCCCGCGGGTGAAGCGACGAATTCACACAGTGCATCGGCATCGAGGCCAACGTCTTCGGCACAGCCGCGCAACTCACTTGGATCGCGCGGATCGATCCCGAGTCCCCAGATCAGGTGGTATGCCGCTGTAACAAATGCTTCGGCCCGCCCTTGGCTGCGGGCATAAAGCGCGGCACAGTTCCAATCTGCGCAGGCGAAGCTCGCAGGAAAGGTCAAAGGCACCTCGTACTTGGCCGCCCAGCGCTCCAGATCGGCCATCAGGACCTTTATCTTTGGAGCAACTTCGCGGTTGGACGGGCCATAGTTTCCGGCAGCAATCTTCGCCTCCGGAATGTCGATCGGCCAATATTCGATAACGCTGTCGGTCCTGCGGGCCAGGTCCGGCAGTTTCAGCTGCGCGAGATAGCTGAACGGACTGATGAAATCGAAATAGAAATCGATCGTTTTCGTCATGACGTGGTTCCGTAACCCACTAGCTTTTCGTAGTTTTCCCAGAATCCAACGATTGAACCCTCGGTGACCAGGTGATCTGCATCCTCCGCACGGCCTCCGCCCATGGCGATGTACGATTCTGCTTCCATTTCGCCGATGATGGCCCTTTGGACGATTTCGACAGCTTCACCATCTTCCATGGATACCAGCCCGGCCGGACCGATCAGGTTGGTTTGCTTTTGCCGGATAGCCTGCATCTCTGCATCATCATCAGCGTAGCCGAAATGGGTCCAGACAAGCTCGAAGCCGTCGGTGCCCTTGGTTACGGTCTGCCGCACCGCCAGGGTGTTCTGAATCTGCTGGAGCACCAGGTTCGGGAACACTGCGAGGATAACGAGGGTTATGCCATCATCGAATTCCTGCCGACCTTTAAGGAGCGACATGTCCTGCAGCTTGAATTCGGTGTCAAAGGTGCGAGAATCCCCATAGGCCTGCTTATCCGCAGCATCGTCGTTGCTGGCAGCGATTGAGTAGAGCAGCGAATGACGCTTGTTCGCGTCCATCACGCTTTTGCCCGTCTGTGTTGAACGGTACAGTCCGAAAGTGTTGTGGAACAGGTGCAGCAGACTTGCGTGATAAGGGTCGCGCGTGTTCTCCGCGTAAAGCTTCCAGTTGCCGTGCACATGCTGACGCTGGTCGCCCAGCACCTTGATTGGCTTGCACATGATGCGTTCGATGTGCTCGATCACGATCGGCCCCAGGAAATCGCGCAGCGGCTCAACGGTTTCAGAGAAACTGGCGAAAACCAGACCGCCAATGCTTTCCGCGCGGAGCTTTTTCAAACCGTGTTGCTTCATGTCGAAGTCACCGGGCATGCCGCCCTGACCCTTGAGGCCGCGCCGGAATGGGACTCCGATCAGGTTGCCTTCCAGATCATAGGCCCACTGATGGTATACGCATTCCAGATTCGGGCGGTTGCCGCGCACTTCGCGGCAAACCAGCGCACCGCGGTGCGCGCAGCGATTGACCACGGCGTGCACTTTACCGTCACTGGCACGGGTCACTATGACCGGAGTCTCGCCGACGAAGGTTGACTTGAAGTCTCCCGGTTCGGGCACTTCCGCTTCCAGGGCAACAAAAGACCACGTTTCACCCTGGAAGATGTTCTCCTGCTCTCGCCGATAATATTCAGGATCGGTGAATACGCGATACGGCACGCGGCATCCCGCGACTTCCGATGCATCGGAATTCTGACTGTCCCTAAGCGTTGTTTCTGGCATAAGTAAAATCTCAAAATTGGCTTAGATTGGGCGTACCATCATTGTATCTATGACATTCGTATCAAATACAGCGACTTTCGATGTAAAAAGCGGTTTCTCTCCGCTACAGTCGATCTCATCGATATATTTCCCGGAATTGTATATTTCCGTACGGCCGTCCGCTCGCGTCATGAATACGGTGTAATTTGTTTGTGCCGTGATTTTTAACTCGTGTTCTGACACGATGCGAGTAGGCCCAAGAATATGCCGATAGCTGTGCACCGGAAAGATATTTGCTTTGCGCAGCGATATGATGCGGTCGACCAGCATGCCTTTGCTATCACAGAATATCGCCGAGAGGCTCAGATTACGCTCATGGTTCTCGCGCGCAATAACCTTGTAAATGCAATCGTCCGTGAACAGGTCTGGCCATTCCTCAAGTCGATCATCATCTATCCACTCGGCGTGGATGGCGTTGAGTTCGGTTGCGAGATGCTGCAAGCGAAGGCGCTCGAAGATGGCGAGATCCATCTCAGGCAACTCCGTCTGGTTGATCGATGCAAACCCACTCGTCGTCGATCGTGACGGGGTAGGTCTTGACCGGAACCTGACATGGAAAGGCCTTCGCCGCCCCAGTGGCGATATCGAACGATCCACCATGAAAAGGGCATTCGATGATGCCGCCATCTTGGTACCCATCAGTCAGCATTGCGTTTCCATGGGTGCACATGTTGTCGGTCACGAAGATGTCACCATCGACGTTGTAGACAGCCAGCGCCGGCAGTTGCTCCACAAACACGCCGACCGGTTCGCCATCCTTGACGTCAGCAACCGGGCAAAGACGCACCTTACTTGTCATCGCGCTTCGTAATCCTTTGATGTATTTGATATAACAGCGATTCTGGGGGCGGCTTACTGGAGAGGAATATCCATGCCGTACCCCTGGGCCTCATTGCCGTGACCGAAAATGTCGCGGGTGTAGAATTCCTGCTGGGCGGGCGCCTTGCGAGCACCCCAACCAAATTCCCACAACCAGCCAGAAGGGTTGGCGCAGTAGAAGGTGAGGGCCAAATCGTTGGCATGCTTGCCGAGCTGAAGCGCGACATCAATCTGCCGCTCGCGCACGATGTCGTGGGCGAGCCCGAGGTCGTCCAGTTCGGTATATTCAAACATCAGATGGTTGATGCGCTTTTCCATCGGGCCGAGGCCGAAGGCGACCGAGTGCTGCCGATCATTGCAATGCATGAAGTACGGCATGGCCACCATGCCGTTGGGCAGGTGCAACTGGTATTCAACCGATCCGCGCAGCCCTAACAGGCGGTAAAACGCGGCTGCTGCTTCGACATCGTCTTGGCGCAGGATGCAGTGACCGATCCCTTCTGATCCGGTGACGAATTTGCCGAACATGGGGCGTCCGGGATGGAACGGCTTGTGGGCATCCACTTGCGGGCCGTAGAAGATTTCGGTGGGGTTTCCACCGGGATCGGTCAACTTGGCCAGGCCGAGCACGCGGCGCTCGCGGGCTTCGGCTTCGCTCGCCACAGTCACTGCTACCCCGGCGTTGGTCAGCTTTTCAACCATTGCCTCGAACTCGGTCGGATCACCAAGCCGCCAGCCCATGTAGGCCAGATCGTCAGTGTCGCCTTTGATAAGTGCAATGCGATGATGCCACAGATCCATCCGGAGATAGATCCGATCGCCCTCACCCTCGTCGACGACTTCCATTCCGGCAACCTCGGCTGCGTAGGCTCGCCACGCATCGAGATCTGTCACTGACATGCCCAGATATCCAAGTTCGGTGACCGATGACATTACCTGATTCTCCCAAAATTGCCGCCTTTTGGCGCTCTGTAAGGCATGCTCGACGACGCTAAACATGCGGCTTCGGCTACCAGATTCGAGATATTTTCTAGTCGAATGTTTCTCAGGGTGCAATACGTTGCACAAAATTATTTTTAGCGGTAGGACTCGGCTCTCTGCGATTGGCTGGTCGATTCGCCGATAGGCGATTGGCGTACAGGTAACCGTTCAACGACCGGTTTCAGTAACGGCAGCGGGGCCAAGTGATCGCAGAAGCGACGTCGGGCCAAGAGGAAGATGCGGGAGAGACAGATAATGAACGCGAAAGAACAACTGGTGGGGCGTATTGCCAACCTGCAGGTCCTGCGGGGGCGACTGCAATCCTGGTTGGCCAAGGATAAAACGCGCGGCATCTATCAGGTAGATCGTGCCGCTTTTACCGACCCGGAAATGTTTGAGCTTGAGGTAAAGTACGTTTTTGAACGCAACTGGGTGTTCGTTGCGCATGAAAGTCAGGTCGCTAAGCCCAACGATTTCATCACAACAAAAATCGGCAGGGTGCCTGTCCTTATTACGCGAGACAGGGCCGGGAGCCTTCGTGGCATGATCAATGCCTGCGCGCATCGGGGCGCGCGCGTCTGCCGTGAAAAGGCTGGAAATAAAAAGAATTTCATGTGCCCGTTTCATGGATGGACCTATTCATCGGCAGGCGATTTGCTGGACGTCACCGAAGAAGCGGCTGGCGGCTATGCGCCGGGCTTCGACAAGGCTGATTTTGGTCTGCCGAAAGTTGCGCGCCTTGAAAGCTATCGCGGTTTCATATTCGCAAGCCTTTCCGACGACGTCTTGCCGCTTGAGGATTATCTGGCAGGGTCGAAAACGTTCATTGATCTGCTTGTCGATCAATCCCAGACCGGAGAGCTTGAGGTAATCCCTGGTGCCACCCGATATCGTTATCAGGGCAACTGGAAGATGCAGGTTGAAAACGGTCTGGACGGATATCACGTCAGCACTGTCCACGCCAACTACTTCATGACCGTTCAGCGGCGTGTTCTGGGCGAATCGAAAAACGATACCAAGGCGATCGATTTTGCCAATTTCAATCAGCAGGATGGCGGGTCGTTCTCTTTCAAGAATGGCCATACGGTCCTGTGGGCTGACTATGCCAATTTCAAGGACCGACCGAACTTTCAGTGGATCGATTGGCTGACTGCCAACCACGGGGAAGAGAAGGTATTGTGGATGAACAAACGGATCCGCAACCTCCAGCTTTTCCCCAATGTATTCCTGATGGACCAGACCAGCAGCCAGATCAGAATCATTCACCCGATTTCGGTCGATGAAACGGAAGTCACGACCTATTGCATCGCGCCTGTTGGTGAGAGTGCTGAGGCCCGGGCCTTGCGGATTCGGCAGTATGAAGACTTCTTCAACGCCAGCGGCATGGCGACACCCGATGACCTGACCGAGTTCAACAATTGTCAGATAGCTTTCGCTGCCGGCGAAGGCCGGGTGAACGACATGTCGCGCGGCGCTCCCAGATGGGAGAAGGGCGCTGGGCGTTTCGGTGCAGGACTGGATGTAGACGCCGTCCTCAGCAGTCCCGCCGTGGCCGACGAAGGCCTTTATGTTGCGATCCATGATGAGTGGGTGAACCGCATGAATTCGGCGATCGATCGCGAAAGCGCTGAACTGATGGCGTTTGGGGACAAGGAGCCGGTTTTGTGACTGACTTAGATGCAAAATGGCTGTCGGTGTTGCGCTTCCTTGGACGAGAGGCCGACGCGCTGGACGAGAAGGACTGGGATTCCTGGTTGGCGCTGTACGACGAGGAGGCTGAATATTGGGTGCCTGCCTGGGATGATAGCGAACGCCTGACCGCCGATCCGAAGCGCGAAATCTCGCTCATCTATTATCATAACAGGGGTGGGCTGGAAGACCGGGTGTTTCGCATCCGAACCGGCCGGTCCTCATCCAGTACGCCTGCTCCGCGGACGCAGCATATGTTCACGCTGCTGTCGGTCGAGGATACCGCTGCTGGTTTGCAGGTGCGAACCTCCTGGACTGTCACTTCGGTGCTTGAAGGAGATGTCACCATTTATAGCGGATCCGCGCACTACGACCTTGCGCCAGCAGGCAATTCCTTTGTGATCAAGCGCAAGAAGACGATCGTGATCAACGACGTCGCCAAGACCATGCTCGATGTCTACAGTATCTGACCGGCCAATGGGTTCGCTTGGCGCACGGCCGGTCGTTGGAACGCTGATCGGCGACCCTGCCGGGATCGGTCCGCAGGTTGCGGTCAAGGCGCTTGCGAGCGGGCAGGTTCACGAGGTGTCGGTCCCGGTTCTGGTCGGGTCGTCTGCGGCCGTCGAACGGGCCATCGACATGACTGGGGTCAAAGCGCGCGTGCGTGCCATGAAGTCGCTCGAGACGCCCAGTGACGATCCGGGCGTGATTGATGTGATCGACACGGGTGCCTTGCCTGCCGGGGTTCTGCCGCTGGGCGAAGACACTGAGGCGGCGGGGCACGCGACGGCGCAGTGGCTTGATGAGCTTGATGCGCTGGCGCGGGACGGATCCTTTGCGGCGACGATCATGGGACCGATCAGTACCGGTTCGCTGAAGATGGCCGGCAAGCTGGACAAGGTTATCAGCCCCACGCCCGGCGAGAGCTATCTCGTTTTGCTGACCGGCCCCTTGCGGGTTGCGCATCTGACTGATCATATGTCCTTGCGTCAGGTGATCGATGTCATTTCCGCTGATCTGGTGGCCAAGGCCATCGGTCAGGTGAATGATGCCATGCGGTCTTGGGGCATTGCCAAACCGCGCATTGCGGTTGCCGGGCTTAATCCGCACGCTATGGGCGATGAGGAGCGGCTGGCCATCGCGCCGGGTGTCGAGCGGGCCAAGGCCATGGGGATTGCCGTAGAAGGGCCGGTCGCGCCGGATTCGGTCTTCCGCCAGTGCATCGAGGGCCGCTACGACATGGTTCTCGCGATGTTCCACGATCAGGGCCATATTGCTGTCAAGACCTGGGGATTTTCGGGCAACTGCGTAATCATAATGGGGCCGCCCTATCTCCACATGTCGGTCGCCCATGGCACCGCCTACGACATTGTCGGTTCAGGCATAGCGGACGCAGCGATGATGCTCAGTGCGATGCGCACCTGTGGGCGGCTCGCATCTGGGCAGGGATTTGAACTTGAAGGAGAAGCGAAATGAACACTCAAGTGCGGGTTGAGGCCCAGCGATCAATCCCCACGGCGATCGACTATAAGGTCTATCACGATCCCGAAATCTTCGCTGCGGAACAGAGCAACGTCTTCAAAGGGCGCACATGGTGTTACCTTGGACTAGAAGCCGAAATTGCCAATGCAGGCGATTTTCGGACGAGCCATGTCGGTGAAACACCGGTGGTACTGGTGCGCGGTCAGGACGGCAAGATCTTCGCCTGGGTAAACCGCTGCGCACACAAGGGGGCGACCGTGTGCCGCTCGCTGCGCGGTAACCAGGCCGATGGCGCTTTTGTCTGCGTCTATCACCAGTGGGCTTACGATTCCGAAGGAACGCTGGTTGGCGTGCCGTTCCGGCGCGGCATGAAGGGCGTCGGCGGCTATGACAAGGATTTCGATCCGGCCAATCACTCGCTCGAGAAGCTGCGGGTTGAGAGCTACAAGGGCATGGTTTTCGGCACGTTTTCGTCCGAGATAGAGCCGCTCGAGGATTTTCTAGGCCCCGTGATGCGCAAATATATCGACCGGGTTTTCCATCGTCCGATCAAAGTGTTGGGCTATTCGCGGCAGTATATGGCGGGCAATTGGAAGCTCTATTCCGAAAACAGCCGGGATAGCTATCACGGCGCCTTGCTGCATCTGTTCTACCCCACCTTCGGCATTTACCGCCAAAGCCAGGACAGCGCCGGAGAGCTTACGGAGCAGGGCTTCCATAATGTCTTTACGGTGTCCAAGCCCAAGGGCGACATCGATTACACGTCGTTCGGCGACGAAGCCAATCGGGAGATGCAAGGGGCGACGAAATTGCAGGATGAAAGACTGTTGCAATTCCGGCCCGAAATTGACGACGATGTGGGGCTGCACATCCAGTCGCTGTTCCCCAACGTGGTGCTGCAGCAAATCCAGAACACGCTGGCGACCCGTCAGATCGTGACGCTTGGCCCTGACAAGACAGAGCTGGTCTGGACCTATTTTGGCTATGCCGACGATGATGAGGAAACAACGCGGCACCGCCTGCGCAACCTGAATCTTGTTGGGCCTTCCGGGCTGATATCGATGGAGGACGGCGAAGCAGTCGAGCTTTGCCAGCAGGGGACCATCGGGGCGGAAGGCAAGTTTAATTTCATCGAAATGGGTGGCGACGATGTGCGCGAATACTACGCGCCGATGGGCATGGATGAGAACGCCGTGCGTGGATTCTGGAAAGGGTATCTGGAATTGATGGGTGATGCCTTGTCGGCCTCGACAGCGGAGGTGCCGGCATGACGATCGCCGATCCCGTTCTGCAAGGTCTGATCGATTCCCTGAACGCCGCTTACGGCCTATGCCTCGATGACGGGCGTCTTGAAGATTGGCCCGAGTTCTTTGTTGAAGATTGCCTCTATCAGGTGATCGCTCGCGAGAATGTCGACAATGGCCTGCCTGCCGCAGTGATGTATTGTGATAGCAAGGGGATGCTGGTGGATCGCGTGGTGGCCCTGCGCCATGCCAACGTGTTCCCCGAACATTTCAGTCGTCATCTAATCTCTCGGGCGGTTGTGACCGGTAGCGAGGGGAACACGGTCACGGCGGAGGCCAGCTATGCCGTGCTGCAAACCCGCAACGACGGTGAAACGCGCATCTATAATGCCGGGAAGTATATCGACAGGTTGCTGGTCAAGGACGGCGCGGCAAGGTTGGTCAGCCGGACTTGCGTCTACGACACCCACCGGATCGCGACCCTGCTGGCGACCCCGATCTGACGGCCGTAATTTTTACCGACAAGAGACAAGAGGAGAAACACAATGCAATTGTTCATCAGTCCTGGCGCCTGTTCGCTTGCACCGCATATTGCCCTGCGTGAAGCCGGCGCGGATTTCGAGGCGGTCAAGGTTGATCTCGCAACCCGCAAAACCGAAGCAGGCGACGATTTTCTGGCCGTTAATCCATCCGGCAAGGTCCCGGCGCTGACCCTGGACAACGGTCAGAGCCTGACCGAGAACCCAGCTATTCTGCTCTATATCGCCGATCAAAATCCCAAAGTCGGCCTAGCGCCAGCCGAGGGCAGCTTTGAGCGTTATCAGCTGTTGAGCCGCCTCAGCTTCCTCGGCTCGGAATTCCACAAGGCCTTTGTGCCTTTGTTTGCTCCCGGAGCATCCGATGAAGCCAAGGCGGCGGCCGCAGTGGCGGTCGAGAATCACCTGGCAGCGCTCGACAAGGAACTGACCGGGCGGGATCATTTCGCCGGCGATTCGTTCAGCGTCGCCGATATCTACCTTTTCGTGATGCTCGGATGGCCTGGACATGTGGGCATCGATATGTCTGCATATCCCGCGCTCGGCGCTTATGCCGGCAAGATCGCGCAGCGTCCCGCTGTGGGTGCAGCGCTAAAAGCCGAGGGTCTGGCATGAGGCAGCGCGTGAACCGCTCGCGGACATACGGCGAGTAAAGCGCATTCACTAATTGCCAATGCGTTCTGTTTTGTGCAATACATTGGGAAAGCGATTCTAGCGCCCGCCTATAATGTCTTCCGTCAAGACGACGGGAGGCGCTTAGGATTGAAGGCGGTAAAGGCGCGATCGGGAGAGATATGGTCACCGCAACGAAAGAAGATGCACGCCCCGAGATCGGCAAGTCGCTGGTGGTCGATGGCAGTGTTACCAACTACCATGATGTGGGCGAAGGTCCGCCGGTCCTGCTTATCCATGGATCGGGACCAGGTGTCACGGCATGGGCTAACTGGCGGCTCAATATGCCAGCTCTTGCGAAACAGTTCCGGGTGATTGCGCCGGACATGTACGGATTTGGTTATTCCGATTCCAAGGGCCGTATCGAAGACAAGCAGATCTGGGTCGACCAGATTGCCGGCCTGCTCGACGGGCTTGGCATCGACAAGGTGTCGATGGTGGGCAATTCGTTCGGTGGCGGCATTGCGCTGGCTTTCACGATCGCGCATCCGGATCGAGTCGAGCGGGCGGTACTGATGGGGCCGGCCGGTCTTGAGTTTCCGATCACGCCTGCGCTCGATGAGGTCTGGGGCTATGTTCCCTCGGTCGAGGCCATGCGCTCGTCGCTCGAATATCTTGCCTGGGATCACAGCAGGCTGACCGACGATCTGATCAAGTCGCGATACGAAGCAAGTATGCGTCCTGGTGCACAGGAACCGTATCATGCGACGTTTGGCGGCGCGAACCGTCAAGCCAATATCGCGATGCTGGCAAGCCGCGAAGAAGACATTGCTGCGCTGCAACACGAAATGCTGGTGCTGCATGGCCGGTTCGATCAGGTTATTCCACTGGAGTCGAGCGTACGCTTGGCAACGCTGCTGCCTCGTGCTGACCTGAACGTGTTCGGCGAATGCGGGCACTGGGTTCAGATTGAGCGCATGGCCAGCTTTAACCGAGTTGTGTCTGAATTTTTCACCAACGGCCTCAAGGGCTGACGCATACAAGGAGAACTGAAATGGCTTTGACCGGTGTAATTCGCCCTGGATATGTGCAACTGCGGGTCCTTGATCTCGACGAGGCTATTGTTCATTATCGTGACCGAATTGGTCTCAATCTCGTCAGCGTCGAGGATGGGCGTGCCTTCTTCCAGGCGTTCGACGAATTCGACCGCCACAGCATTATCCTGCGCGAAGCCGATACCGCTGGGCTTGACCGGATGGCGTTCAAGGTCGCGAAAGACTCCGATCTTGATCATTTTGCCGAACGCCTGCTCGACGCGGGAGTGCACGTCGATGTCATTCCCGCTGGCGAAGATCCGGGTGTCGGACGCAAAATCCGCTTCAACACGCCGACCTCGCATGTGTTTGACCTATACGCAGAAATGGAGCTGTCCGAAACCGGGCCGGCGGTCCGCAATCCTGATGTCTGGATAGCCGAACCGCGTGGCATGCGGGCAACCCGCTTTGATCACTGCGCGCTCAACGGCGTGGACATCTCGGCGAGCGCCAAGATCTTCGTGGAAGTTCTCGACTTCTCAGTCACCGAGGAACTGGTCGACGAAAGTACGGGGGCACGTCTCGGTATTTTCCTTTCATGCAGCAACAAGGCCCATGATGTCGCCTTTCTGGGCTATCCGGAAGATGGCCGGATCCACCACACTTCGTTCAACCTCGAATCCTGGCACGATGTTGGGCCTGTCTCTTATACACATCTCCGAGCCCACGAGACTAGGCATGATCTCGT
>OJBY01000486.1_pt1 | contig 21092 bp, 22 predicted proteins | sample 1591731 | NCBI WGS metagenome assembly OJBY01 (sample SAMN05416837, study PRJEB24817) | seawater metagenome | isolation source: Sea water | place: Canada:Atlantic | collected 2013-07
ACATGCTCGACCTGTTCCTGGACGACGATGCCACCAAGTCGATCATCATGATCGGCGAAATCGGCGGCAGTGCAGAGGAAGAAGCAGCCGAGTTCATCAAGGCAGAAGCTGCCAAGGGCCGCCGCAAGCCGATGGTCGGCTTCATCGCTGGTCGTACCGCGCCTCCGGGCCGCCGCATGGGCCATGCTGGCGCCATTGTTTCGGGCGGTAAAGGCGATGCCGACAGCAAGATTGCAGCGATGGAAGGTGCGGGCATCCGCGTATCACCCTCGCCAAGCGAATTGGGCACCACGCTCGATGCGCTGCTGAAGGAACTGGCATAACCGCCGATCGCTTAGCCTCAGAGGAGAGGCCCCATGGGTAAAGAGTCACAAAATTTCCTTCCCGAAATGCCGTCCCAGGATGGGGCGCAGCAGGGGCCGAGCTGGGGCAATCCACGTTGGCCGCTGACGGATGGCGTGGGCGATCTGTCGCAGGCGATGGACCCGACCGACATGATTGCGGCGGTGAAAGAATCGGCTGCAAAATCAGGTAGGCCCACTGATTCCGCCAGCATCGAGGCCGCTGCGCGCGATTCCGTGCAGGCCATGCTGCTGATCCGGCTATATCGCGTGCGTGGCCACCTCGGGGCAAATCTCGATCCGCTTGGCCTTTCCCATCGCGAGGAACCCGAGGAATTGTCCCTCGCCTGGCATGGCTTTGCCGGGCAGAAGGACAAGGAAGTCTTCGTCGGCGGCGCATTCGGCTTCGAATGGGTCACCGTCGGTGTTCTCTATGAGGCGCTACGCAGCACCTATTGCGGTCATGTCGGCTTGGAATACATGCATATCGCCGATACCGAAGAACGGCGATTTCTACAGGACAAGTTCGAAAGCCCCGAAGACACCATCAGCTTCACCCCGGAAGGCAAGCAGGCAATTCTGCAGGCCGTGATCCGTGGCGAGGAATACGAGAAATATCTCGCCAAGAAGTATGTGGGCACCAAGCGCTTCGGTCTCGATGGCGGCGAAGCCATGATTCCTGCTCTGGAAGCAGTCATCAAATATGGCGGCGCGATGGGCGTGCGAGAGATCATCTACGGTATGGCGCACAGAGGACGGTTGAACGTCCTCGCCAACGTCATGGCCAAACCATATCACGTAATCTTCCATGAATTTTCTGGTGGCTCTGCCAATCCTGATGATGTTGGTGGCTCAGGCGATGTAAAATATCACCTCGGCACCAGTACTGATCGCGAGTTTGACGGGATCAAGGTGCATATGTCGCTCGTTCCCAATCCCTCGCACCTTGAAGCGGTAAATCCCGTGGTGCTGGGAAAGACCCGCGCGCAGCAGGCCATGCATGACGATCTCGGCACGCATGACAAGGTGCTGCCCGTTCTCATCCATGGCGACGCCGCCTTTGCCGGACAGGGCGTGGTCTGGGAGTGTTTTGGCCTGTCGGGCGTGCGCGGTTACAATACCGGTGGTTGCCTGCACTTCATCATCAACAATCAGATTGGCTTTACGACCAGTCCGAAATTCGCGCGATCCTCACCCTATCCGTCGGATGTGGCCAAGGGTGTTCAGGCACCTATCCTGCATGTGAATGGCGACGATCCCGAATCCGTGACTTTCGCATGCAAGCTGGCTGTCGAATATCGCCATCGGTTCAAGCGCGATGTCGTGATCGACATGTGGTGCTATCGCCGGTTCGGCCATAATGAGGGCGATGAACCCAAATTTACGCAGCCACTGATGTATGATGCGATCAAGAAGCATCGGCGCGTCTCGGAAATCTATTCCGAGCGGCTGAAGGAGCAGGATGTTCTGGATGATGGCGGGGCCCTTGCCATGCGCAAGGAATTTATCGACCAGCTGGATGCAGAGTTCGAAGCGGGCAAAAGCTACAAGCCCAATGAAGTGGACTGGTTCGCTGGCCGCTGGAGCGGGCTTCACAAGCCAGCAGATCCCGAAACCGCGCGGCGCAATGTCGACACGGGCATCGGGAAAAAGCTGTTCGACAGCCTCGGGCGGACGCTGACCACTATCCCTGAAGATCACAGCACCCATTCCACACTCAAGCGTATTCTCGGCGCCAAAGCGGAAATGTTTTCCAGCGGCTCCGGCTTTGACTGGGCCACTGCCGAAGCGCTCGCTTTCGGTAGTCTGGTCAGCGAAGGGTTCGGGGTGCGTCTTTCAGGACAGGATTCCGGACGCGGCACATTCAGCCAGCGTCATGCGATCTGGGTCGACCAGAAGACAGAAGATAAATATATCCCCCTCGCTACCCTGCCTCACGGCAAGTTCGAGGTTTATGATTCCACCCTCAGCGAATTTGGCGTGCTTGGTTTCGAATACGGCTTTTCGCTGGCCGATCCCAAGACGCTGGTAATGTGGGAAGCGCAATTCGGCGATTTCGCCAATGGCGCGCAGATCATAATCGATCAGTTCATTGCCGCAGGCGAAGTGAAATGGTTGCGGGCCAACGGGCTTGTACTATTGCTGCCGCATGGCTTCGAGGGCCAAGGGCCGGAGCATTCCTCCGCCCGCCTCGAACGATTCCTGCAATTATGTGCGAATGATAATATCCAGGTCTGCAACATCACCACACCGGCCAATTACTTCCACGTATTGCGCCGGCAGATGATGCGGTCCTTCCGCAAGCCGCTTGTCATCATGACTCCCAAGAGCCTTCTGCGCCACCCGCTCGCCAAGAGCGAGGCCGACGAGTTCATGGGCGATCACCATTTCATGCGGATCAAGTCCGATCTCACACCGATCGCGGACGAGAAGGTTAAGCGCCTCGTTTTATGCTCGGGCAAGGTTGCCTATGATTTGATGCAAAAGCGTGACGAGGAAGAGGTTGACGATATTTCCATTGTCAGGCTGGAACAGCTCTATCCCTTCCCCGGAGAGCCATTGGCAGTGCGCCTGAAACGCATGACCAATCTCGAAGAGGTTGTGTGGTGTCAGGAAGAGCCGAGAAACAATGGCGCCTGGCATTTTCTCGAACATCGCATTGAAAACGCTTTGACCACTGCTGGTCATGACGGAATGCGTGCGAGCTATGCTGGACGTGAAGATGCCGCATCCCCTGCAACGGGCTTTGCTGCCCGCCATCAGGCGCAGCAGGAAGCCCTTGTTTCGGTCGCATTGAATCTTTCAAATCGCGGCGCATCCGCCGCCAAGCGCACTACGCGCAAGTCCAAGTAATAAAGCTGAGGAAATTGTCAGATGGCAACCGAAGTCGCAGTCCCCACACTCGGTGAATCGGTCACGGAAGCGACCATCGGCGAATGGCTCAAGCAACCCGGCGATGCCGTGGCCGCTGATGAGCCTATCGCAAGTCTGGAAACGGATAAGGTCGCTGTCGAAGTGCCTTCGCCCGTCGCTGGCGTCATTGCCGAGCATAAGGTTGCCGTGGGCGATACCGTCGAAGTCGGCTCGCTTCTGGCTATCGTGGAAGAAGGCGGGGCCGCTGCTGCCAAGGGCGAAGACGCAGGTCGTGCCGCGAAACAGCGTGAAGAAGGAAAGGAAGATCAGAAAGAGGCCGCTGCGCCTGCTGCATCCTCCGACAGTTCCGTCACCATGTCGCCCGCCGTTCGGCGCGCCGTAATCGAACACGGTGTTGACCCTACGACAATCAAGGGTACCGGCAAAGATGGCCGCCTGACCAAGGAAGACGTGGTAGCCGCAGCAAAGGCCAAGGACGCTGCCCCTGCCTCAACGCAAACCGCAACCTCAGCACCTGCTCCTGCACCAGCCGCAAAGGGTGAGCGCCGCGAAGAACGCGTCAAGATGACCCGTCTTCGGCAGACTATCGCAAAGCGACTGAAAGGCGCGCAGGAAGAAGCCGCGCTTCTCACCACCTTCAATGATTGCGACATGACCGCCGTTATAGAGGCGCGCGAAGCCTATAAGGATCTGTTTGCCAAGAAGCATGGCATCAAGCTTGGTTTCATGTCTTTCTTCGCCAAGGCCGCGTGCCTGGCGCTGAAGGATGTGCCGTCAGTCAATGCTAAGCTCGACGGGGATGAAATCGTATATCACGACTATGTCGATGTCTCGGTCGCCGTCAGTGCGCCCAACGGCCTAGTCGTACCAGTTGTCCGTAGTGTGGACCAGATGAGCTTCGCCGAAGTCGAACTGGCAATTGCCGGGTATGGCAACAAGGCGAAAGAAGGCACGCTGACCATGCAGGACATGCAGGGCGGCACATTCACCATCTCCAATGGCGGTGTCTTCGGTTCGCTGATGAGCACGCCGATCATCAACCCGCCGCAAAGCGCCGTGCTCGGCCTCCACCGGATCGAAGATCGGCCCGTGGCGGTAAATGGCGAGGTCGTCATCCGCCCGATGATGTATCTGGCGCTAAGCTATGATCACCGCATCATTGACGGACGCGAGGCTGTAACCGCGCTCAAGATCATGAAGGAAGCGATTGAGGATCCGATGCGGATGCTCATTGATTTATAGGGCAGACAATTCCCCGCACGGGTCACACCGTCAATCCACTGCCTCTCCTTTTCAGCAGCGCGGGAAAAAATGAAAAGAGATCTTTCGACAAGCTCAGGATGAGCGGAGTTTGGAAATGGCAGACGAATATCAATACGACGTCCTTATTATCGGATCCGGCCCTGGCGGCTATGTTGCAGCGATACGCGCCGCGCAGCTGGGCCTGAAGACCGCATGTGCCGAGAGCCGCGATACGCTGGGCGGCACCTGCCTTAACGTCGGTTGCATTCCGTCCAAGGCAATGTTGCATGCCTCGGAATATTTCGATGCGGCGGCCAATGGCACGATGGCGAGCATGGGGATCGACGTGACACCCAAGCTCAACCTTCCCAAAATGCACGAACAGCGTCTGGACGCGGTTGAGGGGCTGACGAAGGGCGTCGCCTTCCTGTTCAAGAAAAACAAGGTCGACTGGAAAAAGGGCCACGCCACATTCCAGGACGAACACACGGTCAAGATCGGTGACGAAACTGTGACCGCAAAGGAAGTGGTGATCGCCACCGGTTCAAGCGTCACACCTCTGCCCGGCGTCGAGGTCGATAACAGCAAGCATGTGGTGGTCGATTCCACGGGCGCGCTGGAATTGCCCAAAGTGCCCAAGAGGATGGTTGTTATCGGCGGCGGCGTGATCGGGCTGGAATTGGGCAGCGTGTGGCGCAGGCTTGGCGCAGAGGTTGTCTGCGTTGAATTCCTCGATCAGATCCTGCCCGGTATGGATACTGACGTGCGCAAGGAAGCCAATAAGATATTCAAGAAGCAGGGCATTGAATTCAAGCTGTCCACAAAGGTCACTGGCGTCAGCGTCAAGGGCAAGAAGGCAACATTGACGCTGGAACCAGCTGCTGGTGGCAATAGCGAGACGCTGGAGGCCGATTGCGTCCTCGTCTCTATCGGACGAAAGCCCAATACAGAAGGTCTTGGCCTCGAAAACATCGGGTTGGACGTAAATGAGCGCGGTCAGATCGAAGTAGACGGCGAATTCCGTACCGCCGTGGACGGCGTACGCGCGATTGGCGATGTAGTCCCCGGCCCCATGCTCGCCCACAAGGCAGAAGATGAAGGCATTGCCGTGGCAGAATGGATTGCCGGTCAGACGGGCATCGTGAACCATGACGTTATCCCGTCTGTCGTCTACACTCAGCCTGAAATTGCCGGTGTCGGCCTTTCAGAGGAACAGGCGATAGAGAAGATGGGCGGCGACAAGTCGGCCATCAAAACAAGCAAGTTCCCCATGATAGCAAACAGCCGCGCCAAAACCAATCATGAGCCGGACGGTTTCGTGAAGATCATCGCAGAGGCTGAGAGCGATCGTGTGCTGGGCGTGTGGGCTATTGCCAGTGTCGCCGGAACGATGATCGCCGAAGCCGCCCTTGCCATGGAATTCGGCGCGACGAGCGAGGATATCGCCTATACGTGTCACGCTCACCCGACTCATGCCGAAGCGATCAAGGAAGCCGCGATGGGTGTTCAGGGTAAGCCCATCCACATCTGAGGTGCCGTGGCGGGATCGCCTTCCGGCAGTTCTGGCGCTGGTCATCCCGGTGGTGTTCGGGGCCGCCTGGCTGGCTGCTGGCGGGGCGCCTGTGCATTATCCCTTGGTCAATCTTGGGGCGCTGGTTTTGTCCCTGCTGTGGATCATAACAGGGCGCGGGCCGCATACCGCATTTAGCCGCCATTTATTGGCAGTCGTCCTTCTGTTGGTAATGCTGGCACCACTGGTGATCGGTCCACAGGTGACTTCCATAAGCGGAGATCGAGTGGTGCGATGGTTTCCTCTCGGCAATATTACTCTGCATGCCGGTATGCTGACCACTCCGGCGCTTGTTGTGCTGGCTGCGCGCAACAGTAAACTAGCTGCGCCAATCATCCTTGCAGCCTTGCTGGCTACCTTGCTGCAGCCCGATGCTGCAACCGGATTTGCCCTTACTTTCGCCGCCGTTGGCCTGCATCATGTCACAAAAGACTGGAAAGTTGGCATGGTCAGTATCCTTGGCTTTTTTGCGTCCATAACAATGGCACTTCATGGTGAGATTGGGCCTCAGCCCTTTGTCGAACGCGTCTTGGTCGAGGCTGCCAAGCAAGATATGCTTCTGGCAGCCGCCCTTGCAACAAGCCTGATCAGCGCATTTTTGCTGATTCTTTTTGCTATCTCTGTAGTGCGGGAGGTCCGCTTTGCGCTGGCAGGGCTTCTATTCGGATTTCTCATCGTGTCATTGATGTCGAATTACCCTACCCCGTTTATTGGTTATGGTGCGGCACCCATATTGGGCTTTGGCCTTGCTCTTGGACTTCACAGGATACCTGCTCGATGACCCAGCTTTCGCCGTTCCACCTTGCCTTTCCGGTCGATAATCTGGACGCTGCACGCGAATTTTGGGGCGATGTCATGGGGTGCGCAGAAGGGCGATCGTCCGACGACTGGATCGATTTCGATTTCTACGGCCACCAGATCGTGGCCCATCAGGCACCATCTATCGTGGCAAAGGCAGGCCATGGCACCAACCCTGTGGATGGGCATGACGTTCCCCGTACCGCATTTCGGCATCGTTCTGGGCATGGAAGAATGGCAGGAACTGGCCACGCGTTTGACCAAGGGCGGCATTCGCTTCGACATAGCGCCGCACATCCGCTTTGCCGGAGAAGCTGGAGAACAAGCGACGATGTTCTTCCACGATCCCAGCGGCAACGCTATTGAGATGAAGGCATTTGCGGACCGGTCGAAAGTTTTTGCGACGGACTAGTCCTGCTGGCTTCGCGGCAGTAGGGCGCCATGATGGCTCAACAGAAAATCCTGCGCCGTTTCGCCAAATGGCATATCTGGCTTGGTTGGCTGATCGGGGTTCCGATCCTGATGTGGACGGTGACCGGCCTGATCATGGTCTGGCAACCCATTGAATATGTACGTGGAAATCATCTGCGCGCCGAAACACCTGCAATTCAAACAGCGCAGATCGCCTTGCCGACAGAAGATGTGGGAGATGTTTCCGGCTTCACTCTACAGCATCAGTTAGATGGGCCTGTTTGGATCGTCACGCGGGAAGATGGCGGTCGCACCCGCTACTCGGCTCAGGACGGTTTGCGCATCGGATCGGTCGGAAAAGATGAGGCCCGTCTTATCGCACAGGCCATCTATACAGGCGCGGGCACGCTCGATACCCTCACGCAGTTCGCAGATGACGAAGCGCCGATGGATCTGCGCATCCGGCGCCCATCATGGCAGGCCAGCTATTCAGACGGGACGCATGTCTATTTGGATCAGATCACTGGCGAGGTGTTGGCCGTGCGAAGCGGATGGTGGCGGATTTTCGATTTCGTCTGGGGTCTCCATATTATGGATTTGCAGGACCGTGAGAATACCAGCCATCCGATCCTCATCATCTTTGCGGCTTTGAGTGCGATAGGATCGCTCCTCGGCTGTGCACTCATGTTTCGTCGGCGCAAAGCGCGGGTGAAGGCATGAACGAACAAATACTTACACCACTGCTCGACATCCTCGACCTTCTGGGCGTTGCAGTGTTTGCGCTGACTGGCGCATTATTGGCGGCCAAGGAACGGCAGACCTTCGTCACCATGGTGTTTTTTGCATTGCTGACAGGCGTTGGCGGCGGAACAGTTCGTGATTTGCTGATCGGCGCGCCCGTGTTCTGGATGACAGATCCCTGGGTCGCAGTCGTATGCCTCGGCGTATCATTGCTGGCGTGGTTCACACCGATCCGCTGGTGGGAAGGCAAGCTGCTGGATTTCTCTGATGGCGCGGGGCTGACGACCTATGCAGTTCTTGGATCTGCCAAGGCGCTCACTTACGGCGTGCCGCCGGTGCCAGCCATCATGATGGGCGTGGTGACGGGCACAGTCGGCGGCATAGCCCGCGACGTGTTAGCGGGGCGACCATCCATCGTGATGCGGCCTGAACTCTATGTCACTGCGGCTGCATTATCGGCCGCATTATGTGTCATTGGAGAATATCTCGCGCTGCCGCGTGTTCCGGTCTGGATAGGTGCGGCTTCAGCAGGCTTCTTACTCAGGAGCGCAGCGATCTACTGGAACCTGTCGCTTCCACCCTATAAGCGGAATAGTTGAAGCCCAGTGACCTTCATCTGCCGGGTTGACTGAAATCGGGTGTTTGGCCGGTGCTGTATCTTCCGTCACTGCTACCAGTATAGCCATCTTCGCCATAGCTATCACCTTCATCTACCGCATAGCCCTCTTCACCGGGGATCGGTCCACCCCGATAGGCGGGAGCGCGGTTTTCAGCAGAGCGGTAGGTATAGGCGTTCTGCGATGGCGTGGTGGTGCTGTTACGAGCGCGGGAATAGGCACTGTCGTCCCATTGATCACCGAACGGGCCGGATGCGTACCGATCATCTGCGTTTTGCGATGAAAAGCCGCGCACTCCGATGTCTACATCGCGAATACGACCGTCATTGTCGATCCAGCAGTTCCAGCTCCCACCATTTTCCAGTGTTCCTGCAACCCGCCAGCCATCGCTGGTGCGGCGCGCAGAGTCTATGTCTTCTACGCTGTTCCGCCCACGCTCGATTTGGTCCATGCACATATCGGCAGCGTGTCTCAGGCCGCGGCTGTCTTGCGCGCGATCATTATAATCATAATCGCGGTCGCCGTAATCGCGGTCATTGCGATCGCGGTCGTCATCACGATCCCGATCGCGTCCCGAACTCGCAATAGCGGCAATAGCCCCGAGAATGAGGACACCTGCCACGACATCGCCTGCATCAACACCGCTGCGATGACGATGGTGATGGCGATAGCCATGACGTGGACGATACCGGCGCCAGCGCTGATTGGATTGATCAGCCGCAGCACCCGTCTGCACTTCAACATCTGAACCGCCTGTATAGGGCAGTTCGACAGCAGCGACAGGCGTTGCGGCCATGGCAAAAGCGGCACTTAGAGCCGCGGCTGAGACGATTTTGCTTGGCTTGCGCATTGTTGTTCCCATCACTGATCCTGTGAGTGGCCCACATAGATAGGCGGTCCAGGCTGAAACCAACCTGAACCGCCTCCCCCGACGAATGGGGTCTAACTATGTGAGCCTAAAGGCCGCGGATACCGCTGAAATCAATATCGACCACGCGCCCGTTGCGATAATCGCACTTGAAACGTCCTTCATCCCAGCCATTGTTGCGGCCACCCCGGCGATAGTCGCCGCGATAATTGCGACTGCGGTGATTATCGCGCACTGCGATGCGGCCTTTCACTTCGAAGCCGCGACGTTCACGATCAACATCGCGAATTTCATAAACTTCGGCACGCGAACCGCTCCAGCGTTGAGCTTGGCGCTCTGCAGCGCGAACGCAACGTTCAACAGCTTGGCGACCATTATTGGCGCCATAACCACGGCGATTATCGCGATAGTTCCGATCCCCATAGTGGCGATCATCATAGCGGTCGTTATTGCTGGAGGAGAGGATTGCCGCGAGTCCACCCAGGATAACGGCACCGGCGATAACTTCACCGGCAGAAATGCCATTGTCATGGCGGTCGCGATAGCGATCCTGTGCGGCGGCGGGAGACGCTGCGGTCAGGGCCATCGCGCCAGCCGCGACGGTTGCAAACGTTCCCTTGGCCAGTGCTTTGGTCGTGGACTTCATCAGAGTTCTCCTTCGTATCATGCGATGACATCTGTGCCACCGATATGAAGGTTCTAGTCGAATCGTTCTGAGGTGAGGCTGAACTTGCCTGTCGGCGAACGTTCAGGAAAGTAGGCTGCTTCCTGAACGCCCTATTCGCCGACTTTCAAGCCTGTCCAATATCCAAGAAAACTCAGGATATCAGCTGCTTCTGCAATTGCCTTGTCAGTAGGTTTGCCCGATCCATGGCCCGCGCGGGTCTCGATCCGGATCAGTTGAGGGCGATCCCCCAATTCTTCTGCCTGCAAGGCTGCGGTGTATTTGAAGCTATGCCCCGGCACCACACGGTCATCCGTATCAGCAGTTGTCACCAGTAGCGCGGGATATTGCGCGCCAGACTGGATATTGTGGAGCGGAGAATAGGCCCGAAGAATGCGCCAGTCTTCCTCACGATCGGGATAGCCATAATCATCCACCCAATACCTTCCGGCCGTCCACTGGTCGAAACGCAGCATGTCCATCACACCGACAGCGGCATTGCCCGCCGCAAATAGATCGGGACGCTGGTTTACAACCGCACCAACCAGCAGTCCGCCATTGGAACCGCCCTGAATGGCCAAACCATCTTCAGGCGTGATGCCCTGCGCTATCAGATATTCGCCGGCGGAGATGAAATCATCAAATACGTTCTGCTTGTTTGCCCGCCTGCCGGCATCGTGCCACGCCTTGCCATATTCGCCGCCGCCGCGAAGGTTTGCGACCGCATAGGCGCCGCCCGCCTCGACCCAGGCCATTCGACTGGGCGAGAATCCAGGAGTAAGCGAAATGTCGAACCCGCCATAACCATATAGCAATGTTGGCACGGCATCGCCGCTGGCGGCAATATCGGCGCGGCGCACGATGAACATAGGGACGCGGGTGCCATCCTTGCTTTCATAAAACTGCTGCTCGACCACGAAGTCATCGGGATCGAAGCTAATGTCAGGCGCGGCGAATTCTGATGTTTCTCCTGTCGTCACATCATAGCGATAAATTGTCGCGGGCCGGTTGAAACTCGTGAAGCTGTAAAATGTTTCATTACTGTCGGGGCTACCATAGAAGCCACCAGCGCTACCAAGTCCGGTGAACTCTATCTCGCGCACCATTTCGCCACCCAGCGTATAGACATATGCGCTGGAGGATGCGTCTTCCAGATATTGAATCACCAGACGATCGCCAATCATGGAAGCACCTGCGATTGGCTGATCGCGCTCGGCGATCAGTTCACTCCACCCCGCTGATGGATTGTCCATGTCGATCGACAACACGCGGTAAAGCGGCGCGTCGGTGTTGGTTACGAAGAACAGGCGTGATCCGACACTGTCGATAAGGCTCCAGCTATTCTCAAAACCGGTCACGAGTGGCTGTGGCCGCCAGCCACGCGTTTCACGGGCCGAAAGATCAACGACATGAACCTCGTGTCGGGCATCAGTTCCGGTGGAGGACGTCAGGATCACCCAGCGTCCATCATCACTTGTCTGTGCCACGTGATTGCGCTCGGGATGGTCGGGCGTTGCATAGATCTGGCTGTCAGCCGACTGATCGGTGCCAAGTTCGTGGAAATATACCGCCTGATCGAGGTTGAGCGCCTGAAAATCCTCGCCCTCTTCAGGTTCGGGGAAGCGCGAATAGAGAAAACCCTCTTCGCCCACCCATGCCAAACCGGTGAACTTGGCCCAGCGAATATCGCCGCCGAACTGTTCTCCGGTGGTCACATCCAACACCCGCAGTATACGCCAGTCGCTTCCGCCGTCCTGCACGCTGTAGAGCAGCTTGCTGCCATCGGGCGAAGGCACCCAGTCAGACAGCGCCGTCGCACCATCTTCCGCCCATTGATTGGGATCCAGCAGCAATCGCGGCACACCATTCAACCCGTCACGAACGTAAAGCGGCGATTGGTTCTGCAAACCGGAATTGCTCGTGTAAAAATAACGCCCGCCACGCTCCACCGGAACAGAGAAGCGCTCATAATCATACAATTCGCCAATGCGGGTGTTGAACCATGGGCGTGCTGGCAATTGTTCAAGATAGGCATCGGTAACACGATTCTGCTGCGTTACCCACTTGGCGACATCCTCGCTATTGCGCACATCTTCTTCAAGCCAGCGATAGGGATCGGCCACCTGCTCGCCAAAGAAGGTTTCAACCACGTCGTCGCGCTGCGTTTCGGGATATTGGGGAGCTGTCATATCCTGCGCGTTAGCGGGTATGGCGATGGTGGCAAACAGCGTGGCGACTGCAATAGCTGTGCGGGTCATTTTATCTCGCTTTGCGATCCTTGATGATCACTAGTTGGCAATGAAACCAATATTTTGCAAGTTACGCAATTACCAGATTATCCAACGATGCCATTTCTGCATTGTCCAGCAATCGCCTTTGCCCCGCGAGCCCATCGCCCTTCAGGCTGCGGGCAGAGGTATCGGAAACATATGTTCCGGATCGTTGAGAGCACTCTGCCGCAGGTTCTCTCAAAAAAGAGGGCCGCCGGATCGCTCCGACAGCCCTTCATCTATCTCTTGAGACGATGCGCTTTACGCGTCTTCGTATTCGTCCTCGGTCACCACCGGGCCGCTGTCCATGCCCTTGGCCTCTTCATCACGGTCGACAAATTCGATCACGGCGATAGGCGCAGCATCGCTGGCGCGATAGCCGGCCTTGATCACGCGTGTGTAGCCACCTTCGCGATCAGAATAACGCTCGGCCAAAACTTCAAACAGCTTCTTTTCCTGCGCTTCATCCATTATGCGGCTGTGCGCAAGACGACGGTTGGACAGTCCGCCACGCTTGGCCAGCGTGATGAGCTTTTCGACGTAGGGGCGAATTTCCTTCGCCTTGGCCGTAGTAGTAGTAATCTGCTCGTGCTTGATCAGCGCCGCTGCCATGTTGCGAAACATGGCCGTGCGGTGCTGAGACTTGCGGCTAAGCTTACGACCGGAAATACCGTGGCGCATATTCTTGACTCCATTCGAAAAGGGCCCGTTCTAGGTTGCCCAGTGCAGGCCGGAAGAAGAGGTCCGGCCCAAGCCCCTTGCGGCTATCAGCCGAGCAGTTCCTGCTCCAGCTTCTTGGCCATTTCCTCAATGTTTTCCGGCGGCCAGCCAGGAATATCCATGCCCAGACGCAGACCCATGCTGGACAACACTTCCTTGATCTCATTGAGCGACTTGCGTCCGAAATTCGGCGTCCGCAGCATCTCGGCTTCGGTCTTCTGCACGAGATCACCGATGTAGATGATGTTGTCGTTCTTGAGACAATTGGCGGAGCGGACACTGAGTTCCAGTTCGTCCACCTTTTTGAGAAGGTAACGGTTGAGCTGGTTGGTGTCGCTTTCCTGCGGTTCTGCTGCAACGCCAATCATCTGGCCCTGCGGCTGCGGAATACCATCTTCGAAGTGCACGAAAAGCGTCAACTGGTCTTGAAGAATGCGCGCTGCATAGGCGATCGCGTCTTCAGGCGTGACAGTGCCGTCAGTTTCGATGGTCAGGCTCAACTTGTCGAAGTCGAGTTCCTGGCCCACGCGAGCGTTCTCGACCTTGTAGCTAACCTGCTTGATCGGCGAATAGAGGCTATCAACTGGAATAAGACCGATGGGTGCATCGACCGGACGGTTCGACACGGCAGGCGAGTAGCCCTTGCCGCTGTCTGCTGTCAGTTCCATGTTGAGGGTCGCCCCCTCGTCCAGATGGCACAGAACCAGATCCTTGTTCAGGACCTCGATGTCGCCTGAAACAGCGATGTCGCCAGCCTTCACTTCACCAGGGCCGGTGGCGGAAAGCTGCAGGCGCTTGGGGCCCTCGCCTTCCATCTTGATTGCGATCTGCTTCACATTCAGAACGATGTCGGTCACATCCTCGCGCACACCAGCCAGGCTGGAGAATTCGTGCAGCACGTTCTCGATCTTGATCGAGGTGATCGCAGCACCCTGCAGGCTGGAAAGAAGCACACGACGAAGGGCATTGCCCAGTGTCAGGCCATAGCCACGCTCCAAGGGTTCGGCGACGAAGGTGGCTTTGCGCTTCTTGTCGCTGCCTTCCTTGATATCGAGGGTATTGGGCTTCTTCAGTTCCTGCCAGTTCTTAGTATTGACGGACATGGACTTCCCCTAAAGGTAATTAGTGGTGCAAAAGCCGCGGTGCGCTGAGACGCCGCGGCCGATGCGAGTGACTGTTTGCAGGAAACCGGTTCGCATCGGCCACCTGCGGCAGGCTTCGATCAGACGCGGCGACGCTTGGATGGCCGCACACCATTGTGCGGTATCGGCGTAACGTCACGGATAGAAGTGATGGTGAAACCCACCGCCTGCAACGCCCGCAGCGCGCTCTCACGACCGGAACCCGGTCCCTTGATTTCAACTTCCAGCGTGCGAACGCCGTGTTCAGCCGCCTTCTTGCCGGCATCGTCTGCAGCGACCTGCGCGGCATAAGGCGTCGACTTACGGCTGCCCTTGAAACCCATCATGCCTGCACTGGACCAGCTTATCGCATTGCCCTGTGCATCGGTGATGGTGATCATGGTGTTGTTGAAGCTGGCATTGACGTGTGCAACACCGCTGGAAATGTTCTTCTTGTCACGGCGCCGGATACGGCCTGGTTCGCGTGCCATCTTGTTAAATTCCTTTTATACCAAAGAAGGGAAAAGCGCAGGAGTTCCCGGCTTACTTCTTCTTGCCGGCGATCGGCTTGGCCTTGCCCTTGCGGGTACGGGCGTTGGTGTGGGTGCGCTGACCTCGGACCGGAAGGCCCTTGCGGTGGCGCAAGCCGCGATAACATGCGAGGTCCATCAATCGCTTGATGTTCATCGAAGTCTCACGACGCAGATCGCCTTCCACGGCATATTCGGCATCGATGGTTTCACGGATCTGCAACACTTCGCCATCGGTCAGGTCCTGCACGCGGCGGGCGTGATCGATGCCGAGCTTGTCGATGATCTTGCGGGCCGTTGTCGGGCCGATTCCGTGAATATAGGTGAGCGCGACAATCACGCGCTTATTTGTGGGGATATTTACCCCGGCAATACGAGCCACTTAGTTCTCCATGCTCCACAGGGGACTGGCTTGCTCCGAAAGGAGGGCGCGCCCTATCTCATAGCGGTTAAGTCGGGCAATTACATCGAAACGGCGAGAACAGGCGAGCCAAGAACCGGTCCCTGTCGATATTTCTTTGCAATTGAGCGATAGACACGCGCAGATAGGGTGATTCTTCCCCTGCGTCAACAGGTGAAAGCAGGCACACGGCATCCTGCTGCCTGCACCGATGTTCCCGGACTGTAGAATTGCTTATAGCGCGACCTCTCCTGCTAGTCAAAAAGGTCGATCACCATTCGTAGACTTCACCGCCCAATCGGGTGGCAAATCCACCGAAAGACTGAGGTTGCACTCTATCCCCGAACCGCCGGTTTCCGCGTCACCACAGCCCGGGCGCAGACTACGTCGTTATCAGGGAGGATCAGCAGCCAATGTAGCGCGCGTTTCGCCTCCGCGCATGGTACGGCGGCGAACCTTGTCGCGCATAGATTGCACCACTGGGTCTATGAGAAAAACGCACACTGAGCACAACAGAAACAGGATTGGCATCGCAGCAACAAAAACAATTACGCCCCGAACATTTGCCCCCTGCGCGGTCTCGCCAAAAACTGCCAATGACGCGAGCAGCCCGGCCTGCCAATGCAACAAATAGACGGGATAGCTGAAGTCACCCAGGACCCGGTCAGCCTGCTTGAACTTGCCCTCCAGCCTGAGCGAAAATAGTCGCACGACAACCAGAGCGGTGAGGATAGAATTTATCTGGTTCCCAGTCTCGGTGAAGCGATAATCGCGAAAGCCTATGACGTAGAGCAGCAGCACTCCGAACATAAATCCCCAACGAAGGATAAGTACCGCGCCGGCACCTGCGCTTACCTGATCGAGCACAGCTTCGATCTGCTCCCGGTAATGGTATGCGGCTGCACCCAATGCGAAGGGAAAGCTTCCTCCCGAAAGTGCACCATAGACCCAGAACCAGCCCCAATCGAGCGTCAAAGCGGTGATAACAAAGACAGCGCTACCACCGAGCCAAATGAGCGTCAGGAATTTTGAACGAGAGAGGCCGAGCCCAATCAAGGTTTAGAATAATATCTCGGTGGTCAGCGCCCATGTCGGAGGAGCGAGACGCGGGGTAACAAACAAGGGCACCCAGTCGAGATAAAGCATCGAGAAATTCTCGAACCATTGGCACAAAGTCCGCGGCAGATGCATTTCTGGCTTGTAATCCTGGACGACAGATCCGCCGAAAATCGCAATAAGCAACAGGCTGATAAAGATCGCGAACCAGAAATTCGGATAAAGGCGCAGCATCCTGTTGAATGCATAGGTGCTGCGGCCACGCCATGTGTAGCCGTAGGTCTGATGCATAATCGTTGTCATCAGGAAGCCGGAAAGTACAAAAAAGCTCATCACCGCATAACGGCCGATGATTGGCACCGAAATCAGATGAGCCAGCACCACTTCGAACGCGAGTAAAAATCGCCAAGTGCCGAAGATATGCGCTCCTTTTCCGAGTTACCTCGGCTTAGATGCCCGCACGATTTACAACATGTATCAGCTTCAAAGCGCAGAGCTTCCAGTTTCTGTAACCAGACCCAAACTAGCTGGCCAGCACTTTTTCCACCGCCGCGATTACCTCTTTAATCGATGCCATGCCATCAATGCGGTGAACGATGCCACGTTCTTCATAGATGGGCAGGATCGGTGCGGTCTTGGCTCGGTATTCTCCCATGCGGGTACGCACGGTTTCCTCATTATCGTCGGGACGGCGCTTGAATTCGGTAGAGCCACATTTGTCGCACACACCCTCTTTCGCGGGTTGCTTGTGCCGATCATGATATCCTTCGCCACATTTGGCGCAGGTAAAGCGGCCCGTGATACGATCTACCAGCGCATCCTCATCCACCTGCAACTCGATTACGTAATCAAGCTTGCGGTTATGTTGGCCGAGAATTTCATCAAGCGATTCTGCTTGCGCGGCGGTGCGTGGATAACCATCGAAAATGGCGCCAACATCGTCACCCATCGACGCGAGTTCTGCATCGATCAAGGCAGATACAATTTCGTCGGACACAAGTTCGCCGCGCTCCATCACGGCCTTGGCTGCAAGGCCAACAGGCGTTTGCGCCTTGACCGCATTCCGCAGCATGTCTCCGGTGGAAAGCTGCCGCATACCGTGATGTTCAACCAGCAAGTTGGCCTGTGTGCCCTTGCCCGCGCCCGGAGGGCCCAAAAGGATAATATTCATGGCTTGCAGCGAATCCCCATTCAACGAGCCGGCAGCGCTAGCCTAGCGCGTACGGCCCTTCAACTTCGCCTTTTTGATTAGATCGCCATACTGGTGAGCCAGCAGGTGCGATTGAATCTGGCTGATCGTATCCACAGTGACATTGACGACAATCAGCAGGCTTGTGCCGCCCAGAAATAGCGGGATGCCAGTCTGCGCAATACCCCATTCCGGTATGACGCATACAAGCGTAAGATATATCGCCCCGACCACAGTAATGCGCGAAAGCACATAGTCGAGATATTCGGCAGTGCGCTTCCCCGGCCGAATGCCGGGGATGAAACCGCCCTGCTTCTTCAGGTTTTCAGCCGTTTCCTCAGGATTGAAGACAACCGCTGTGTAGAAGAAGCAGAAGAAGATGATCCCAGCTGCATACAATAGCATATACAGCGGTTGCCCGTGCGCGAGATACTGGTTGAGCGTCTGCACAAAGCTGCCAGTCGAACTGGTCGTATCAATGGAATTACCAGCAAACTGCGTAATCGTGAGTGGCAGCAGCAAGAGCGAGCTTGCGAAAATCGGAGGAATGACGCCAGCGGTGTTCAGCTTCAACGGCAAATGCGAGCGATCTGCCTGCATGCCGCCGCGCTGCGCTGCGCGTTTGGGATATTGTATAAGTAATCGTCGCTGCGCGCGCTCCATGAAACAAATCACCAGAATAAGTGCGATGATCATGATGACGAGACCGCCGATCACCACCCCGCTGATGGATCCGCTGCGTCCCCCTTCGAACAGATTAGCCGTGAAGGTAGGGAATTGGGCCACAATACCCGCCATGATGATCAGCGAAATACCATTGCCGATACCTCGACTCGTGACCTGCTCACCCAGCCACAGCAGAAACATGGTTCCGCCAACCAGATTGATGACGGTCACGATGCGGAACATGATACCCGGATCGACAACGGCTTGTAGACCGCTTTGCGCACCATAGGCTTCCAGACCAGAGGCAAGGAACCAGCCTTGGATCGCGCACAGAAATACTGTGCCGTAGCGCGTATACTGGTTCAGCCGCTTGCGACCGGCCTCGCCTTCTTTCTTCAGAGCAATCAAGCTGGGATGCAGCGAAGAGGCAAGTTGGATGACAATGGAAGCTGTAATGTAGGGCATCACACCCAACGCAATCAGGCTCATCCGCTCCAGCGAACCGCCGGAAAACATGTTGAACATGTCGAGGATGCCGCCACGCGTCTGGTCGTAAAGCGATTCCAGAATCATCGGGTTCACGCCGGGAAGCGGCACAAAGCTCAGGAAACGGAAAACGATCAGTGCACCGATCGTAAACCAGATACGCTGCTTGAGCTCAGTAGCCTTGCTGAAATTGGCGAGGCTGAGCGTGCTTGCAATATTATCGGCGCGGGATGCCATCGGTTGCCTTAATCCTGGTACAAACGCCGGTCCCTCCCGGCTTTCCGGGAGCTAGATAGGGAGACGCGGGCCGTATGTCGAACCCTGCGCCTCACATTATCTTCCGCTCACTTGCTTTTGGCGGCCTTTGCAGCCGTATTCGCCTCACGGCGTGCGGTCTTCTTCTCATGCTCGGACGGGCCACGATCAATTACCTCGACCTTGCCGCCAGCCTTTTCAACCGCCGCAACTGCACCCTTGGACGCGCCTGCAACGCTAAAATTGAGCTTGGCAGTGATTTCACCCTTGCCAAGCAAACGAACACCATCCTTGCCGCCACGTGCCACACCGGCAGCTTTCAGTGCCGCATGGTCGATTGTGGATCTGGCATCGAGCTTCTTCGCATCGATCAGTTTTTGGATCATGCCGAGGTTCACTTCGGCGTAATCCTTGCCAAAAGGATTGTTGAAGCCGCGCTTTGGAAGTCGCATGTGAAGCGGCATCTGGCCGCCTTCAAAGCCCTTTACCGCTACGCCTGAACGGCTCTTCTGGCCTTTCTGGCCGCGCCCTGCGGTCTTGCCCTTGCCCGAACCAATGCCGCGGCCTACGCGCATACGGTTTTTGCGGGCGCCTTCATTATCACGGAGATCGTTAAGTTTCATTATCTTGCACTCGCTTTCGCTTTGTTCGCGCTAATAGGATGGCTCTCTGCCAACAGCGGCAAAGAGCCATGATTGTCAATTAGTCGACCACGGTAACCAGATGCGGAACCTTGGCAATCGCGCCGCGCACCTCGGGGGTGTCCTGGCGTTCGACAACCTTGTGCATCTTGTTCAACCCAAGACCAATAAGGATCTTGCGCTGGCTTTCGGGACGACGGATCGGTGAACCGATCTGCTTGATCTTGATGGTCTTCTTAGCTGCCATCGTTCTTACTCCGTCAGGGCCGCAGCGTCAGCTTCGGCCTCTACTTCGCTAGAGCCACCGCGACCAAGCAGGTCTGCGACCTTCTTGCCGCGACGCTGCGCAACCGACTTCGGTGAAGATTGGTTGGTCAGGCCATCAAAGGTAGCGCGAATCATGTTGTAGGGATTGGACGTACCGACCGACTTGGTCACAACGTCTGCAACGCCGAGCGCTTCGAACACTGCACGCATCGGGCCACCGGCGATGATACCTGTACCGGCCGGAGCCGAGCGAACCACAACCCTGCCCGCACCGAAATGGCCAGTGCCATCATGATGCAGTGTGCGGCCTTCCTTCAGCGGAACGCGAATCATGGATTTCTTTGCAGCAGCAGTAGCCTTGTTGATGGCTTCAGGCACTTCGCGCGCCTTGCCATGTCCAAAGCCCACGCGGCCCTTCCCGTCACCGACCACAACCAGCGCAGCAAAACCAAAGCGCTTACCGCCCTTCACAACCTTCGCAACGCGATTGATGTGAACGAGCTTTTCAATGAGCTCTTCACCATCGTCGTCTCCGCCACGACCGCCCCGGCGATCATCGCGACCACGACCGCGGCCACCGCCCCGGTTGTCACTGCGACCGCCACCGCTACCACGGCCACCACGATTTCCGCCACCACGATTATTTTCGCGGGTACGCGGCTCGCCTTCGGCGCCCTGCGCTGCAGACTGGCTCTCACCGGCTTCGCTGGGAGCCGTGCTCGGCGTCGGGGTGGACCCGGCATTGTCAACCTTGGCTTCAGCCTCGGTCTTTTCGGTCTTGTTTTCGTCAGCCATTATCAGAACTCCAGCCCGCTATCGCGTGCCGCATCGGCCAGCGCCTTGACGCGGCCATGAAACAGGAAACCACCACGATCGAATACGACAGTGGTCACGCCAGCCTTCTTGGCGGCTTCGGCAATGTCCTTGCCCACCTTGATGGCAGCATCGACATTCGCACCCGAAGTTTTCGCTCCGAGCGTGGACGCAGCAACAACCGTGCGGCCATCCTTATCATCAATGATTTGCGCATAGATGTGCTTGCCGGTGCGGTGCACAGACAGCCGTGGCTTATCGCCCGACCGCTTGCGGAGTGCTGTACGCACCCGGCGGCGGCGGCGTTCAAAGAGAGAGAGCTTTGCCATCTTACTTCTTCTTCCCTTCCTTGCGGAAGATATACTCGCCGCGGTACTTGATGCCCTTGCCCTTGTAGGGTTCGGGCTTGCGCCACTTGCGGACGTTCGCCGCAAACTGGCCCACGGCCTGCTTGTCGATACCGCTGATCTCGATGGTGGTCTGGTCAGGGGTCTTCACCTCGAGGCCTTCCGGCACATCGAGATCGACATCGTGCGAGTAGCCGAGCTGAAG
>OJBY01000488.1_pt1 | contig 20996 bp, 28 predicted proteins | sample 1591731 | NCBI WGS metagenome assembly OJBY01 (sample SAMN05416837, study PRJEB24817) | seawater metagenome | isolation source: Sea water | place: Canada:Atlantic | collected 2013-07
CGGGATCGCTTTCGATGGCGGATGCCGCGGAGAGATCGATCGTCGCAGGATCGACAACCTTGCGGTACGGATCGATGACGACACGATAGTCCTCCTGATAACGCTGCGCTTCGCCTGCCGTCGTCAAACCGACCGCATCGTCCGCATAATCGAGAGACGGGAAATCAGTCCCTGCGTATGTAGGGACATTCGCTTCCGAACCATCGGCGAGGATGGATCCGTTCGTTGCGTCGCGGACGCCTTCCCCGATTGCCTCGCCCTCGGCGCGGGCATCGGACGACGTCATCTGCGCGTGGGCAAGCTGATCCGTCGCCACGAGACCGGCACAAGCAAGAGCGAGGCCGCGAATGTTCACTGCGCAGACCTGTAATTGGCGAGCGCAACCCGCGAGACCGGAGCGCCAGGGCCGTTGGTGCCCGCGAAGGTCTCCAGCACATAGCCGACGCTGACATTGCCCGCGATCCGGTCATGAGGCGGCGGCGCAGTCACACAGTCAAGCTGGTCGCAAGGCTCGAAGTCGCTCGAAAGCGCGACATAGGTCGGAACATGATCGACCTGAAAAGACCGGAACAGCCGCGGTTCGATCGCGACGTTGCTCGCGCCTGCCTGGTCGACGACGTTACGGATGCCGGTGATGAACGCTTGCGGATTCCCGGCCGAGAAGCCTCTGAACACGACGACGCCGCCGGCCTTCGTCGTGTCCTCGATCATTTTCGCCAGCGCTTCTTCGGGCATCGAAAGGCTGGCGAACGCGATAAACAACGGCGCACCCTCGGGGTTGGCCATGCCCGCCTTGGCGCCAGCGACCATTTCGTCGAAGTCGAAGGGGCCATCACCGGCAGCGATATCGGACACGTCGAGCCCTTCGATCGAGGCGTAACCACCCTCGACGACCTTCTGCGCCTCTTCCCGGTGCTCCTCGCCATTGGAGGTCACGTAGTCGAAGAGTGCTTGGGCATCTTCTTGGAACTCCCCAGCGCGTGCTTCGATTGCTTGGGGATCGAAACCGTCCGTGCTTTGGGCGAAGACGGCCGTCACGCAGCCGATGAGGCTGAAACCGGCGAGCGAGATAGCGATCTTGCGGTTCATGGCAGGTCTCCGTTCTACAGCACGCAGCAATTGCGCTTGCGCCAAAGGAGGAAACCCACGTCCTCTCCCTTGACCGGGTAAACCTGTCCGGACTTGGGCAGGATGGGGGTCGCGCCGATCGGCGAGCAGCTTTCTCGTCCGCTGACCATCGGCGTCGGATTGACCTGTTGAAGGCGATACTGGCTCTTCTTCAGGATCGGCATGATGTACTTCGAGCAGAGGGCTTTCGAGCCGCTAGTGCCCCACGCCAGACCCTGGCGATGCATCTTGTAGATCATCCGTTCGGCGGCGAGCCGAGCCGACTGCTTGATGCCGACATTCGCTCCGATGTTGCCGTTCATCGGATACATCGGCCCTTGGCACCCCGAGCACCAGAACAGTTCGTCTATCGGCAGTTTCGAAGTCGAAGCGATACAGTCGGCCGAACAAGCGGCCTGAGCGATCGGCGAGGTGAAAAGCGCCGCTTCGGGATTGAGAAGCGTCGTAAGCTCATCATCCTGCCACAGCGGATCGATCTCGCTCATATAAGCGACATCGAACGAGCTGGCTTCAAGGCATAGGAAATCGGTTACGACCTCGAGCCAATAAAGCAGCGGGTAGATGTAATAGTGAACGTGGTACTTCGCCGTGTTCTGCGACTGGCCCCCTATCTGCGAGGAGTTCGAGGCGTAGCCGTTCCCGATCGAGAAGCCCGGATCGAGCTTGATCCCGCCAAGATTGGGAAAGCACCACGGCTTGGTCGAGACATCGACGAGACGCACGGGCTCCCAGAACCCCATCGCAAGCCCGACGCGTGGAACGGGCGTTCCGCAAGCGCAGATCGGCAGATCCGGATTCTTGGTATCGGCGCGTGATGATGGCCAGATCTTGAGCGATCCGAGGGAAAGGGGGAACATGCAGCCCCAGCACACATCCGTGATCGGATTGACGAACGATCCGGAACAACGCCCCGGACCGGAGGGCAGTCCTTGGGCGGACGCCGGCGCGACAAGAGCAAGGGCGGCAAGCGCCGCAACAACGGTAAGCCACCTACGCAACATCGTCGGTCTCCCTGAAGAGCCAGGCATCGTCCGCGGCGTTCTTCAGCCTGGCCCATGCCCAGCCCTGAACGGACATGAAGGTGAAGGCCGCGGCCAGGCCCGGGAGAGCGGCGGACCCGATAAGCCGGCGAAGCTGGCCAAGGAACAGAAGTGCGACCGCGAAAACGAGGCAGGCTGCGATGACGCGGAAGCGCGCAGCCCGTATCTCCCCAGTTTCCGGAGCGGCGAGAGGAGCCGGGATCATGTCGCGCCAGGACGTCACGATTGCCTCCGCGGGATAGCTTTCTCGGTAATCAGCAGGAGATCGCCCTTCGCCTCAACGAGCGCGGGCGTGCGGGTGATGCCGAAATGACTGGAGAGCTTGCCCTCCTGGTCGAAGTAGAACCGACGCTGGTGAGTTTTCATGGATTCGAAGGGCGAACCATCGACAAAGATGATCTTAGCGCGTTCATCCGATCCGTGACCGAGCGCCCATTCAACCTCGGCGGGATCGTCGCCGTCCACGAAGACGAGCTTCTTGGATAGCCCCGAAGTCGTTAGCGGATTGACCCGCTGACCACGCGCCGCGATCAGATTGCCTTGGTGGTCGCGAATGTCGTTCTCGACCACGATCGCGGGATCGAATTCCCACGAACGCGTCTCTTCGGCACGCGCCATTCCCGGAACGGGAACCGGACGCATGACGCGATCCTTCACTTTCGCGGCGAACTGCTGGTTCATCTCGTCGAGCTTGCCGGTCGCCTGCGCATGATCGAGACGCGCCTTGATGACGGACAGGAGGTCGGGCTCGATGACGGGCCAGGTCTGACCCATCTGGCCATGATCCTGCGCCTGCGCAGTCAGCATCGACGGCGCCGTCGCAGCCGCGGTGACGGCGGCGCATGAGAGGATGACGAGACGATACCTCACAGGATCGCCACTCCCGTTCCAACGAGGCGGTCGCGGCACACGAAGCCGATGTGCGAATAGCGGCTGTCGAAGCCATCCTTGTGGTGAGTGGCTGCAAACACGCAACCTTCCGGAACGACGCCGAGAGGTCCTTCGGTCAGGGGATCACCGCGCTTCGTGAGCGGCTTGGTCGATGCGATGCGCTCGCCATTGACCAGCACGTCACGGCCTTCGCGGGTCACGAAATCGCCGGGCAGACCGAAGGCGATCTTGGCGAAGGCGCCAGGCTCTTCGCCGAAATACTTCTGGGTGACCGGATCATGGCCCGGGTGGAATATCACGTAATCGCCGCGGTCGGGAAAGCGGCCACTTTCGACAAGGAACGCCCAGTTCGGCAGCGAATCCGTTGCGTTAATCATGAAGGCATGGGTCTCGCTCCATTGCTGCAGGGACGTCACCGCCGTTCCGATGCCGAAAAGCGCGGCGATCGCGAATAGCTTGCCCTTGGTCGACAGCCGCTTGGCTCTATTGTTGAACACCGCCCTGCCCTCCCCCGTTCGCGGCCATGAACGCCTGCATTTCCTGCTCGACACGCGCGTCTTGCGCTTGTCGCATGTCGATCGAAGCCTGGGCGATTTGCGGGCGCGGCACCTTCGCGTAGACGGCCGCCTTTACGCTCTGGGTGACGTCCGGGATCTCGCCGCCAATCACCGCCTCGTGGACGAGAACGACCTTCCCGCTCTTCGACAAGCCAGCGACGGTTCGATCGAGTGCGGCCATGAAGACGGCCGTTTCCTGGGCGGCAGTCTGCTCGTCGGAACTCGATCGCGCCTGGGCCTGCAGATATTCGCCGATGATCCCTTGCAGCTGAAGCTGCACGAACTCCTGGCGTCCCCCATCTTCAGAGACGAGGTTCTTGGTGACCCAGGCTCCCCAGATGAAGATGGCGGCGGCGGCAGCGAGCAGCACGATCTCCCGGGGTGAAAGACCCGCAAAGGCGCGTTTGGCAGCCACTGTCTTGGGCCTGCGAACTTCGGCGGTTGCCGCATGATCGGCATTCTCGAACAGATCAGTCATTGTCACCTCCAGCGACTTCGAAAACGGAGCGAAGGCTCGCGCGGCGAAAGAAAGCGATGAGAACCCAGGTGCCGCCGAGGACCGTGAATACGATCGTTTGGAATTGCGCCTGTCGAGCCGCGTCGGCCGCGAGGAAGCGCGCGGTCAAATTGTCCAGCTGAAGCATCGTCCCAGAAAGGGTGAAGCTGCCGAGGAGGACGAAGAACAAGGTCGCGACGCCAAGGGTCGCGAGGCCCGTCGTGGCGAACCACCCGATCAGGCGGAGCGCAACGGCCATTGCGTCTTGGCCGCGTGCGATCCGGGTGTGCGGGGATCCGGCGTGTGCAAACGCGTTCATTCCGCGGCCTCCAGCATATGATGGCTTTCGGGAAAGGCTACTGCCTCGATCGCATCGTGCATCGGGAAGCCACGATGGACGTAATCCTCGATTTCGGCGAAGACGTCGGGGCTCGAGGAGTAGAGGGTCGCCGAATAGCGATCGAGGACGAGCCGCCCGATGCTCTCGGTGTCGGGCCCCCGGATGAACACGTCCGAGTAGTCCACGCCGTTGCGCTTCAAGGACCGCAAGAGCGCCTCGGTCATGTTGTCCATCTCGAAGCGATCCGAATTGCGGAAATCGGAGATCGTCTCGCCCTTCTGCTGAAGGATGAGGAACCAGTCGGAGTTCTCAAGCGCGGCGCGCGACCCCTCCGACTTGTAGTAATCGTGGATCGATTGCGTCGCCGTGATAAGCGAACCTCCGTATTTGCGGCAGGTGCGCGAATAGGTCTCGACGAAGTCTGCCATCGCCCCGCCCTTCAGCATCTGCCAGGCCTCATCGATGATAAGCGGCTTGGGGATCGAGCGGTCCATCCGGCGCATCACCTGCGAAGCGATGAACATCACGGATGTCAGCACCACGCCGCGCAACTCCTCACGCGTCGCCAGATCGGAAAGCTCGAAGACGGTGAGGTCGGCCGACAGGTCCAGATTGGCATCGCCGAGGAAGAAGCGACCGAATGTCCCGGTCGAGGCGAACGGCAGCAACGAGGTCGCAAGATCGTAGGCGAAGGGATGTTCGGGCTGCTTGAGCGCCTCGATGATGTGGTCCACCGTTCCATCGCGACCCTCTGCTTCCCAGACGGCGTTGACGGCCTGGTCGATGAGCCCGCGCTCGGTGTCGTTCAGTCGGGTCTCGTTTCGCGCCATCTGCGAAATGATCGACTTCAACATGGCGAGGCAGTCGACCAGATAGTCATCGTCGCCTTGGGCCAGCTCTTGGTCGATCATCCGGAAGGGGTTGATCGAAATGCCCGAAGAGAGCTTGAATTCGGTAAAGGTGCCGCCGAGCGCCTTCGCCATGTGCTCGAAACTGCGACCGTCATCGATCACGATCGTCTTCGCGCCGACGCCGGCGAAGCTCGCCGTCAGATCCTGAAGGAGGACCGATTTCCCCGAACCCGACTTGCCCGCGATTGCCACGTTGTGGTTGCCGGCACCGTTCTGGAACGGCGACCAGAATTGCGGTTGCCCCCGGCGCCCGATGAACAGCAGATGCGGAATGTTGCCGCCTACATATTCACCCTGGATCGGTGCGATGGCCGCGACGTTCGTGGAGCGCATGGTGCGCAGCCGCTTCATGCGCTTGTAATCGGAATCGAGCCCGTCCGCGAGCATGAGCGGGAAATGGGCCATGAAGGCGGGCAGCTGGATATGGGTCTCGTCGATCAGGTCCCACCCGCTCGCCTTGTAGAGCGCCTTGAGCGTTCGCTCGCAGGGCTCGCCACGTCCCTTGGGCGCGAGGATCGAAACCGCATAATAGCATGAGACCAGCTTTTCGCCCTGCTTCACACGGTCTTGGATGAACTGCCATTCGGCGGCCTCTGTGCGAAGCTTCGGGACGAGCTTGACGCCCTTTCCCTCCGCCAGCGAGCTCGTGCGCGCGAACTTGTATCCCGCCTTGCTTTCCGAAGACTCCTGCCCGGGGATGACCCCGCACACGGTCTGGAGGACCGGGCACGGCAAGTTCAGCTTGGGATTGAAGATATCGCCGATGATCTTCTGCGTGTCCCACGGAGCCCAGCGATCGGGGAAATTGCGTACCGCCATCGTCCGGATGTCGAAGCGCTCGGGAACGAAATCCTTCATCTCCGGCACGCCCTCGACAGAGGCACCCGTTGGGCGGAGCGACTGCGCATGAAGGATAAGACGATCTTTCTCGACATGGGTGACGAGATCGCGGCGGACGCATTGTTCGTTGATTGGGTCGAACCGGTTGTACCCCGGAACCTCGTCTCCAGCTCCGGTCGATGGAGCCAGGATCTCGTCGAAAAAGCGGATCAGATCGGTGGGCTCGAATTGCTTGATTGGAACGTCGATCGATTCCAGCGCCGAAATGGTTCCGTCGCGCATCGTCACCAGATCATCGGTCGTCAGCCCGGAGCCCTGACTGACGCCGACCGACATGACGACACGGTAATTGCGGACGAAGAAGGGGCCGTCGCTCGCGAGAGTCGACCACGCGCCGTTGCGGAGCTTGTCGAGACGATGTCGGGCAAGGGTCTGGAAGACGCCGGAGGCGCTAAAGCGCGGTAGCGCCCAGTCCTGCAGCTTCTCCGCGACGCGCGGAGAGGAATAATTGGTTACGCTGAATTTGGTCCCGGGCAGGAGGATATCCGAGAACAGCGAACTTATGATGTCGTTGACGCGATCATTGGCCCCGACCAGCGGCGCAAGCTCGAGGATGAAGCCTTTCGAGCGGACCTGGTGGAAGACCCGCTTGTCTTCGTCGTAGGAGCGATAGCCAAGGTAATGCGACAGCATCGGCACCTGCGGCGGGTTCGACTTCTGCTCGGGTTTCCGGCTGTCGCCGACCACCAGGTCCACGATGTTGCTGAATGCTCTCATCATCGCGCTTCACTCCACCACGCCGGGAAACGATGCGGCCTGCCGCCGCGGCTTCGCCTGCTGGCCTGCAAGGCGTTCGGATACCTGCGCCTCGATCGCCGCGATGGGATCGGTCCCTGTCGCGACGGCGACTTCCTGCGGCTTTGCCGTAGGATCAGCCGCGGGCGGGAGGATATCGGGGGTGATCGCGAGGAACGGCGGGGCACTCTCCGCAGCGGCAAGCAGCCCCTGGTTGCGCGTGGGATTGCGCCCGCGCATCGCCATCGCGTCCATCGCATCACCGCGACCGGGCAAGACGGCCTCGGTCCTGACGGTCCGCCGTGCGTGGATCATGCCCGTCGCATCGGTGTAGCCCGGAAAGACAACGGCAAGCTCATAGCTCGGGGCACTGGTCGCCGTCATGGGAGCGGACGCGAGAACGGTGCTGTGGACCGGAGCATCGATCCCGTCATCCATCTGGTAGGGACCGGCGGGATTGAGCAGATCGGTGGAGCTCGTTTCCTCGATCCGCGATATCGCGTTGTCGTCGATCACGGTGGAGGGGGCGCACACACCGTCGGGAGCATCGCACCGGAAACTGCCGCTCACATTGGTGCCCAGTGTGGTGCAGGCCGAGAGCGCGCCGCCAAGCGCGGCGATGGTGAGAATGGCTTTGCTGTTCACGATGCACTCCCTTGGATCCAGCTTTCGAGGAATTCGCGGGGGCGGTAGCCGTGAACGACGGCACCATCCTCGCGGACGATTACGGGGGTTCCATTGAAGCCATGCTGGCGCGCGAAAGCTTCGTTGGCATCGAGCCCCGACGTGTCGCATTCCGATCCGGTGGTGATCGACCCGCCATCATACGCCTGATTCACGGCCCGGCGCTTGTCGGGAGAGCAGATCACGGCTTCGGAAATCGGGCGTGTGCCGAGCACCGAGATTGGGCGCTCGACGACCTTCACGTTGAGCGTCTCGAGGGTCTCATGAAGCCGCTTGCAATAGCCACAGCGGAAGTCGCTGAAGACGGTGACCGTCTTTGTCCCCCGGCCCATCACGACCGCGCCGTTCTGCGGCAACGCAGCCAGCGCGCGAGGGTCGATCTGATCGTCGATCGAGCCGCCCGTGGCATCGCCTGCGGCGGGCGCTTGCATGTCGGCGCTGGCCGTTGCCGATTCTCCGCCGCCTCCCCCAATCAGCATGTCGGGGTTCATCTCGAGCAGCCGCGCCGCCGTCAGATCCTGCTTGGTCTCCATGTCGTAGACGCGGCCGATAATGAGATAGCGAGCGCCGTGATCGATGTAGAAGAGGTTCTGCCGAGCCTGCACCTCGCATACGCCCTCGATCTTCTCGCAGTCGATCGCGGTGATCTCGGTCTTGGGCAGGCGTTCGGCGAGAGCCTGTTGCACCGCAGCGTCCGAGGAACTCTGCGCGAGAGCCTGGGCTCCAAGGGCAAGAACGCCTCCCGCGCCAAGGATCCCGACTGCTTGAACAGTCCGGACGAGACCGGCTTTATGATCGCCGTGCATGAGCCGCTTGAGGGTCAAATTCTTCAGCATGATTGCCTCTCAGTTCCTGATGAAGGTGCCGTCGAGGAACACGACCTCGACACTTGCGCCGGTGGGCATCTCGACGACGGGCTGATATTGCTCCGCGCGCTCGATGAGATATTCGGAGAGGGTCGTGCCGGCCTGTTCGGCACCGCCGCCAAGAGCGCGCAGTCCGACCTCACTTGCATCCGGGTCTTCGCGACCCCCCGAGATGATGGGCGCGTTGAACGAGCCGTTGAGGGCGGTGCCGGCGCTGCTGACGAGACCAGCGAGGAAGGCCTGAGTCGTCAGAGACCCTTCGCGGCTGACCACCCGGCCGCGAACGCCGACCTTGCCGCCGAAGGCGATGAAGCCCTTCACCTCCGACACCGCGAAGCGGCCGCCAGGCTGCGCGCAGGTCATGCGCTGGAGCTTTACGTAGACCTTCTCCGAGGAAAGGTCGCCGTAAGCCGCGCCGTTCACCATGCAGCCCTGTACGCGAGTGGCGAGAAGGCGGCCCTCGCTGTAGACCGAGCGCGCTGGTCCGGTGATGCGGAGAAGCACCGGGAGCGGATCGCTCTGGCTGCGTGTGTTGGTGGTGGCGTCGACCCCCACGACCACCGTCGCCTTCGCGATCGAGTTGGGCGGCAAGTAGTTCGGAGAGTCTGTGTAGATGGCGGGCGACTTGGAAGCGTCGATCCGCGAACCCGTGCCACCATTCGCCGTGAAAGAAACCATCTGCACATCGTTGGCGCGCCGCGGCGGCTGCGGCGGCGCCGCGACAGGCGATGAGGAGGGGGCGACCCCCAAAGCCTGTGCAGCGGCGACCGGACCCGGAGCACTCGGGCGGGCGTTCCCGCGGCTCGCCTGCTGGCGTAGCTGCTCGTTCTCGCGCTCATATGCTTCCAGAACACGCTGGCCATCGCGAGCCATCGCGGCGTTCTCGTTGCGCAGACTCTCGACCTGCGACTGAAGCTCCATCATCTGGCCGGCCTGCGCCTCGACGCCCTTCAGCCGCTGCCCCTGGGAGTTGATCTCGCCCTCGTACATGGCGACCCATTCCTGGTCGACACGCTGGCGGTTCATGAGGGCGTCGGTCGAGACCGTGGTCTCGGTACCGTCGTCCATCGCCTGTTCGATGGTATCGTCGGTATCGAGGACGTACATCGAACCCGCGATCGCGATGACGCCCACCAGCCCGTACATCAGCATCTTCTGACGCTTCTGGGTCTGGTCGTTCTCCGCGATCGAACCCCTCTCGTCGAGCTCATCGTGCTCGTCATATCCGGCGGCATCCAGATCCTTGGGTTTGCGCTTCAGGAGATCCATCTCAGTTACCTTCCTGTGGGAACGACGACATAGACGGCAGTCGCCTGTCCACTCGCGAGGTCGCGGTTTGAAATGCTAACGGCGATCGCACCGTCGCCGGCGATGAGCTCTTCCTGCAGCGTCATGGGAGCGGCTCCGGTGTTCTCGATCCGAAGAACCTTGCCCGTCATGGTCGGGCTGCGATATTCGCTGACCAGCTGGACCTTGATGTCGCCGACGTTCACCGGCGCGCGAGCGGCGTCGCTGATCTCGAAGCCCGTCACGGGACGCTGTTCGAACATCGCCCGAACGAGGCCCACCGCACGATCGTCGAGCGAAGCAGCTTGCAGCGTTTCGGCCTGCGGCTGCGGATGCTCGATATCCGCGTTGGCCACGAAGACCTGCAACGCGCCGTCACCCGACACCTGACAGTCGAACTTGTAGACGTATCCCTTCTGCGTCGTGCCGAAGAAGGAAATGTTCGGCTTGGTGTAGCCTCCCGGCACCGACAGATAGATGTCGCCGCGCGTGGGTTCGTGGACAATCGAGAAGTCCTCGGCCTCGATACCGCTCTGGACGCGCGACACGGCGACGAACTGATCGTCCTTGAGCGCGATCCGGGTAAGGTCTGATTTCGACGCCTGACAACGTACCTCGCCGTTGTCGACGGCGAGAATGTGTTCCTGCGCGAGTGCGGGCGCAGCCGAGATGACGAACGCGCCTGCGATGAGCGCCGCGCCGCTCAAGCGCGTAAGGTAGCAGTCGAGACGCGAGGCCAACAGCCCGCCGGAGACGATCATGAGCGAGGAAATGACCGGGTTCATTCTTCCTCTCCTTCTTTCACGACGACGCCGAAGCCCTTCAGACGGAGCGAGACGCCGGTATATTTCCAGTGGAACTCGAAGACCTTGTGTTCGCGGCGGACGTCGCGCGAACCGACGATCGTATGGAGCACGCCGCCGACCTGGCTCGTGAGTTCGTCGGGGTCGGTCCTGATCCAGTCGATGGTGACGAACTGCGTGACCTGAGAGCCTTCCTGCTCGGCCATGATCTCCATCAGCTTGGCTTTAAGCGCGCCGCGCGACTCCGGCGCGGCGATGGCGACGATCCCGTCGAGCCAGTACTGGAGGGTTTCAGGCGAGCGATTGAGCGCAAGCTGCGCGGTGTCGCGTGTTACCGCCTCGAGATACTCGGGCGTGACCGACGAGGAGCTAAGCGTCATTTCGCTCGGGAGGATCGGCTGCAGGACGACCTCCCGATCGCGCGTCGAGGCGGCCGTGAACATCACAACCACAAGGATGCCGAGAACGATGCAGATGAGCGCGAGGAGATTGCGCTGTTTCAGCGTCCGTTGCGACGCCTCGTGAGCAAGAGAAAGTTCCATTTCAGCCCGCCATCACACGAAGATGAGAAGGCGGAGCGACCTTCAGACCAAAGAACCCACCCGGCAGATGCCAATAGGCAAAATGCACAACCCAATACATCGAACGCCCGGCTTTTATTTTGCGATAGAAAAACCATGCAGCGACACTGAAGAGAAGTCCGATAACGATGTGCTGCGCAAGAATTCCCCATCCGAATGGAATCAACATTATGAGGAATTCATCAAGCGTCCAGAACCCGATCAACTCGGGATCGTCGAGGTGTCTTGGGATTGAATACTGGTCCAAAGGTCGTCACCGCCAATTTGGGGGCGGCTGCGTCTCGCGAGGCAATCAGCAGGCCGCATCCCGTGGTGAGAGTCCGATCGAAAAATCAGACCGTGCCGGTAATCGTCGAGGTGACGATCGGCACGCCCGTGCCGGCACCGACCCCCACACCAACCGGGATCGCGACCTGGCCAAGCGAAAAGCGACCGGAGGCAAGCGCCACGATGCCGCCGGCAAGCGACAGCACGGTGATGATCTTACCGCCCGAGCCTTCGAGGAAGTTGGTGAACTGCGTCAGCGCGGTATCGAACGTGGAGTCGGTACCGGCCATCGCGGCATCGATTCCGAATACGCTCATCCCGGCCGCTGCAGCCAAAGCGACGGCAAGGTTCGCGCCGCCCTTCTTGAGGTCGAGTGCTTTCATTGTCTTTCCCTTCTGGTTTGACGAATGGCGCAATGCGCCAAGACCAGAAGGGGAGATCGGGAACCATTTCTCAACTATTGCGTGGGTATCTTTAGCTTTACCCGACTTCGAATCACCGTTTGCATGGCCGCTCGGCATCGAAATTCGTCCCTACCGGGTGCAAAAACGAAGCCACTTGGCTACGCCAGTGTGCCTACCTGGCAAGAAATCGGGCCCACGATGGACCGAATACAGAGCCAGCTGGCCTGTATGCAGAGCCACCTCCCCCATCTAAACACAAAATCTGATTCTCTGACCTTTCGAGCCGCTGACAGGGCGCGCCCGCACAAAGATTTGAGGGGGCGAGGAGCTTCTATGTCAGACGACAGCGAGGTTGTGCATGAGTTGCTGATGGGCGAGCAGCCCTTCGCGATAATCGCGGACGCGATCCGAATCCTCACGGTTGAAAGGTTGAAGTTTCAGCGCCTGAAAGACGTGATTATTGAGGTCATCAACTCCCGCCCGAAACCTACCAAGGAACAGCTCAAGCTTTTCGCGGGACAGCTCCCGCTGGACGGCCGAGTGCGGATCTATCTTCGCCTTTCGCGCCCACTCAATGCCAGATTGGACGAGATAAAGACTGATTTGAGTGAGCGTCTCGGCGGCCATTGCGGTGTCCGGGAGGCGGTTGTTTTTTGCGCGCTCGTAATTTCTCAACGATAAAGTTTGACTTGCCAAACATCGCTACCCTCTTCCAAGGTATGCGTATGCATAGGGCGGGGCATCGGAGGAACTATGTCCGAGGGGTCACAGCGAGCTGAGATTAAAAGTTGCACTCAGCTTCAGGAGGAATATTCGGTCCTCATCAGAGATCAGATGCAGAAGCGCGGCGTGAGCGTGCGGAAGCTGGTCAACGAAGGGGTCATCCGGCGTAGCCATCGCAACCGCTTCTTCGAACGCATTGCCGAAGGATCGCTCCCGATCGCTGAGTTCCATGCCGTGTCTGCACGACTCGAAATCGATCCGATCCGCGCTGCGATCACAGTTCAGTGTTTCTCGGACCCAGCTTCCTATGAAGATCCGTGCTGCGAGACCTCGGCTCTCGTTGCGATCGCTATGGCCACCCATCTGCCAAGCGAGCTCGCTGCCTGCGAAGGCACCTTCGAGACCATTCGCGACGAACTCTGCAACGGAATTGCAAAAAACACGTCTTCCGCAATCGCAAAATACCACCGCAAGCTCGAAGACCGACGCAACGGTGGAGACTTCGATTTCGCCTACGGTTGAGCGTTGCTCGGACTACCTGGGTGGTCTCTGCTGGCCATCCGGCGCCCCACATGTCGCAACATAGCGCTCTCATTGCCGAACAGGGATCTGGCGCAGAATGAAATACGGAAAGCAGCGGAGGTCTAAATGAAAGCCCTCGTCGTCAATCAAGCGAAAAGCGGCGATGTCAATTTCAAGCATACGCGGTTCGGACGGAACGAGGCGATGTTCGGTGAGCTGGATCGGACAGCTTCGGGCTCGGTCACCATATGCAAGAGGCACGCTGGTAGCCAGGAATCATGAAGCAAGAAGCTCTCATCGCCTGGACGTCGCTCTACATTGCCGTCGGTATCATGGCGCTGATGTGCGCTGTCCTCGCTGTTCTGGTAACCGCACACGATTGGCGCGCCGGAAGGTGGCGTCCCGCCCTCGCCACCCGTCTCGACAAGACGCTGCTTCTGCCAAAGATCTGGCTTCGCTGGCAGATCAACTATCTCAAAGGCGCACCGGTCATCGTCGCGGTAGCTTTGTATTACGCCTGGAGCGTGGGGTTCTCAGTTTTCTGGGATCTTTGACGGCCGAGCGAAGGAAACCAGCTTTGTCCTCCTGAACGGGTTGGCAGCGAGTAACGGCGGAGACCGCACTTCGGGAGCCGCGCCGCCATCGAGCGTCGACATGATCGTTCGCACATAATTGCGGGTCTCCCGGAAAGGCGGGATCCCGTCGTACTGCTCAATGCGGCCCGGACCGGCGTTATAAGCCGCCAGCGCAAGTTCCCACGAACCAAACCGATCGAGCTGCTCGCGCAGATAGCGCGCGCCGCCAGTTAGATTCTCGCGCACGTCCCACGGGTTGCGGACATTCAGATAGCGCGCGGTCCCCGGCATGAGTTGCGTGAGTCCCATCGCGCCTGCATGACTTCGCGCGTGGGGACGATAGCGGCTCTCTTGCGCAACCAATGCGTCGAAAAGCGTTACGGGAACTCCGGCTTCGCAGGCTGCTGTAAGAATATTATGGAAGTAGAGGCGCCGGCGCGTTTGGGCATCCGCGCTGATGCCCTGACGAGGAAAGTACCCTGTCGTGAGGCAATCCGGATCAGGAAAGTATGCTCTGCGGCGATAGACGCTATAGTCGAATTTCGGGCGCCCTCCCCTCATCCAATCCGGCACGAAGGTCGCTGCCGGAACAACGTCGTAAGAAAGGTCGGCCTCGGGCTCCATAGTCCCGTTAAAATTTGCGAAATCGGCCTCGAGTGCCCCAGTTGGTGACGGCAGAGCCTTGGAATCGTCCAAAGGCGAAGCCGTCGATGGAACACCCGGTGTGAGCATTAGAAACGCGGACGAGCGCTCTGGCGAGAATGTTTGCAGTTGCGCTTGCTGCGCGGATGCAGGGACAGACAGGAAGAGGATTGCAAGCAGAAGATTTTTTATAACCATACCTTTCGGCATGGTTTTTCTATCGCTTCGCTCTTCTAGATGCGCCCAGACTGATAGGCAATACTCCGCAATCGATCCGCTCTCATATCACGGGTGAAGCCGCGTATCGAGCGCGAAGCGTTCCTGCTCGACCAGTTCATAGGCACCGGCTGCTTTCACGGGATCGAACATCAAGTTCCAGCTTTTTGACGACACGGCGCTCGGTATCAGCAAGAATGCATGGTTCTCGAGTAGTGCGTTGCCGAACGTCTGCTGTCCTGCACTCGGTATCCCTGGTGACAGCCAGTTGGGATTGGGTACGTCGCCCGGTTGCACGATCTTTACCGTCGAGGGATCCTTAACGCGCAACGCAGTCAATACGTGTGGAACGGTATCAAGCACGCGGAAGGTCTTATAGACCGCAACCTCAAGAATAGCGGTAGACGGATCTATCGCGCAGTAGACCACTCTCCTGCCCGGAGCATTCCACCGGCCTCCGACCCGATACGCGCCTTCGCCGCTATTCCATGTCGCTCTGAAATCGTGGTGGTCGAGACGCCAGGCGTGGATGTCCTCAGACCCCAGTCCTCCCGGCAGCGGCGTCACGCGTATACGCCATATTTCAGTCGTTCAAGGTGGGTTTCGACTAGCTCCGTGCCTGCCGGCGTGCTGAGAAGATCGATCGGCAGACGCTGATTCAGCCCCAAGGCCGGGCGGTTGAAGAATGCCTCCGCGTCCTCTTGATTTCCGAACACATCGATTGCTTCCTCGAGCAGCTCAGCGAATTTCCACGCCCGTCCGCTTTGTTCAAGGCTCAATCGCTTCGGCGAATCCTCCCTTTTTCGACGCTGCAGGGTACGAAGACTTATACCCATCGCCCTCTCGAAAGCGCCGGGCTGCTGCAACAAGGCAACGTTTTCGGACAAAAAGATCAGTGCTCCGCCGGGGAAACCCTTTTCGATCACCTCGTGCGCGTCGAGACGATTGCGGAGCGGCCGCTTGAAGGTTGATTTGCCCCCAAGCCGGCGGCCCGCTCGGGTAACGATCGCATCATCCTCTCGTTCAATCACTGTCGCCATATGTCACCTGTCGTTTGTAGAGCGACATATGGCATCGAGAGCGATCTTGTCAATTCACTGTGAGCCCCAAGAGACTGATGCGTGCAGGCGATTTGGCGGGGTTTCAGTCTCGATCAGTGCCTCACACGGCCGGGTGCAGAATAGCTGGCGTCAGGCTTTTCGTTTCATAAAGCTGACTTCCACCGCTGCGTACGGTGTGCGCGAAGTTGTTCCCCATTTGGACCGTTGTGATCGACCACTTCCCCGCCCGATTTTCGATGGCAAAGGCCTTGGTTTCACGTGGATTTTGTAGCCGATCCGGCGCGTGATGGATAGGCCGGGTGAGTTCGAAAACTCGGACAGAATTGACCTATTTGTAGCAGATAGTCATCAAGACTGTGCAATTCGCCGAACCTCGTGCCGGTGGAAGAAATGCAAACTTTGGGAACCCATTCGAGACTATGAACCGATCGTTGGCAATCGACATCAAGAAGGCCACTTGGCCGCGCAAGGGAGCGTTGCCAATGTTTCCGAGCACCTTCCACAGCGGTGTTCAGACCGTTGATATTCATGTCCCATCAGCACTGCTGATGATCGGATTCTTGACGACGCCCATAGCTACAACTGGGGTGTCATTGAGCGAATTTTGGGCTTGGGTGCGTTATCTTGCGGCGATCTCGGCAGACCCTGATTTGCGACTGACGCAGAGCTTCGCGGATCTGGACGCTCACCAGAAGACAATCCTCAGTGACGATTTCGGGATGGGCCTTCCAATGCTCTGGCTCAACGACAATTTGCGGTTCGATAGGATTGTCGACGGTCGATATTTCATGCAGCGTTTTGCTGCATCAACGGGCGCTACGCAGCATCGCGCGGCCAAGCGCGGCCCGAACAAAACGCCGGATTTCGTTGCCCGTGATTTGTCCGGCGTCTGGCATGTAGTGGAGTGCAAGGGAACGCAATCGGGCGTTGGGTACAGTAGCAATCAACTCGGAGGGAAAGGGCCACCGCCAGTCGGCGGAGTGGCGCAAAAGTTGTCGGTAATTTTCCCGCCAGGGCATACCGGCCAGCGTCTTGTATGCGGCTTGTCAATCGGAGTTGATGGCCGCGAAAAGAGCAAGCTGACGATCATTGATCCGGAGCCTGACGAGCCTTTGATCGTAACGCCGGATCAGATCGGAAACGCGGACGATGCAGCGACACGCGGGATGATCGCGAAGGCATTGAGGCTGGCGGGATTCGAGGCAACAGCAGAAGTAACCGCAGCGCCGTTGGGCTATTCAGTCACCGCCGTCCGACGAAAAACAAAGAAGGCTGAGAAACGACGTGAGGCTGTCGTCGCAGAGCGAGATGCGCGTGCGCGTGCTGAACTTGGACAGGCAGAGATACTTCGGACCAAGTTCGACGAAGGTTATCTAGGTCGTGAACTCAACATCGACTTGCCAAGGCCTATTCCCCTCGGCTTGAAACCCGTCACCCGGGTCATAGTCCGCCAAGGTGTGAAGCATGATGCAATTTCTGAACTGCGTGAACAGCCAACGGTTGCGGAGCCGACATATGACGATTCCGCCCGATGGGTAAAGGAGATTGGATCGATAGAAATCCAGAAGGATGGTCCATCCTCAACTTTCATCATCAGCGGATTTTTCCGCTCAGAATTGATATTTGAATAAAGGGAATCTGAGAGCCAACATGGGAACGATTTTCACCATCATTGTGGTCATAGTGGCTTTCGGAGCCATCGCTGGTTTCGTATTAAATCCATCTGGAAGAAAAGTTGAGGGCGCAGTTTCAAATGGGGTTGCCGCTGGATGCTGGTCTGCAGGCTGCATGGCACAACTGATGATTCTGGCGACCCCAGTTGCTCTAGGTCTGTTTCTATTGGGTCTAGTATTCGGGTAAAGGCCGATGCGAGAACCCTCCCTAACTGCTACGACGTGAGCGTGAACCACTCGTCCAGGAATTTATCTACAGAAGCCGCAAACAATGTCAGCGTATCTTTGAGATTTCCCACAATAAGACCGTGACTTACAAGGCTTTCATATTTCATTACGAAGCCGTCGGTCATTGGAATTAACGTGCCAAGAAAATTCATCGAGTTCCAGTGGTTGGCGAATGCTACGCCACCCTGAAAATCATCTTCTCGTAAGCGATATATGAGCTTTAGGCACTGATTGTGAATCATAGCCATAAACAGAATGCGTCCAACTGTAACAGTTAAGACGGGAACACCATTTTCCTGCCCTTCGATACATTCAATGCCAACTTTTCTAATTGACTTTTCAAGTGAACGCAAATCTTGCATCTGGATAAACGCATTTTCCAATTTATATGCCCTTCACACTACTTTGGCCAACGACTGAAATAAGCTTTTTAACTGCGTCATCGGAATATGAAAGCAAGTCTATTATCGTTTTAAGTACTGCGCCATATCGCGCCGGAACATGCGTCTTTATGATAGCGCTCGGGGGTTCATCATTGGGCGTTACGTTGAAAATTTGGACACTTGCGTTAAAATCGACGACCTCCTTCGGCGTCAATGTCCGCGTGAGCCCGATCATACGCACTATATGAAAATACCCGCCCCCGAATCCAACTGCAGAGACTACTCCTGCTTGGTTCATGCGGACGCGTTCCATCGGGACACCAAGGATTTCGACGGGCGGCCTGTCTTCAATAGAATAACCGGCCTGTGCTAGGTGAGGCTTCAGGCCGTTCAAATCCCGAACGATCGTGGGAGGCGGACTAGCTTCGGGCTTGCCGAACAATGACTTGAAAATCTGACATCTCCATTTTCCGGAAGTTTCTATATATGAACTCGATCAGGTGAACGTACCCGTCAGCAGAGACTGTGTGCCCCTCATCGCGGAGCCGTCAAGCTCATCAAATTCTAACCGGTGAAATCCGCTTCATGCAGCTGGGGATACGGCATGATAATGTCCCGGTTCACGCCACCGCATCCAATCCACTTCGCTGAATGATCGACAGCAACCGCAAAGCCGGACCTCCGGGCTTCTTTGCCCCGCGTTCCCAATCCGACACGAGGTTCTTCGATACGTTGAGATAGCGCGCAAACACCGGCTGCGAGACACGCTCCGCTTCACGGATGGCCTTGATCTCGTCGGGTGACAGAACCGGCGCAGGCGCAAGGCAGGCTTCATCAAACTCGCGCATGGTACGCTTGTCGATGCTGCCCGCGTCGTGAAGACCTTCCATCATCTCGTGGACGGCGGCCATCGCCTCGCTCTTGTAGGTCTTTGCCCTAGCCTTGCTCATCGTCTTTCACCTCGACCAATCGGCCCGCTTCAACTTCCGTTTCGATCTGGTCATCGCCCAACTCCAGCATGATGCTGGCGGCCTTGCGATAGACCTTCAGTTCCGCCGCACTCAGGTTCGCCTTGTCGCTCTTGGCGAAAGCGAACACGAATATGGCCCGTTCGCCCGAGCGGAAGACCAGGATCGAGCGATAGCCGCCCGACTTGCCTCCGCCCTGCCGCGCGATGCGTTGCTTGATGAGGCCGCTGCCAAGATCGGCATCGATCAGGCCGGATTCGGCCCGATGCACGGCATCAGCAAGCGTTGCATCGCTGATCTTTTCCTTTGCCGCGAACTTGGCGAACCAGCGGTTGGCGTAGATGCGGATGCGCGGGTTGTCAGTCATGCAGCAACGGCCCACTATCATACTTAGTGTTACGGCTCAATAAATATGAGCCGCTCATGTTTTGCTCGATCTGGTCGCCGATGCGCTGTGCTGCCTCGATGACATGCCCATCGTCAAGATGGGCATATCGGGTCGTGGTCCGAACATCGGCATGGCCCAGCAGCTTGCCGATCATCGGCAGAGTTTCCGAATGGGCGGCGGCATGGCTGGCAAAGCTGTGCCGCAGATCGTGGATGCGGACGCCGGGAAGGCCCGCTTCGTCACGCAGCTTGCTCCACAGATTGCCGATGTCTGTGATCGGGCGCTGGGTGGTCGGGTTCCAGAACACATAGCGCTGCTTCTCCCGGCGCGGCAGGGCGTGGAGGATCGTCGCTGCCGCTTCGGCCAGCCACACCGTGCGCGGGCCGGTCTTGCTGTCGGTCAGCAGTAAGCGCCTTCCCCGCACCTCGCTCCATTGGAGGCAGGTAATCTCCGATTTGCGGCAGCCAGTCAGGATCAGCAGGCTGATCGCCGCGCAATGCAGTGGGAACGCTTTACGGTGCCGGTCAAGCACTTCGCCGATGCGCTTGAATTCCTGATCGGAGAGGAAGCGCTCGCACTTCCGCCCCTTGTTCTTGCGGATATAGAGGCAAGGGTTCGAGCCTTCGGGCCGCACGCCCCATTGCTCGGCTTTGTTGAACATGGCTCGCAGGATTTCACCGCAACGGTTGGCGGCGCCAGGGCCACCGATGTTGGTAATCCGGTTGAACCATTGCTGCACATGGCGTTCCTCGATCTCATCAAGGAACAAACCGTCAAATGCCCGGTCGAGATATTTCCGCTTGTAGTAGCGGTGAGTGTATAGCGTGGACGGTTTCCACTTAGGCGATACGCGCTCCCAATAGGTCTTGAGGAAGTAGCGGTAGGACGGAACCTTGCGCAGCCGCTTGCGCTCTTCCGCCGGATTGTCGCCGGTCTGGGCGCGGAGCAGCACGCGGCGCGCGACATCCATCGCCTGCGCACGGCTCAGCACCTTGGCGTTGCCGATCGTCACAGTGCGCGTTCGACCTTCCATCCGTGCCTGGACGATATAGACCTTGCGACCACTGGCATAATGCCGGGTGCCAAATCCCGGTAGCTCGCGCGTCCAGCAGGTCTTGCGCAGTTCGCCCAGGCCACCGCACTTGCCGATCACGTTGAGTCGAAGAGTGCCCAGTTCTTCGGCCACTATCCCCCGCAGGGTCAGCGCGTTCATTGCCCGACTCCGATCAGGCGCGCGATGGAGCCGGACACGCGTTCCGCTGCATCGGCGACGATCTCGTCGGACAGGTGGGCATATCGGGTCGTCGTTTCCGCCAGCGCGTGGCCCAGCAGCTTGCCGATCACCATCAGCGAGATGTTGTCGCGGATTGCGACCGAAGCGAAGCTGTGGCGCAGATCATGGATGCGAACGTCGGGCAAAGCGCAGCGACGCCGGAAGACGAACCACCACTGGTCGAAGTTCACCGGACGCTTGCCGGTCTTGTTCGGGAATACCAGCTCGCAATCTTCGCGCCGTTCGATCCCGGCAAGGACATCCTGCGCCTGCGAATTGAGCCAGATCACCTTCGGACCAGTCTTGCTGTCTGGCAGCAGTAGACGGGGCGGCTTCACCCACTCCCAGCGCAGGTTTTTGATCTCGCCAACCCGCGCGCCGGTAAACAAGAGTAGGCGAGCGATTGCGACTTCTGCCGGTCGGTCTGCCTCATCCTCACGCAAAGCTGCCCCGA